>Ga0210040_10003453_pt1 | contig 21328 bp, 22 predicted proteins | sample CryGeyCG12114_NA_FD_185462 | JGI IMG/M metagenome (GOLD analysis project Ga0210040, IMG submission 185462) | Groundwater microbial communities from aquifer - Crystal Geyser CG19_WC_8/21/14_NA (SPAdes) (version 2) | ecosystem: Environmental > Aquatic > Deep subsurface > Groundwater | place: USA... | reverse complement strand
TCGCGCAGCGTCGGGGCCAGCCCGGGCAGGGTCAGGTGCTCGGACCCGCCGACGGACAGGCCCCGGCGGGTGCGGCCGGCGACGTCGAACCGCCACGCGCGCGCTCCGGTCGGCTCGGTGACCAGCCGGCCGCCGTGCCAGGCGTGCCCGGGCTCCAGCAGCACGCCGAGCAGCGAGACCAGGGTGCCGCGGGAGAACCCCTGGCCGCGGACGCCGTCCAGGCTGTAGCCGATGTCGACCCGGTGCGCCCGGTCCCCCGCGTCGGCCAGGGCCAGCGCACCGGCGAGCGCGCCGGGGACGTAGTCGTGGCCGAACGCGGTGAGCAGCGCGGCACCGGAGCGCTCGGCGCGCGGACCGAACTCCTGGAAGACCCGGCGCAGGAACGGCGGCTCCCCGGTCGAGTCCAGGTACACCGCCCCCGCGTCGGCGGCCGCGGTGACGGCGGCCTCCCCCAGCCGTTGGAACGGTCCGACCGTGGTCACCAGCACATCGCCCCGGCCGACCAGCGCCCGCACCGAGGCGGGGTCGGTGACGTCGGCGGTCGCCGTCCCCAGCGCTCCGGCGGCCCCGCCCAGCCGGGCGGCCAGCGCGGTCAGCCGATCCCGGTCCCGCCCGGCGAGCACCGGCCGGGCTCCGCGGGCGGTCAGCGCCGCCGCCACCAGGCCACCGGTGTGACCGGTGGCGCCGAGCAGGACGATCCGGGCGACCATGCGCGGACCCTAGCGGCGGCGCGCGGACCACCCGGCGCAGGAGTGCCGATCACCGCACCGGGTACGTGGTGGGCGATGCACACTCGCTGCGCCGGCCCGGGTCAGCGCAGCGTGCCGTCCGCGCCCAGGCCGACCCGACCGGCCAGCGCCGCCGCCTCCACCCGGGTGGCGACCTTCAGCTGCCGCAGCAGGTTGGCCACCAGCCGCTTCACCGTCCGGTCGGAGACGTGCAGCGTGGTGGCGATGTCCACGGTGCTGGTGCCGGCGGCGACCAGCTTCCACAGCCGGCGGTCGTCGGCGGTCAACCGGGCGGCGATGCCCTGGTCGGCCGTGGGGGCCGCGTCCTCCAGCAGCTGGCGCAGCAGCGACTCCGGGATCACCGACCAGCCGTCCAGGACGGCGAGCAGCGGCCGGACCAACGCCTCCGGGCTGGTCGTCTTGGGCAGGAACGCGCTGGCGCCGGCCCGCAGCGCCTCCAACGCGGCGTCGGCCTCGGCCAGCCCGGACAACGCGATGATCCGCGCCATCGGCTCGGTGCGCCGGATCGCCGCGATCGCCCGGGTCCCACCGGGCGGCGGCATGTGCAGGTCGACGATCGCGACGTCGGCGGAGTGCCGGCGCACCAGCGCGGCCGCGGCCGAGGCGTCCTCGGTGGTGCCCACCACACGCACCCGGCCACCGGACTCCGGTGGCAGGAGCAGGGACAGGCCCCGGCTGAACAACGGGTGGTCGTCGATCACCACCACGTCCACGGGGGGACGGCGCTCAGCAGCGGCACCGACCTCGAATCCCTCCACGTCACTCCCAGGATCACCAGCTGCGCCCGGCGTGGCTGACCGACTGCACCCCGGAGATGCCCGTGACGCTCGCTGCCGACACCCGTACTGCCACGCTCCTCACCGATCTGCTGCACGTGCTGCGCAGCCGGCTGCCCCGGGCCGCGGCGGTGAGCCCGGGAGATGCGCTGGTGCGGGCCATGTGCCACGACATGCGCAGCCCGCTGGCCGCCCTCGAGCAGGTGCTGGACCGGCTGGACGGCGACGCCCCCGGCCGGCCGGAGCTGCTGGAGCTGGCCCGCGCCCAGGCCTCGCACCTGTCCTCCATGCTGCGCACCGCGGACGCCACCGGCGGGGCGCCCGAGCGGCGGGGCACCCGGGGGCTGGTCGACGTCCTCCGCGCCTCGGTGGACGCCTCCGGTCTGCCGGCGCACCAGCTGTCGGTGCGCCTCGGTGAGGGCGCCGCCGACGTGGCGGTCGCCGATGCCCGGGTGCAGCGGATCCTGACCAACCTGCTGGAGAACGCCCACCGGCACGGCGAGGGGCGCACCGTGCAGCTGTGCGCCGACCGTCGCGGTGGCTGGGTCGAGCTGGCGGTGACCCAGGCGGGCGTGCCGGCCGACGTCGTCCTGAGCCGGCTCAGCCAGCAGGCGCCCCCGGTCGACCTGGACGGGCTGGGGCTGTGGTCGGTGCAGCGGCAGACCCGGGAGCTGGGCGGTCGGCTGGCCTGGCGGCAGGGGGCGGACGGCGCGTTCACCCTCGTCGTCCGGCTGCCCGACCGCTGAACGGCGAGTCAGCCGCGACGTGTTTCCTGCAGGTGGGCGGTCAGGACGTCGACGGCCCACCCGGTCGGCTCGGCGGCGTCCTGCCGCACCAGGTGCAGGGCGGGCTCGTCGACGAGCGCGTGCAGCCGACGCGTCGGGACGGCCAGGTCCAGGTCGGCCCCCAGGGGCCACCGGACGGCACGGGGGTGACAGCGGGCGGGGGCATCTGAGTGTTGTCACCGCGAAGGCGGCGACGACGACGACGCAGAGGGAGAACGCCCGTGTTCACGCACACCCACGCACTCCAGTTCGAGGCCAAGCCCGACGGCCCCGACGCCGACTTCGCCCGCAAGATGCAGGAGGTGCTGGGCGGCCAGTGGGGCGAGATGACCGTCGCCACCCAGTACCTGCTGCAGGGCTGGAACTGCCGCCTGCCCGGCAAGTACAAGGACATGCTGCTGGCCATCGGCACCGAGGAGCTGGCCCACGTCGAGATGATCGTGACGATGATCGACCGGCTGCTGGACCACGCGCCGCTGAAGCCGGACGCCGCGGACCACAGCAAGGAGAGCGCCGCCGGCTACGGCCAGCACAACCCGCAGCACCTGATCGCCAACGGTGCCGGCGCCTCCTACATGGACAGCATGGGCAACCCGTGGACCGGCGCGTACGTCACCGCCAGCGGCAACCTGTACGCGGACTTCTCCTACAACGCCACCGCCGAGATGCAGGGCCGCCTGCAGGTGGCCCGGCTGTGGAACATGACCGACGACCCGGGCGTCAAGGACCTGCTCCGCTTCCTGCTCACCCGCGACCACATGCACCAGCAGCAGTGGCTGGCCGCCATGGAGGAGCTCAAGGCCGACGGGCTCGACGGCATCCCGGTGCCCGAGGCGTTCCCGCTGGACGAGGAGCTGCCCGAGTTCGCCTACACCTTCATCGACGCCTCCGACGGCCCCGACGCCGCCGCCGGCCGCTGGGCCAACGGCCCGGCCCTGGACGGTTCGGGCAACGTGCTGCGCGCCGCCCCGATCGCCGCGACCGCGGACGCCCCGATCCTGCCGCCGGGCGACCCGCGCCTCTACGGCACGCCCCCGGCCCCGATGACCGGCCTGCTGCAGAAGGCCAAGGACGCCCTCAAGTGAGGTGCCGCCTCCCGCGTCCGAACGCGTGAGGCACCCCGTTGCGCCGTCGCCGTGCCGGCGCCCTGGTTCCGCTGCCCGCGGGCCTGGGACGCCGGCCCGGCGGGCGCCCGCACACCTGCTGGAGGTCCTGCCGTGCACCTGCCCGTCCCCGCCCTGCACCTACCCGCCCCGCGCACCCCGCACCTGTCGGCTCTGCACCCGCCGACACCCGACCTGACCCGGCTGCCGGTCGCCACCGTGCTGCTGACCGTGCTCTACGCCGTCGCACTGGTCGTCGCGCTCACCGCTCCGGGGCAGCACGCCCTGGCCGGCTGCGCCGTGCTCGCCGGCCTGGTGGGCCGCTCCGTCGTCCGCCGCCGACGCCCGGTCGCTGCTCCGGTCGCCGTCCACCCGGTCGCCGTCCACCCGGTCGCCGAGGCACCCGCCACCGCTGCCTGACCGAACGGCACGAGGCGCGCCCCCACCCGGGGGACGCGCCTCGCGCCATGTCGCTCAGTGCGGAACGGCCTTCTCCGCGCCGATGCCGGTCAGCGACCGGACCTCGAGCTCGGCGTACTTGGCCACGTCCGGCTTCTCCTCGGAGAGCTTGGTGCCCAGCCAGCCGAGGAAGAACGACAGCGGGATGGACACCAGGCCCGGGTTGCTCAGCGGGAACCAGTGGAAGTCGACGCCCTGGAAGAGCGACGTGGACGTGCCGGTCGCCTCGTTCAGCGGCGCCCCGGAGACCACCGGCGAGAAGATGATCAGAGTGACGCAGGCGATCAGCCCGCCGTAGATCGACCAGAGCGCGCCCTGGGTGGTGAAGTTCTTCCAGAACAGCGTGTAGAGGATGGTCGGCAGGTTCGCCGACGCGGCGACGGCGAAGGCCAGTGCCACCAGGAAGGCGATGTTCAGCCCTGCCTGCAGGGCCAGGATGCCCAGCCCGATGGCGACCGCACCGATCACGATCGCGGCGATCCGGGCGACCTTGACCTCCGAGGTCGGCGACGCCTGACCCTTCTTGATCACCGAGGCGTAGATGTCGTGGGCGAAGGACGCCGACGCGGTGATGGTCAGCCCGGCCACGACGGCCAGGATGGTGGCGAAGGCGACGCCGGAGATGATGCCCAGCAGGGCGGTGCCGCCCAGCTCGAAGGCCAGCAGCGGCGCCGCGGCGTTCGCCGCACCCGGGGCGGCCAGGATCTCCGCCTTGCCGACCAGGGCACCGGCGCCGTAGCCGATGACCAGGCTGAAGAGGTAGAAGATGCCGATCAGCCAGATCGCCCAGACCACCGAGCGGCGGGCGTCCTTGGCCGTCGGCACCGTGTAGAAGCGCATCAGCACGTGCGGCAGGCCGGCGGTGCCGAGCACCAGTGCCAGCCCCAGGCTGATGAAGTCCAGCTTGGACACACCGGTCAGGCCGTACTGCGCGCCGGGCTCGGCGACCGCCTGGCCGCCGGAGGAGATCGCCCCGCCGATCAGCGCGGACAGGTTGAACCCGTACGTGCCGAGCACCCAGATCGTCATGACCAGGGCGCCGATGATCAGCAGCGTCGCCTTGATCACCTGGACGTAGGTGGTGCCGCGCATGCCGCCGACGAGCACGTAGAAGATCATCAGCGCGCCGACGACGACGACGGTGACGGCCTGGGCCGCCTCGCCGCTGACGCCGAGCAGCAGGGTGACCAGGCCGCCGGCGCCGGCCATCTGGGCGAGCAGGTAGAACAGGCTCACCACCAGCGTGGAGATGGCCGCAGCGGTGCGCACCGGCCCCTGCCGCATCCGGAAGGCCAGCACGTCGGCCATGGTGAACCGGGCGGTGTTGCGGAGCAGCTCGGCGACCAGCAGCAGCGCCACCAGCCAGGCGACCAGGAAGCCGATCGAGTAGAGGAAACCGTCGTAGCCGTAGACGGCGATCGCCCCGGCGATGCCCAGGAACGAGGCGGCGGACAGGTAGTCACCCGCGATCGCCAGCCCGTTCTGGGTGGCGCTGATGTTGCGGCCGGCGGCGTAGAAGTCCGCGGCGCTGGAGTTCTTGCGGCTGGCCCGGAACGTGATGACCAGCGTGATCAGGACGAAGACGCCGAAGATCGAGATGTTGATGGCCGGCTCGCCGATCGTGTCGGCGGCGATCAGCTCAACCACGGGTGGGCTCCTCGCTGCGCGGCGTGCCGAACTCGTGGGCCTCGAGGCGGTCGCGCATCTCGTCGGCGATGGGGTCGGTGCTGCGCCCGGCGTGCCGGACGTAGAGCGTGGTGATGGCGAACGTGGTCACGAACTGGGCCAGGCCCAGCAGGAGCCCGATGTTCACGTTGCCGAACACCTGCCTGGACATGAGGTCGTGCGCGTAGGTCGAGAGCAGCACGTAGAGCAGGTACCAGGCCAGGAAGGCGACCGTCATGGGGACGGCGAAGCGGCGGAAGCGGCGGCGGAGCTCGGAGAACTCCGGCGAGTCCTGCGCCTGGCGGTACTCCTCCGGGGTCAACAGCCTGCGGTCGGGAGGGAGGGTCACGGGGGCACCTCACTGTGCGTCGCCTGAGTGGTGATCGCGGTCACCATAGGGTGCTGCGGCTCGGTTCGGGCCGGATCGTGTTCCGATGGTTACCGGACCCCCTCCGGGCGACGTCCGGCCCGCCCGGCGGGAACCGCGCCGGATGGTCCGAGGACGATCGCGTCGTGAGCGCACCGGGGCAGTTCGAGCGGGGCACCGACGGGCCGCGGGTCATCCTGGTCGGGGTCGACGGGTCACCGACGTCGCTGCGGGCCGCCGCCTACGCCGCGGGGCTGGCCCGGCGGCAGCGGTCCCGGCTGGTGGCGGTGTTCGTGACCGAGAGCGCACCGGCGATGGCCGGGTGGGTGCCGAGCGCCGGTGTGGTGGCCCGGGACGCCGCCGCGCAGGTGGACGCCGAGCTGCGCCGCGAGCTGGAACCGGCCGCCGTCAGGCTGGGCATCGAGGTGGAGTACCGCCGGGTGGCCGGTGACCCGGTGGCCCAGCTCTCCCGGATCGCCGACGAGCTGCCCGCCGATGCCGTGCTGGTCGGGGCCTCGGAGAAGGCCGGGCACCGGGTGATCGGCTCGGTGGCGGTGCGGCTGGTGCGGATGGGCCGCTGGCCGGTGACCGTCGTCCCGTGACGGGGCCGTGGGCAGCGCGGGTCATCCCCTGGTCCCACCCGCGGCTCACCCCGCAGGACGACGACCGGGCGCGGCCGGCTACCTAGGCTCCTCCCTCGTGGACCAGCCGTTGCTCGAGCGCCTGTCGGCGTCGGCACGCGCCACCCCGTTCGCCGTGGATGCCGTCCTGGCGGGGCTCTTCTTCCTGGTCACCGGTCTGGTGCTGGGCACCGGCTACGGGTCCCGCGACCTGGTGGCCTTCGGCTTCCTGATGAGCGTGCCGCTGGCGTGGCGCCGGCGCGCTCCGGTCCCGGCGGCGGCCGTGGTGGTGGTCGTGGGGCTGGTCCAGCTCGCGGTCTCCGGCACGGATCTGCTCCCGGGCGACGTCGCCGCGCTGGTCATGGTCTACGCGCTGGCCGCCTACGCCCCCCGCTGGGCCTCCCGGGCGGGGCTCGCGACCGGGCTGGCCGCTGCCTGCCTCGCGGCGCTGCGCTACTACCAGGGCCTCTACGACCCCGAGGCCCTCGTCGTCATGGCCGGGGTCATCGGCGTCACCGTGATCGCCGCCTGGGCGCTCGGCGACCTGCGGCGCGCCCGGCTGCAGCAGCTGGTCGGCCTGGAGGAGCGGGCCCGGCTGCTGGAGCTGGAGCGGGACCAGGAGATGCGGCTGGCCGCCACCGCGGAGCGGGCCCGGATCGCCCGGGAGATGCACGACGTCGTCGCCCACTCCCTGTCGGTGGTCATCGCGCAGGCCGACGGCGGGCGCTATGCCGCGGAGAACGACCCGGGCGCGGCCACCGGCGCCCTGGACGCCATCGCCGGCACCGGCCGGCAGGCGCTGGCCGACATGCGCTCCCTGCTCGGCGTCCTGCGGGAGGGTGGGCAGGAGGAGTACGCGCCACAGCCGGACGTGGCCGCGATCGACCAGCTGGTCGCCGACGTGCAGGCCAGCGGTCTGGACGTCGACCTGATCGCGGAGGGCACCCCGGTGCCGATGCCCGCCGGCCCGCAGCTGGCCGCGTACCGGATCGTGCAGGAGTCGCTGACCAACGTGCTCAAGCACGCCGGACCGACCAGCCGCGCCTGGGTGCGGCTGCAGTGGCGGCCCGACGCGCTGGAGCTGGCGGTGCTGGACGACGGGCGCGGGGCGTCCGCGGCGATCGTGGACCCCGACGGGCAGGGCCACGGGCTGCTGGGCATGCGGGAGCGCGCCGAGCTGCACGGCGGCCGGCTCACCGCGGGCCCGCGGACCGGTGGCGGCTTCGCCGTGCACGCCGCCCTCCCCTACCGTTCCCCGCGATGACCGCCCCCGCTCCTGCCCCGATCCGGGTCGTCCTCGTCGACGATCAGCAGCTCGTGCGCGCCGGGTTCCGGATGGTGATCGACTCCCAGCCCGACCTGACCGTCGTCGGCGAGGCCGGCGACGGCGCGGCCGCGGTGGAGCTGCTCCGGCGGACGCCGGCCGACGTGGTGCTGATGGACATCCGGATGCCCGGCACCGACGGCATCGCCGCGACCGAGCAGGTCACCGCGCTGCCGGAGCCGCCGCGGGTAGTCGTGCTGACCACCTTCGACCTGGACGAGTACGTCGTGGCCGCGATCGGTGCCGGCGCCAGCGGCTTCCTGCTCAAGGACGCCCCGCCGGAGGAGATGCTGGCCGCGGTGCGCACCGTGCACGCGGGGGACTCGGTCATCGCGGCCAGCTCGACCCGCCGGCTGCTGCAGCACGTGGCCCCGATGCTGCGCTCGGGAACGGCCGGGACGGCGCAACCGGACCCCCGCGCGCTGGCCGAGCTGACGCCGCGGGAGAAGGAGGTGCTGGTGCTGATGGCCTACGGCGCCTCCAACACCGAGATCGCCGGCCGGCTGTTCGTCAGCGAGGCGACGGTGAAGACCCACGTGGGCCGGGTGCTGTTCAAGACCGGTTCCCGGGACCGGGTGCAGGCCGTCGTGCTGGCCTACCGCACCGGGCTGGTGGCGCCGGCCGACCTGCTCCGCGACGCCCCCGCCTGAGGAGGCCGCAAGGGAGCTACGACCCCCGGATGACCCGTCTCATCCCTGGGAGGCCCCCGGGTGCCGGCACAGACCAGCCTGTGCGGCGACGCGGGGGGAGGAGGGCGCACGGGAACGTGATCAGGCCCTGATCACCGCCTCTGGAGGCCCCCGTGTCCGTCCCCGTCCTGACCGTCCCCGGCGAGTTCCCGGCCGCGCACCGGGACACCGCCGTCCGCGCCACCGACCTGCGGAAGACCTACGGCAAGGGTGAGACCGCCGTCCACGCGCTGGCCGGTGTGGACGTGGCGTTCGACCGGGGCGCGTTCACCGCGATCATGGGTCCCTCGGGCTCGGGCAAGTCGACGCTGATGCACTGCCTGGCCGGGCTGGACACCGCGAGCGCCGGCCAGGTGTGGCTGGGGAGCACCGAGCTGACCGGCCTGCGCGACGACCAGCTGACCACGCTGCGCCGGGAACGGATCGGCTTCGTGTTCCAGTCGTTCAACCTGCTGCCGGTGCTGGACGCGCAGGAGAACATGCTGCTGCCGATGCAGCTGGCCGGCAAGCGGCCCGACCGGGCGTGGATGGACTCGGTGATCGGCCGGCTGGGCCTGCGCGACCGGCTCCGGCACCGCCCGCACGAACTCTCCGGCGGTCAGCAGCAGCGCGTCGCCGTGGCCCGGGCCCTGCTCCCCCGCCCGGACGTCGTCTTCGCCGACGAGCCCACCGGCAACCTGGACTCCCGTGCCGGCGCCGAGGTGCTGGACCTGCTGCGCTCCAGCGTGCGGGAGACCGGGCAGACCGTCGTCATGGTCACCCACGACCCGGTCGCGGCCGCCTACGCCGATCGGGTGGTGCTGCTGGCCGACGGCCGGCTCGCCGGCGAGGTCCACCAGCCGACCACCGACTCGATCAGCAACGCGCTCCGCGGACTGGGGGCCTGACACCGTGCGAGCAGGCGCCATGTCCACCGTCACCCGGGCCAGCATCCGGGCCAACCTGCCCCGGCTGGTCGCCTCGACCCTGGCGATCGTCATCGCCGTCGGCTTCGTCGTGGCCACCCTGGTGCTGGACCAGACCGCGAGGTCCACCGTGCTGGCGGCCACCGGGGCCGAGTACGTCAGCACCGACGTGGTCGTGACCAGCGACGACGCCAGCAACCTGACCGACCGGGTGGGCACGCTGACCGCGCTGGACGGCGTGCAGGCCGTCGACCCCTCGTTGTCCCTCAGCGTGTCGGCCACCGTGCCCGGACGGACGGGGTCGCTGGGCCTGGAGGTCCGGTCGGTCGCCGCCGACCCGGCGCTGCGCTGGCAGCAGCTGACCGCCGGCGCGCTGCCGGTCCGCCCCGGTGAGCTGGCGGTGAGCGAGCGCGTCGGCGCCGCCGTCGGCGACGTCGTCCCGATCAGCACCTACGACGGGCAGGGCGAGCTGACCGAGCACGACATGACCGTCACCGGCGTGGTCGACCTGGGCGGCGACCCGACCGCGGGCAGCTACGGCCGTGCGTTCGTCACGGCCCAGCAGGCGCAGGAGTGGGGCGCGACCGACGCGACCGAGCTGCGCGTCGCCGGGAAGACCGGCACCGACGCCGGCACGCTGGCCGCGGCGGTGCGCGCCGCACTGCCCGGCGGAGGGGTCTCCGTGCGCACCGGCGCCGAGCAGGCCGAGCTGTCGGCCGAGGCGCTGACCGGGGAGAACGACGTCCTGACCACGATCCTGCTGGTGTTCGGCACCATCGCGGTGCTGGTCGCCGGGCTGGTCATCGCCAACACCTTCGCCGTGCTGCTGGCCCAGCGGACCCGTGACCTGGCGCTGCTGCGCTGCGTGGGCGCCACCGCCCGGCAGGTGCGCCGCAGCGTGCTGGCCGAGGCCGCGCTGACCGGCCTGCTCGCCTCGGGGCTCGGCGTGCTCGCCGGGATCGGGCTCGCGGCCGCCGTCTCGGCGCTCGCCGGGGCGACCGGCTCCCCGGTCCCGCTGTCCGGTCTCTCGGTGCCGCTGTCCGCCGTCGTCGCGGGTGTGGCGGTCGGCACGCTGACCACGGTGCTCGCCGCGCTCGCCCCGGCCCGGGCCGCCACCCGGGTCTCCCCGCTCGCCGCGCTGCGTCCGGTCGACCCGGCTCCGCTCCGCTCCCGCGGCGGGGTGGCCCGGCTGGTCGTCGGCCTGGTGCTGACCGGGCTCGGCGTCGCACTGCTGGCGTTCGGCGTGCTGGGCCCGCAGATCCTGGCCGCGCTGGCCGGCGGGGTGCTCAGCTCGCTGGGGCTGCTGCTGCTGGCGCAGCGGGGGATCCCCCCGGTCGTCGCCGCCGCCGGCCGGCTGGTCGGTCGGGTCGGCGGCCTGCCTGCCCGCCTGGCCGCCGGCAACGCCACCCGCAACCCGCGCCGGACGGCGGCCACCGCCACCGCCCTGCTCATCGGGGTCACCCTGACCAGCGCGATGGTGGTCGGGGCCAGCTCCACCCGGGCCACCGCCCAGGCCGGGCTGGCCGCGGTCTACCCGACCGACGTGATCGTGGACAGCTACGGCGCGGAGGTGCCGGCGTCGGTGCAGCAGCAGCTGGCGAGGGCGGACGGGGTGGTCGCCGCCACCGGGCTGACCCGCGCCACCGTCACCGGCCCGGACGGCCAGGAGGACACGGTCACCGGGATCGACCCGGCACAGGCGCTCCCGGTGCTGCGGTCCGCGGACCGCACGACGCTGCCGGAGCTGGGCCAGGTCGTGGTGCCCGAGTTCTCCCTCGAGCGCTACGGCGTGCGGGTGGGCGACCCGATGACGTTCACCGCCGGCGACCGGTCGCGGACGTTCACCGTGGTGGCCGGCACCGAGAGCGCCCTGGTGGTGACCGCCGTCGACCTGCAGGGGCTGGTGCCCGGTGCACCGGTGCAGACCATGTGGCTGCGCCTGGCCGACGGCATCGACCAGAACGCCGCCACCGACGGGATCACCGACCTGGCCTCGGCGGAGCTGCCCAGCTCCTTCGTGACCGGGCTGGCCAGCGAGCGGGCGGGGATCGACTCCGTGGTGGACGTGCTGCTGCTGATCGTGACCGGACTGCTCGGGGTCGCCGTGCTGATCGCGCTGATCGGGGTGGGCAACACCCTCGCCCTGTCGGTGGTCGAGCGGCGCCAGGAGAGCGGCCTGCTCCGGGCGCTGGGCCTCACCCGCGGCCAGCTCCGCGGGGTGCTGGCCTGGGAGGCGGTCCTCGTCGCGGGGGTCGCCGCGGTGCTCGGCGTGCTGATCGGCAGCGCGTACGGGCTGGTCGGGGTGGCCGCGGCACTGGGCGAGGTCGGCGAGGTGGTGGTCAGCATCCCGTGGCTGCAGGTCGCCGGGATCGTGCTGGTCGCCACGGTGGCCGGCCTGCTCGCCTCGGTCCTCCCGGCGCGCCGGGCGGCGAAGACCCCACCGGTGGCCGCGATCGCCGGCTGAGGGAGGCCCCCTCCCCTGCCCCTGGAGGGCCGGAGGCTCGTGCTCTGCTCACCCCGGTGGGCAGAGCACGAGCCTCTTCGGCGTCAGCCCTCACCGTCGGGGATGCTGGTGGCGTGCCGTTCCCCCGTCGCGCCGCCACCGTCACCGCCGCCACCGTCACCGCAGCCGCTCTCGCCGGCGGCGTGAGCTGGGTCGCCCGCGCCGCCTGGGGCCTGCCCGCCGCGCTGGGCGCCAGCCAGCGTCGGCTGCGCCCCACCGTCGCCGGCTCCCCGCAGTTCTCCGAGGGCAAGTTCCACAACACGCTGCCCACGCCGGCCCTGGCCCCGGCCAACGCCCGCGACGGGTTGCTCCGGCAGTGGCACCGGGACCGGCACAAGGGGCTGCCCGGCGGGCAGATCCCGCTGGTCGACCCGCAGATCCCGGAGCAGGCCGGCGAGCTGGCGGTCACCTGGTTCGGCCACTCCAGCGCGCTGCTGGAGGTCGACGGCGCCCGGCTGCTGGTCGACCCGGTGTGGGGTGAGCGGGTCTCGCCGTCCCCGCTGGTCGGGCCCACCCGGCTGCACCCGGCGCCCGCACCGGTGCAGAGCCTGCCCCCGGTCGACGCCGTGCTGATCAGCCACGACCACTACGACCACCTCGACCTGCCCACGGTGCGGGCGCTGATCAGCGGGCAGACCGCGCCGTTCGTCGTCCCGATCGGCATCGGTGCGCACCTGCGCGGCTGGGGCGTGCCCGAGGACCGGATCGTGGAGCTGGACTGGGACGGCGAGACGACGATCGCCGGCCTGACGCTGACCTGCACCGAGGCCCGGCACTTCTCCGGCCGCTTCTTCGCCCGGGACACCACGCTGTGGTCCTCCTGGGTGGTCACCGGCCCCCGGCACCGGGTGTTCTTCGGCGGCGACACCGGCTACACCCCGGCGTTCGCCGGCATCGGCGCCCGGTTCGGCCCCTTCGACCTGACCCTGCAGCCGATCGGCGCCTACAACGACGCGTGGCACGCCATCCACATGGACCCCGAGGAGGCCGTGCAGGCGCACGGCGACCTCGGCGGCCAGGTGCTCGTGCCGATCCACTGGGCCACGTTCAACCTGGCCTTCCACCGCTGGGCCGAGCCGGTGCAGCGGCTGCTCGCCGCCGCCGACGCCCACGACGTCCAGGTCGTCGTCCCCCGGCCCGGCGAGCGGGTCGACGTGCTCGCCCCGCCGGCGCTGACCGACTGGTGGACGGCGGTCGGCTCGGCCGACGACGGCGCCGGCAGCCCGCCGCCGGCTCCGGGACGGACCCGTCCGGCCCGCCGGGTCAGCCCCCGGCGCTGAGCCGGGGCTCCCTCACAGCCGCGCCAGCACGCCCGGGAGCGCGGCCAGGCTGTCGACCTCGTGCTGCGGCTGCGGGCCGGCGGGGTCCACCCGGTGGCCCGGCCGGCCGACCCGGACGACGGTCAGCCCGGCCTCCAGGGCGCCGCGGGTGTCCCGGGCCGAGGCCGGCACGTGCACCGCGACGTCGGCGTCCCGGGCCCGCAGGTACAGCTCGGCGTGCGGCTTGTAGGCGCGCAGCCGCTCGCTGGTGAGCACCGCGTCGTCGTCGACCAGCGCGGCCGCCCGGGTGCGGCCGAACAGCTCGTCGTCCACGTTGGACAGGATCCCCACCCGGTGGGTGCGCCCCACCTCCGGCAGCGCCGCCGCGACGTCGGGCCACAGCGGCCACTCCGGCAGGGAGGCGAGCAGCACCTCGACGTCGGCAGCGGCGTCGGCGCTCAGCCCGCGGGCGGCGTAGGTGCCGGCTAGCGCCCGCCGGCAGTGCTCGGCGAAGGGCACCCAGGGCAGGCCGTCACCGTGCGGGACGTCCTTCTGCGAGGCCTTGTTCCGGGCGTCCCAGTCGTCGTAGAGATCGATCCCCGCGACGTCCCAGCCGTGCTCCGCGGCGAGGGCTCCCAGCGCTGCCGAACCCCCCGTCCGGGAGTCGATCAGGGCGCTGAACAGGTCGAAGGTCACCAGATCCATGCCCCCATCGTGCCCGCCGGGCGGTCGGCCGGCGCTGCGGGCGGGGCGGGGTGCTCGACGGCACCCCGCCCGGTCAGCGCAGCAGCTTGGACATCCGCCGGTCGGCCAGCGGCTTCCCGCCGGTCTGGCAGGTCGGGCAGTACTGCAACGAGGTGTCGGCGAAGGACACCTCCCGCACGGTGTCGCCGCAGACCGGGCACGGCAGCCCGGCGCGGGCGTGCACCTGCAGCCCGGCCCGCTTCTCGCCCTTGAGCGTCGCGGCCCGCTGCCCCAGCTGGCGGTCCAGCGCACCGGTCAGCGTCTCCCGCATCGCCGCGTGCAGCCGCAGCAGCTCCTCGTCGGTGACCTTGCCGGCCATCTTGAACGGCGACAGCCGCGCCGCGTGCAGGATCTCGTCGGAGTAGGCGTTGCCGATGCCGGCGAGCACCGTCTGGTCGGTGAGCGTGCCCTTGAGCTGGGTGTGCCGGCCGGCCAACAGCTCGCCGAAGCGCTCGGTGTCCAGCTCGAGCGCGTCCGGACCGAGCCGGGCGATCCCGGGCACCTCGGCCGGCGAGTGGACGACGTAGACCGCCAGCCCCTTGCGGGTGCCCTGCTCGGTGAGGTCGAAGCCCTCGGGCAGCTCCCCGTCGGCCGGTTCCAGGTGCACCCGCAGCGCCAGCGGTCCCTTGCCTGGCTTGGGCGGCGCGGTGGGCAGGTTCGGCCGCCAGTGCAGCCAACCGGCCCGGGCCAGGTGCACCACCAGGTGCAGGCCGGAGACGTCCAGGTCGAGGAACTTGCCGTGCCGCGCGGCGCCGGTCAGCTCCAGCCCGGCCAGCGCCGACAGCGGCGGGTCGAAGGTCTTGATCGCCTGGACGGCGGCCAGGTCGACGCGGGTCAGCACCCGGCCGACGGCGTTCTCCCGCAGGAACGCGGCCAGCGCCTCCACCTCGGGCAACTCGGGCATCCGCCCATGATCCACGTGGAACACCCGATCCGCGCCACCCGCAGGGGCCAAAATCGCGACTTTGGCCCCTGTGGGGTTCAGCCGCGCAGTCGGGGCGGGCTGAGGTCGAGCGGCGCCCCGGTCCCCGCCGCCGCGGCCAGCGCCGAACCCCAGGCGATCAGCCCGACGTCGTCCACCCCGTGCCGCACGGCGGCGTCGTGCGCGGTACCCAGCGAGCGGGCGCCGCGGCCGAGCAGGGTGGCCGCGCCCGCCGGGTTGCCGCGAGCGGCGTGGGTCAGGCCGACGGCCAGCTGCGCCAGCCCGCGCCAGAGGTCCCGTTCGTCGTCCGGGCCGGTCTTCCACGCGTCCTCGAGCACCTCGTGGGCGTGGAAGGGGCGGCCGGCGTCCAGCAGGGCCTGCGCCTCCGCGAGGGTGGCCGCGGGTGGGCGGACGACGCCCTCGGGGGCCCGGGGCTCGCCCGGCACGCCGTAGGGCAGCGGCCGACCCAGCGCGTCGCGGGGACGGGCGTTGCGGGCGCGCCCGGCTGCGTCCCGGTCGCGGGGGGCCGCGGGCACGTCAGCGCAGGACGGTGGTGAGCCGGACCTGCACTCCGTCCTCGGTCGCGGTGATGTCGACGTGGTCGCACAGCTGGCGGGCCAGCCACAGCCCCATCCCGCCCAGGGAGAGGTCGTCGCCGTGCGCCGGGCCGTAGCCGATGAACGGGTCCTGCAGCCCGGCACCGCGATCGGTGACCGTGCAGACCAGCCGCTGCTCGCCCGCCCACAGCCGCAGGTCGACCGGTGGCCGGCCGTGGCGCAGGGCGTTCGTCGTCATCTCGTCCACGGCCAGCAGGAAGTCCTCCAGCGCGGGCTCCGAACCCGGCAGCAGGGTGGCATCGCCGGCCCGGGCGGCCAGGTCGCGGCGCAGTCCGCGCAGGTCCCGCACCGAGTCGGCCCGGACCAGCGGCTCGGTCGACTCCAGCGGCTCGGCCGGCACCGGCAGCGAGGTCAGGTACTGCGCGGCCCCGACGTGGTCGGGGTTGGGCTCGTCCCGGCCGCCGACGTGCAGCAGCGGGTGCGTCGCCCGGGCAGCATCGACCAGCGGCTGCGGCACCCGGCGGGTGTCGCACACGCAGAGCACCTGCAGCGGTGCCTCGCCGAGCAGCTCGGCCTCGTCCAGCTGGTGGTCCAGCACGGCGTCGTAGCGCTGCCACTCCCGCCAGGTGTCCGGATCGGGGCCCGGCATCGGCTCCAGCACGATGCGCACCACCGGGTCGGCCGGGCGGCGGTGGCGCTCACCCAGCCGGCGGACGGCGGTGATGGCGGCGGCCGGGCCGTTGCCGTAGACGTCGGACCAGTCGGCCCAGATCACCTCCCGGCGCTCGGCCAGCCGCGTCCGCAGCAGCTCGACGGTAGCGGCGGTGCAGGCGATGACGACCGGTTCCCCGGCGTCCAACCCCGCGCACACGAAATCGATCGTGCCCTCGACCAGCTCCGCGTCCGAAGCGCCGATCACTGCCCGGTGAGCCCCGGACCCGGCTGCCCCGTCCATGTGCGCTGATCCCCGTCCTGCTGTGTGGTGCCGCCGTCCTGGCAGCCGTGGCCAGGGCCTTCCTACCCGCCCGGAGCAGACCTAGGCCTCAGCCGGCCGGATGACCCGTGCCGCACTCTGCTCCCGGCCCCCGGGGTGGCCTAGCGTCGGGGCGGTGAGCACCCTCCCGCACGACGACCTGGGCACTGCCTGGCGGGCGGCGCGACCGGCGGCTGCCGTCGTCCACCTGAACTCCGCGGCGTGCAGCCGGCAGAGCGACGCGGTGCTGGATGCGGTCGCCCGGCACGCCCGCAGCGAGGCCGAGATCGGCGCGCACGTCGCTGAACGGCTGGCCGAGGGGTTGCTCCAGCAGGGCCGGTCGGTGCTCGCCGGACTCGTCGGCATGGCGGCGGCCGACGTCGCGTTCACCGAGAGCGCCAGCGCGTCGGTGCGCACCCTCATCGGCCGCTGGCGGCTCCCGCCCGGCACCCGGGTGGGCGTGCTGCCGGGTGAGTACTGGCACAACCTGGCCGTGCTCACCGACGCCGGGCTGGTCCCGGTGCTGCTGCCCGCCGACGAGCGGGGGCGTGCCGACGTGGCCGGCGTCGAGCGGGTGCTGCGCGAGAACCCGCCGGCGCTGGTGCACGTCACCCTGATCGCCAGCCACCGCGGCATCGTCCAGCCCGGGCGCGAGCTCGCCGCGCTCTGCCACGCCGCCGGGATACCGCTGGTGCTCGACGTCGCCCAGGCCCTCGGGCAGGTGGACTGCGACCTGGGTGCCGACGTCGCCTACGCCCCGGCCCGCAAGTGGCTGGCCGGCCCGCGCGGGGTGGGCTTCCTGGTGATGCGGCCGTGGATCACCGCCCGGCTGACCCCGGTGCTGCCCCCGGAGCTCTTCGACGGCGGCGGTGCCGGCGTCGACCACGCCCGCTGGTTCGAGTCCGCCGACGCGCACGTCGCCGGCCGGGTGGGGCTGGTGACGGCGCTCGGCGAGCACCTGGCCGCCGGCCCCGACCGGGTGCGGGCCCGGCTGGCCGCGCTCGGCCGGGCGACCCGCGAGCGGCTGGACGGCCGCGGTGGGTGGACGGTGGTCGAGCCGGTCGACGAGCCGACCGCGATCACCACCCTGCGCCCGCCCCCCGGTGCTGACGTGCCCGACACGGCCGACCGGCTCTCGGTCGAGCACGGCGTGCTGGTGACACCGGTGGGCGTCGAGCGCGCGCGAGGTGAGCTGACCGGTCCGGTGCTGCGCGTCTCCCCGCACCTGGACGCCACGCTGGACGACCTGGACACCCTGGCCGCCGCTCTCTGAGGCCGGGCCCCTGGCCGCCGCGCTCCAGGCCGGACGGCGGCGGACCCGTCCGGGCGGGTGCGGGTGCGACCACGCCACCTGGGTACGGGCGGTGCGATCCATCACCGACACCCGGAGGACGACCATGACCAGCCCCGACGACGACCTTGAGGCCCGCGCGAAGCGGCACGTCGAGCAGCTCCCCGCCGAGACGGCTCTCGGCAACGCCGATCCGGCCGGCGGCGTGGACGAGGACCCGAAGATCCTCGACCAGGCCGCCGAGGAGGAGCCCCAGCAGTAGGCGAACGCGTCCTCCACCCCTCCGCCAGGTCCGATGGCATGGGGACGGCGCCACGGGTGCCCTCCGGTCGAACAGCCGGCCGAAGGCGCACCACCCCGGATCGAAACACTCTTGTCGGATGACACAACGCGATATATCGTGAGTGCATCAACGACAGAGGAGTTGCCCCATGAAGCCCCCCACACCCTGGTCGCGGCACCGCCGTCACCACGACGGCTCACCCCTCGGGATGGACCCGGCGCAGCGCAACCACCACCCGCGCAGCCACCCGGGCCGCGACCGGTTCGACAGCCCGCGCGCCGACGGCGGCGGACACCGGCACCACCCACCGTTCGGCGGCCATCCCGGCAGCCGTCCCGCCGGCCCGTTCGGAGGCGGCCCGTTCGGTGGCGGCCCGGCGGACTCCTTCGGCGGCGGACCCCGCGGCAGCCGTGGCGGCGGCCGACGTGGCCGCGCCGGCCGCGGCGACGTCCGTTCTGCACTGCTGCTGCTGCTGGCCGATGAGCCCATGCACGGCTACCAGCTCATGCAGGCAGTCGCCGATCGGACCGGTGGCGCGTGGCGGCCCAGCCCGGGCGCGGTGTACCCGACCATCGCCCAGCTCGAGGACGAGGGCCTGGTCCAGGTCTCGGCCGAGGGCGGCCGCAAGCTCGTGACGCTGACCGACGCCGGTCGCGCCCACCTGGCCACCCTGGGCGAGGTCGACCCGTTCGCAGCATTCGCCACGGGCGCCGACTCCCCCGACCTGCGCGCCCTGCTGGGTGAGCTCATGGGGGCAGCCCACCAGCTGGGCCGGGTCGGCGACGCAGCGCAGCTGACCGCCGCCGCCGGCATCCTGACCGACGCCCGCCGGGCGCTCTACCTCCTGCTCGCCGGGGAGCCCAGCGGGCCGGCGGGTGCGGAGCAGGACGGGGACGCCGCACCCTGACCCGACGCGCAGCGGTACTGCGCGGACGGCGCTTGCCGAGGTGAGCCCGGCGGTTCTATGGTTCGTTACATGAGCAACGAACCAGCGAGCCGTCGGGCTTGTCTCGTTGGTGCACGGCCGTGAACGACGATGCCGGTCCGATCTTCCGCCAGATCGCCGTCCAGCTCGAGGACGCGATCGTCGACGGCTCCCTCATCGAGGAGAGCCAGGCCCCCTCGTCCAACGAGCTGGCCGCCTTCCACCGCATCAACCCCGCCACCGCCGCCAAGGGTCTGAACGAACTGGTGGCCGACGGGGTCCTCTACAAGAGACGAGGAGTGGGCATGTTCGTCGCCACCGGGGCTCGGGAGCAGCTGCTCAAACGGCGCCGCAGCGAGTTCGCCGACCAGTACCTCACGCCACTGCTGGCCGAGGCCGACAAGGTGGGCATCACCGTCGCCGAGATCGCCGCCCTGCTCCGCGAGCGGGGGGACCGGACGTGACCGCGGCAGCCACCTTCGCCGCGGTCACCATGCGGTTCCGCGGCCACACCGCGCTCACCGACGTGACCACGGCCATCCCGGCCGACACGATCACCGGGCTGCTGGGCCGCAACGGCGCCGGCAAGACGACCATGATGCAACTGCTCACCGGCCACCGGGTGCCCACGTCGGGTTCGGTGCAGGTGCTCGGCCAGCCGCCGTACGAGAACGGCTCGGTGCTGAGCCGGCTGTGCTTCATCAAGGAGAGCCAGCGCTACCCGGACCAGTTCCGGGTCTGCGACGCCGTGTCCGCCGCCGCGTCGGTGTACCCGCAGTGGGACGCCCAGCTCGCCGCGCAGCTCCTCCGGGACTTCGAGCTGCCGACCAAGCGTCCGATCAAGAAGCTGTCCCGCGGCATGACCTCGGCGGTCGGCATCGTGCTCGGGCTGGCTTCGCGCGCCCCGATCACCCTGCTCGACGAGCCCTACCTCGGCCTGGACGCCGTCGCCCGCCAGCTGTTCTACGACCGCCTGCTCGCCGACTACGCCGAGCACCCACGGACCATCGTGATCTCCACCCACCTGATCGAGGAGATCAGCGACCTGCTCGAGCACGTCCTGCTCATCGATCGCGGCCGGGTCGTGCTGGACGCCGCCGCCGACGCCCTGCGTGCCACCGCCGTGACCGTCACCGGACCGGCCGGTCAGGTCGCCACCTTCGGTGCCGTGCACCGGGTGCTGCACACGGAGTCGCTGGCCGGGCGGGCCCGGGCGATCGTCCGGGTGTCGACGACGGGAGCGCACCGCGACGCCGTCGAGCTCGGCCTGTCCGTCGAGCCGACCGGCATCCAGCAGCTGGTCGTGGCGATGAGCCTGGCGTCGCCGCACACGCCCGCCGAACCGACCGGCACCCGCATCCCTCTGCAGGAGGTCTCCCAGTGAACCGCGTCGTGGCCGTCGCCCGGATGCAGCTCGCCCATCCGATGATCACCTACGGCCTGCCTGCGGCGATCGTGTCCTTCTCCTTCGCCATCAACTGGACGATCTGGCGACTGGGGGACGTCGCCGCCCACACGCCCGGCGACGGGTCCACCGGGGGCCTGGCCTCGCTCTACGTCACGGTGCTGGTCTTCTTCGTCCAGACCGTCGCTCAGGTGTTCTCGTTCGCGATGGGCTTGAGCATCAGCCGGCGGGAGTTCTACGCCGGCACCGCCGTCACGGCAGTGCTGCAGTCGGCTGTGTACGGGGTGGCCCTCACCGTGCTCGACGCCGTGGAGAACGCCACCAACGGCTGGGGCGTGCAGCTGCACTTCTGGGCGCCCGCGCCGCTCGACGTGCGCAACCCGCTGCTGCAGTTCCTGGTGCTCGCGATGCCCATGCTGGCGTGCGCTTTCATCGGCGTGGGCATCGGTGTGGTCTTCAAGCGCTGGGGGACGCTCGGCCTCTACGCGCTCACCATCGTCTCGCTGGCCACCGTCGGCCTCGCCGCGGTGCTGGCGACGTGGCAGGACGCGTGGGACGACCTGGGCAACTGGCTGCTCGACCAGACGGCCACCTCGCTGGCGATCGCGCTTCCCACCGGGCTGACGCTGGTGCTCGCAGCGCTCGGCTTCCTGGCCGTGCGCCGGGCGGTGCCCTGACACCCGTCGCACACGCTGGACGGCCGGCCGCGCTGTGTGCCGGCCGTTCGTCGTGCTGGGCCGGCCGGCGCGTCCTGAGCCCCATTACTTGTCTGACGCAATGCGGCCGCACCTACCCGCACCGGCTCCCGACGCGCGCCGACCGACCCACTGACACCTGTGCCCGGACATGCAGAAACGGGGCCACAGCAGATGCTGTGACCCCGTTTCTGGGAGTTATGTCCGGCGGCGTCCTACTCTCCCACCCGGTCCCCCGGGCAGTACCATCGGCGCTGAAAGGCTTAGCTTCCGGGTTCGGAATGAGACCGGGCGTTTCCCTTTCGCCATGACCGCCGTAACACTGTGAA
>Ga0210040_10003452_pt1 | contig 21334 bp, 7 predicted proteins | sample CryGeyCG12114_NA_FD_185462 | JGI IMG/M metagenome (GOLD analysis project Ga0210040, IMG submission 185462) | Groundwater microbial communities from aquifer - Crystal Geyser CG19_WC_8/21/14_NA (SPAdes) (version 2) | ecosystem: Environmental > Aquatic > Deep subsurface > Groundwater | place: USA... | reverse complement strand
ATCCAGCATTCGACTCAACGATTTGCATAGTCGGTGTAGCTGGATCCTCAATGTCTTCGTCGGCTTCGTGGTTCAGATTGCGTGACGGCGCGATGGCGATGACGTGGACATCGGTGCGCGTTGTTGCTGGATCTGCGAGAGTGCTTTTTGGTGTACTGAAGGCACTGGGACATGATGGCATCCTCCTCGCGCTCTTTCTTGGCCTCGCAGAATGCGGAGGCAGTTTGTCATTCCGGTCGTCCGCCATGTGCACCGCTTTTTCTGATGGGCTAGCTGCGTGCGGTAGAGCGAGTAATGGCTTCGTCGCTTCCTCGAAATCGACTGTTTTGACACGGCGTAGAACCTTGTTCTCCGAAGAAAAGTTCCCTTGATGAGACTCACTTGGTGGCGTTGTTGTAGTACTCTTTGCTTTTGCCTTCAGACAGGTCTTGAGCGGCGTAGCTGGAGCGGGTCCTTTGGTCTGCTCAAGTTTCCCGGGCAGGTGTTCGTCGGTATTTGGTAGAGCGCGAGCGTGACAATCAGAGGCTGCGTCCACACGGCCCGGAATTTCGGTGTCATTCCTCGCTTTAAGGATACACTGAATTTGTCTCGATGTAGATGGCCGCTCGCGGACATGCTTAAAGCGGGCATTGAGCTCCTCTTGTAGTGTTACGCTTGCGATAGCTGGGTCGTGATACTGGGATCGAAGCTCGACTATTGAGCTGCTGCACGTACGCTGGGGCGTGGGACGAGGAGATTGTGGTAGATCAAGGGCGCGTTGCTGAAGCTTCGACCTGACACACTTGCCTTGGATGTCTTGAGACCCTTGACCTCTTGAGTGCTTCGCTGCATACACATCGCTGATCGACCTTTTCGCCGTAGGTGTCGTGTCGGTGACAAGCAAGTGCGTCCCAGATGGACTCGGGTGTGTCGCATCCTTCTTCACGTCAGATCCAAAGCCCGACTCCCAGAGAAATGGAGGGGACAAAACCGAATTTTCTGAGGGACGAATCGAGGGCGTGTCGACAGGCGTTGCGCTGGTCATGCTCAGGTCCGTCTCACCAGAAGCGGCCAGTGTATTGATGGGACGTAGTAGGGTAGCAGGTTATCGTGTAATGGTCACCAGTAAGAAGCATGTAAAAATGACTTCATAGGAAAATGTAGGTGGTTGAGGAAATGAAGATACAGGAGTGGAGGTGGCGCGTTCGAGAGCATCGTGCAAGAGGAAAGAAGAAGGAGCTATCGCATCCGCATGGCAACCACATGGAGAACGAGTAGCACCTGCCGCTGTAACGTCAGTCCAATCATCAGAAGTCGGAAATGTCACATACCTGGAATGGAAACGGGGGAGCTTAGAAAGTGTCGGAGATGATGTGTTACTGTATGGACGTCCACAAGTGCGTGGATGGATATAGAAATGATCAATGCTTGCGTACACGCTGGTGCTTATGCTACCCTAAGAACGAACAAACGTCACACTGAAGGGGCCATGCTATGCAAAAGAAGAGTTCAGTCGCCAATCAAAGAAGTTCATCTGAACAACCCCCTCTTCCTCGGCGTTTTCCTGTCTTCAATCATGGGCACCCCTTCCTGCGGTACCATGGGCAGCGCAGGCATACTCTGCGTATGTTGCAGTGGCGGAGGCTCGATGTGCCTCATGTTTCCGTACGGAGTTTGATGAGGTGTATACTGCTGCTGTTGCCAGTTTTGCTGAAAGTTCTGCTGGTTCTGCTCAATGTAGCTATTTGATGGTACGCGATGTGGTGTTTGGGGTACGAAATCGTTCGGATTCGAAGCGGACTGATGCTGCTGCTGCTGCTGTTGCGTGCGAATGAGACCGAATGCCCAGTTCGAAAGATTGAAGCCGCCGAAAATGATGATAGCGGTGAAGACCTACTCGATCATGTGGTCAGTGAAACCGCGGTCATGCTCGGGCTCGTTATCGTGAACTTGTTCGACTTCAACACGATCAGGGGTCCAATGCTGTGGGGAAATCGGGCAGCCATGAGCCTGCGCTTCCCAGAACCGCCGGTACATGACGCGCTCGTTGTCCGACATGTGCTCGTAACGATCGGCCATGGTAGAGACAGGCCGCCAGCGTGCGTTCACCGTCGTGATGGTCCATATGGGGAGGATGGAGAAGAGGGCAACACATACCATGGACTTGTAGCTGAACTCCTCGACGAAGCTGTTGAAGATCATGGCAAACGTCTTCGCGGTCACGCTTGCACGCGCAACCTTCTTTGGGTCGCGGCTCATGCACGTCTTCCAGACGCCGCACACCTTCTCCAGCTCCGGCACCACCTGGTCGCAGCGGTTGACGTTGTACTGCTTAGCGCAGAGGGCAATGTCGACGAGGACCTCTGACATGTGCTTGGAAGACTCGATGTCGACGTCGGATATGATGGCTGCCCACGCGCTGTAGAGGATGTAGATGAAGCCGGCGGCGAGGAAGATGTTGACCATGAGCTGCATGTAGAAGGAGAGCACGGACGGCAGGTGCGGATGCGCCTCGACCCAGTGCAGGAAGCCGGCGATGCTCATGGCGTACGTCTTGCCCTGCGCCTGGGGGAGAGGCAGCGGCGGCGCGGCCATGGCTCGGCCTGCCCGCTCGCTGTCCGAGTCGTCGCCGTAGCCGTGCAGCATGCCTGCGCGCTTCTGGCTCCGCGAGCGTTCGGACCGCTCTGAGCGCTTCTTCTGTATGCGGTGCTCGGCCTTGTGCGAGTAGAGCGGGCGCGCCTCCTCCTTCTCGCGCGGCGCCTTGGTCGGGCTGGGGCTGCCTCCGAGCATGCGCTTGAAGAAGCTCTCTCGCCGGCCCGCCTTCTTGGGGCTGTTCGCGTCGCCATTGCCCAGCCGCCCCATCTTGTCGGCCAGCGATGTGTCTGGTGTCGCCGCGTCGCTGTCTGCCGCCGGCGTGTTGGGCGTCTCCCCGCCCGAGCTGAAGTCGTAGACGCTTGCTGGCGTGCGCGGTGCCCACGCGTCGTTCTGCACGTGCGGCGGGAGGGGCAGCGGCTTGTTGCCGTCTTGCGCGAAGTAGAAGGGGCGGTTGTCGGGGTCGCGCAGGCGGTTCGGCGTCGCAAAGCCGCTCTTGGAGGGCGAGTCGAGTACTGAGTGCGGACCTGTCTGACCGATGGACGGCCCTTTGTTTAGCTTCCACTCCTCGTCTTGCTTGCCAAACTGGAAGCCGGTCTCGGGGGGTTGCTCACGCTTCTTCGCCGATTGCTGGCCCTGTATATTCATAAAAGGTGATGCAGGGTCTGTGGGGCCGTTCTGGTTGGACCACTCAAAGTCCATGGGCGTAGTCGATGCTCGATGTCCCCGCTGCATTTCTACGAGAGTGGAATGCGCCGTGAAGGGTGCGAGGTGGAGGTGAGATGGGCCGAGGGGCGGTTGCTGGGTCGTCTGTGTTGTGCTATGTCAACAAATTGCGGACCTCCGGCGTGCTGTAGCTTGTCTCTGAACGGCGCTAGTCTTCACTTGGACGACCGAGGGTTGCGTTGCGCTGTTGCTGTTGCAGTTGGATCACTTCGAGATGCGTGCGGGAGATAATCGACAGAAAGGGAGAGCTTATATCATCACAGGAGAGGCCTTGACTGTGAGTGAATGACGGACGCGTGAGACACTGTGCAGAGAAGATGCGAGTGCAACGAGTCATCGGTAGCTGTTCGCAAGTCAAACATTGAACATGACATACATTGTGCAAATTCAACAAGAATGATATGCACAGATTGATTACTATTTCCACTACATATGCAGCCTCCAAGCCATGTTCACAAGAGTCTACGCCGCCCGGATATCAAAAGTCTACTCAGACCAACGCCCGCATCATTCACAAACAATCATCATATAAACAGCCACCTATGCCGCCGCCTCTGTTCCCTCCTTTTCCTCATACTTCTCCCAGTTCGCCAGGATGTTGCCAATCTTTGGCGAGTTGGTCAGCTTGTACACATCCTCAAAGTACTCCTTGGTAAGCGCGAACGGCTTCGCTGTCACGTTCGGGATGTATTTTCCGACCAGCTTCGACGGGTCGATGGACGTCTTGTGGATCTTCTTGAGCAAGAAGCTTCGGAAGGGCTTCACACCAGAGCGCAAGAAAGTGCTGTGGAAGGGCACGTCGATGCCCTTGAGCGGGATGGTGGCGAAACCGCGCTGCAGGTCAAGCGGCTTGGGCTTGGCTTCTGTCTGCTCTGCGCAGCCCTTGATGATCTCCACCAGATGCGCCTTCACGTCCTCCAGCGACATGGTCTGCATGAGCTCCTGGATGTCGATCTTCTGCGCCTTGAGGTAGTTGGTCACACCAGTAAGGCAGTCGAGCGCGCGGAGGTCACCCGCAGCAACGTACTGCATGTTGGCGATGTTGTAGTTGACAATCTCCAGCAGCCACCCAGTTTGTTCTGCAATGTTCTCCACGACGTATTGCAAGGCCTGCTCGTTGAACGTTTTCGAGATGCGGCTGGGGTTGACAGCGCACATAGAGTAGTTGGAACGTCCAGCCTCGTCACGCTCGACAGCGACTTGCATTGTGAGACCACGGTAGAAGACAACCGAGACCAAGCTTTCAATGGGCATAACCTCGGCGAGTGCAGCAAGAGCAGAGTACTCTCCGAGCGAGTGACCTGCAAAGGTGCTGTCGCGCTGTACAAGACCCTTGGCGCGCATATCTTCGAAAGACGCCTTCTCCATGAGGGTAAGGGCAGGCTGTGTGAATTGAGTGGCCGACAACAGACCAGTAGGTGATCGGTAGGTGTATGAGGTCGTGTTCTCGTCAATCTCCTTGAAAATCTTCTCCGACTTGATCGACCCGTCGGCGCTGACAGTTTCGAAGGTCATGGACATGTAGTTTTGGCGGATGGCCTTTCCAACTGGTCCACCAAAGTGAATCGTGAGCTCCTTGGGGTTGTTCTTCACAATGTTGGTGATGGCAAAGCCTGCGATGAGTTAGTGAAAGTACTTTTACAGATGAGGTTGAACATACCATAGTTGTCCATGAAGTGCTTGTCGGCACGGTCCCAGACCTCCTTAGCCACGAGGCTGCTGTTGTACAAATCCATACCCATGCCTTGTTCTTGCGATCCTTGACCGGTGAAGACGTACGAAGTCGTTGGCTGTTCGACCTCCGCCTCACCAAGGAGAACCTTGTCTTCTGTCTCCTTGTTGCTAACTTCGATCTTGATGATCTTGCGACCAGACACCATGCCGACGTGCTGGAGCTTGACGTCGAGCATGTCATCGGGCAAGACCATGCCAACAAGGTTGACGTGGTAGCTCCTAACACGACCAATGTTGTTCTCGGCAGCCCAGGTCTCGACCAGGCTTCGGACGGCAGCACTCGAGTACATGCCGTGGGTGATGGTGCCGGGCAGGTTGGCATAGCTAGCAAAGACGCGCGACACGTGAATAGGGTTGTAATCACCGGACACGCGAGCATAGTTCTCGTTGGACGCGGGCGCTTTGAGGCTCAATGGTGTCTTGCCGTGTAGAGGAATCGGGTTCTCGAAGAGGACGGGCTGGTCGATGACGGCACCGTTGCGCTCCAGGTAGTCCAATACAGGGTTGCCGTAAGCGGTACCAGAAGTATAGTCAACAGATGCGATGGTAATCACTTCCTTGGTAGGCAGCTCAAGGAGAACCTCACCAGTGGTCTCGATCCTAGAGAAGGCCGTCTTGTTCTTGTAACTCAAGATTGTCTCGAGCTTGAACATCAACGTCTTATTAAGAAGATCGATGTCGGGCTCCTCGAAGTTGAACCATTCCTTCGAACGTAGAATGGCGACGTCCTTGCTAGTAGCCAAATGAAGTTGCATTGGCTTCTCGCTCCTCCTCTGGAAAGTGTTCTCGAAGTCGTCATATGCGCCACGGTACAAGAACTGGCTGGTAACCTCCATCACTGCTTCACCATCACGCGTGATGGTGCCGCAGACTTCGACCATTTTGCCAGAGTCTTGGTTGATGACAGCGTTGATCTGGGCCGTGGTGTCGAGAACATCACCCTTCTTCAGTGGCTCAGCACCTGGGATCATGCGGAAACCGTTGGAGAGATGAACAAGCTTGAGTAGGTCACCGTCGATTGCGCGAGGGAAGATGGGCTTCGTGATGGCCTTCCAGCCAACGACAATTGCAAAGTCCATAGGAGCGAAGACTTCCTTTCCAGGGCGGTCTACGAAAGCTTCGCCAGTGTTGCCAACAGCGTGCACGAAGTCGTTGATGGCCTCGCTTGTGACGGTAGCGCGACCACCATCGAAGCGAGAGTTGACGTTTGCTTCGAATGGGCACTCCTCGTCGCCGAACCAGATCTTGAAGTAGAAATCCTTGATCCGGTCGTTACGAGCGTCCATGACCTCGTGAATGGGAGCATAACCAATGTCTGGACGATACGTGAATCGGAAAGGCAGCGCAACGGGCTGCTTCAGCGCTGTGCGCTCCTCGTACATGTTGAGCAAAATCTCGTTGTCCTTGGTCAAGCTTACGTCGACGGTCTTGATTAGCTTGCCGTTGGAGTGTAGTTCCTTCACGACAATGCTGGTCTTTGCTGGCTCGTTCGGGTGGCTGATCTCAATAAGCATGCCAGGGGTGGGGGCGAAGATCCTTGCGGTAGGGTTAGTCTGGAAGCGCTGTCCTTGCACGAAGATGTCCGCAGTGAAAAACGCATGTCTCCAGGAGTAGTTGTCGCCAGCCAGAAGCTTGAGCCATGAATGGGCTTCGGGCATTGTGGCATTCGGCGCAGCTGAAAGACGGTATACTGTCTTGGATTCGAGTTGCGAAACCGTGAGACCGTCGACCTCAAGGCCTTCGGGAGTTGTAAGGAGATTGCTGCCAAAGTACTCAATGACTGGTACCTTGGACTCATCGCCTCCGTACACATCGCGTAGGAGGCACTCGATGTGACCCTGGTGAACGCCATCAAGAATCTCCTTGATCGGCTCATCCACCTTTTTGGAGTACTTGACCGCCATTGGACCTTGAAGAATGCAAGTCCTGCCGACATCCTGGTCGACGACGGCGTCGAGATCTTCAGACTGCCACAGCGAATCCTTCTTGAAGAAGAACTCGAAAGTGTCGTCGAGCACGGGGACGAATGGTACGGGCTTCTGTCCTCTTCGCTGACAAAGGAGGAGGAAGTGCTGAACGTCCTGAGCGTTGATCAACTGCTCATCAGCCTCGGGGTATGCCTTGAAGACCTTCTCGATGGTCGCAAAGGGATCGTTGAGCTCCTCATAGTTCTGGATGAGCGACTCGCTGCTCGACCTGCTAAAGCGCTCCTCGAGTCGTCGAATGAAGTCACCCGTCAATCGCTTCAGACTCTGGTCAATCCAGCGTGACTGGTGCTTGACGTACATGAGGTCGACCATGCGTTGCACAACCTCAGTATATGTCATGTCTTCCAGGTCGACTGACTCGCCCTTCTTATTCCTGCCGAACCAGACCTTCTGGAAATCCTTGTTCAGCTTCTCGATGATGTACTCGCGCATCTTCTTGAGCTCGGGAATGCGCTTAGCCTTGTCCAAGCTGAAGATCTTCTGGTCCATCTCGTGCCAGAAGATGACACCTCGAGTTGCAAGCTTGTGAATGGGCTCGCCCATCTCGGATCGCACGGTGATGACACCACCCGCCGGGCCCTTGTACGTCTTCTCCCAGTCGCTGTCGTCTAGACCAGGCGCATCAACGATAGCCTGCTTGGCCATCTTTGACGTGTGCGCTTCCTTGGCGGTCATCACTCGGCTGCCAAACAAGCAACCGTCGTATGGCATTGGAGGATAACCAAAGCGTGTCGACCACGAACCAGTAAGGTAAGGGTATGTGTCTTCTGCACCACCAAAACCAGAGCCAGCAACAAGGATCAAGTTGTTGCACTTGCGGAGACGGCTGTACATTTGCAATATGGGTTGATGGAAGTCCTCGAACGAGTGATGGCCACCGCCACGACCTCCAGTCCATTGAAGCAGGACAGGGAATGTCGGATTCGCCTTGGCGATGTTGATGGTCGCCTGGATGGCTTCAACGGAGCCAGGCTTGAAAGCAATGTGCTTGATGCCCAGAGTCTCGATGTACTCGTTGGCGACTTCGATAGATGGAACACCAGCGCCGATGGTCAGACCCTCAATGGGCACACCCTCGGCCCTGAGCTTGGCCAGCAGTGGAATCTGCCAACCCATAGCACGCGGGTTGACGTAGATCAGATTGACCGTGATACCACGTCCAGCAGGAATTGCCTTCTCAACCTTGGTTATGGCTGCAGTCATGGTCTTCTCGTTGTAGTAGCCACCACCAGCAAGTTCGATCTCGTAGCCAGCGTTCATGGTGGCAGCAACAAAGTCCCATGGCACTGTGCAGGGAGTCATACCCGCAACCATGACAGGCGGCAGTCCGAGCATTCTGCTCATCTTGGTGTCTACGTAGGTTTGACCAGTCGAAGTCTTGACGAGACGTGGGCCATGATCCTTTACCCAGTCGACCGCGTACTTCACTGCGTGTTCAGAGTCGCGATCGAAGATCTCAGGCTTGTAACCAACTTCAGCATTCTGCCCATCGATGGCGCCTGCTAGAATGACTCGAACACCAGTTCCATCCTTGTTACGGTTGGTAAGGACACCAAGACCGGAAATGCCACCGGGACCGAAGTCAAGAATGTGCGTCGCATTTGGGAAGACAGTCGCCTTCTCCCACTCCACTGAGTCGTGTGTGATCATGCGCACGAGACGCGGCACGATGTTGTCGGATTCCTCATCGCGGATATCCTGACCAGTGTGGGTGTCGTACATGGCGATGCCCAGATCACTGGTGGCGATCTTGATATCCTTGAGATCATCTTCCAGCTGCTTCGTTGCCTCGGCGAGGTAGGGGCTGTGGAAGGGAGCGGTGATGGGCAGGAAGCGGTTGACGAAGCGCACCTTGCGCTCAGTGAAGGGTATTCTCGTCTGGTCTAAGCCGGTGGGGGCCTTGACTTTTCGAAGGCGGAGATTGAGACCGTACAGCGAGATGGGGGGACCAGTGACCACGAAGTTACGCGCGCTGTTGACGAGCGAGATAGCAATGTGCCTGTCCTCTGGCAGATGTGCGTTGGTCGCGTCAATGTGATCTTGCACAGCTTTCCGCGAGAGGTCTCGGATGGAAAGCATGGGTGTGGGAGTGCCTTCGCCGTTGTCGATTGAGTCTTGCAGCACTGTCGGCGCAAGCGATGTGCGAGGAAAGGCCTGTTGGCTGCGAGTACCAATCCAGAACAGAATTTCAATGGCCTTCTTCGCAGCCCTTTGGAACGTCTCCCAGTTCTTGGCTTCTGCAATGGCCGCCGCCGTAACGACACCCTGTGAATGACCAGTCACACCGGCAAAGCGGTTGCGCACAAGTCCGGGGTGGCTTCCAAGCACCCGGGTTGTTACAATGAAATGTGCGAGCTGAGTCAGTCCTATCAAGGGCAGACTGACTGGTGCTGAAACCAGGTAGTCGGTGTCTGGCTGGGATTCGCGGTTGTTGAGCCATCGCATGACATCGAGGCCCTTGGAGTAGAGCTTCTCTGCGCGCGAGTCCCGCGACAGCTGCAGCAGGTGCTGTGCCTCGGCCGCGATGAAGTCTTCGACGAACGAGGTGTAGGTGTTGTAGATTTCCCGGAGCTCGTCAAAGTACTCCTCGATGTTGCCCTGGCCGCCCAGAACAGCGTATATGATGGCATTCTCGTCGTCGGCCTCGCGGAACAGGGCCGAGTCGTGCATCTTGATCGGCCTGTCTATCGCCGCGCGCGCAGCGTAGTATGACCGGACCGTGACCAGCTTCTTCTCGGTGATGCCTGGCAGCGACGCAGCCAGCGCATGCACCTCGTTGCCGCGGAGGAAGGCGCGCTCGAATTCCGTGATGACGAGCTTGAGCACATCCTCGAAAGAGTCGGGGTCCTCGCCCTCTTCTACCTCCTTCGCAATGAAGCCCATGAAGCGCGCCACCAGCTCGGGTATCGATGAGGGCTCGTCATCCTGGGCGAGTTCGTCTGTGGGCTCGGGGAGGGTGAGCTTGAAGGTGTCCTTGAGCTGCTGGGCGCTGAAGTGGAGGGCGGTGGGGATGAGGAGCGTGTACTCGAGCGAGCCGTGGGAGAGGATGAGGGGGCGGAGGTTTGCTGCAGAGCGGGGGGTGCTAATGCCCGTCTGCTGCCCTGAGCCGTACATGGTGGGAGGCTTGAGGTCGGACAAGTCAGCGTGGGATACAGGCAGTATGTGGAAAATGACTGCAATGAAATTATTGCTCAATTAAACGTAAGAGCGTGCATACCTCAGCTGGCAGGCTCGATCAAGTCAGATATAGAAGGAACGACTGCACGGGACAGTGCGACTGGCGGGCGTGAGCTTTCGTCTGGTCTGGTCGCGGGGAAGGTGCGCGACAGCTTCGGAAAGAGCACCCACTGCTCCTGCCACTCTGTCCTTCGCAAGAAACACTCAATGCGGTGCAGACGTACGAGAAGAAATATGAAGCCAGACAGAAGCTAATCGGCTGGCGCGCGCGGGAATTGGTCCGTACTGCAAGTGTACTTGCAGCTCCCTTGCGGTGTGATGGGTCGTGTGGGGAGGAGCGAGGTGTCCACCGCAGGCAACAGGATTCAGGGAGGGCCTGGGGTGTATGAAGAGTAATCGGGAGGGAGAGGATGATGCAATTGGGCGTGGAGCAGGTGAGGGAAGACTCGGGAGTGCTCAGCTATTATCGCCGGCAAGCTGGTGGTGGATTTTTTGGTGAGCTTCGCGCTAGCGCCGAGGTGCATGCGGCAGGGATGCTCGATATGTACGGTACTGTAATGTTGGGGACAGTAAGCCGCATATCAACGCTCTACCAGCGGACGGCAACCTTTCTGACGTTCGCCAGACGTATGATACGGCTAGCAGTCGAGGAAACCCCGCGCACGACGGCTATCGCTGCTGTTGAGAGCCATGTTGACGCGGTTGCGCTGCTGACCGCCCGCTCGCAAGTCCCACCAGATTGGCGTCTATCGTGGTGCCCTCGCAAGCCCGTCTATTGCAGGCGAAATTTGTTGTTGGGCCCGCCAGAGCACTGACGAGCTGTTGCCGTGCAGGGATCTGGCTCAGTGGATTTTAAAATCCTCAACGAGAAGACCACATCGTACCAGACCGGCAGAGCGCTTCCCTTCGAACGAGATAGACCGCCAATGCGTTGGGGGTGCTGCTGTTCCGCCTATCCATACCACCCGTCCATACCTCTCGTAGCTCGTCAAAATAATTCCCGGGCTCCTCACCCATCCCGCCAAACTTGAACTCTACTTACTCCTCCTACCCTCCCACACACTAGAGAGCACCTGCACGTCGCTCCTCCCCCGACTGCAGCTTCCCTCTGTGCCATTGATACCCTTCCTTCCGTTTTGAGCAGAGATACCCGCCGATTGAGCTCTCCAGCTCCACCCACCACGCTCTAAGCTCTGAGCTCTGAGCTTCCCACCCTCCTTCCGCCAGTTGCTCCCGCACACCGCCCAAAATGCGTCCCGAGGTCGAGCAGGAGCTCTCGCACACGCTGCTCATCGAGCTGCTTGCATACCAGTTCGCCTCGCCCGTGAGGTGGATCGAGACGCAGGATGTCGTCCTCGGCGAGAAGACGACGGAGCGCATCGTCGAAATCGGCCCCGCAGACACGCTGGGCGTCATGGCGAAGCGGACGCTGGCCTCCAAGTACGAAGCACACGACGCGGCCCGCTCGGTGCAACGGCAGATTCTGTGCTACAACAAGGACGCAAAGGACATCTACTACGACGTAGACCCCGTGGAGGAGGAGCCAGAGGCGCCGGCTGGCGGCAGTTCAAACGCCCTCTCCGCGCCCTCGAGTGCGCCTGCAGCGGCTTCGGCGCCCATTGCAGCCCCCGCGGCGAGTGCTGGACCCGCGGCCTCAGTGCCGGATGCGCCCGTCACAGCCACCGACATTCTGCGCGCATTGGTGGCCCAGAAGCTGAAGAAGCCGCTCATGGACATTCCGCTGAGCAAGGCCATCAAGGACCTGGTCGGAGGTGGGTCAATTGCAGTTTGGCGGTGGTATACCAGCTAATGTGCAGCCAGGCAAATCCACCCTCCAAAATGAAATCCTCGGAGACCTGGGCAAGGAGTTTGGCTCAACGCCCGAGAAGCCCGAGGACACGCCCCTCGACGAGCTTGGTGCGTCGATGCAGCAGACGTTCAACGGCCAGCTCGGCAAGCAGTCCGCCTCCCTCATCGCCCGCATGGTGTCCTCCAAGATGCCCGGTGGCTTCAACATCACAGCCGTGCGCAAGCACCTCGAGACACGGTGGGGTCTGGCCCAGGGTCGCCAGGACGGTGTGCTGCTGCTCGCCATCACCAACGAGCCGGCAGCGCGATTGGGCTCCGAGTCTGATGGCAAGGCCTTCTTGGACGAGCAGGCGAACAAATACGCTGGCATTGCGGGCATCAGCCTATCTGCACCCGCGGCAGGCGGCGACGCGGGTGGTGCTGGCGGAGGCATGATGATGGACCCGGCCGCCCTCGATGCGCTCACCAAGGACCAGCGACAGCTGTTCAAGCAGCAATTGGAGCTTTTTGCGCGATACCTGAAGATGGACCTCCGCGCAGGCGACAAGGCATTCGTGGACGGACAAAAGGCACAGTCTGCACTCCAAGCGCAACTGGACCTCTGGACCACCGAGCACGGCGAATTCTACGCTTCTGGCATTGAGCCGCAGTTCACACCCCTCAAAGCGCGCGTCTATGACTCGTCGTGGAATTGGGCGCGACAGGATGCCCTCAGCATGTACTACGACATCATCTTCGGCAAGCTCAAGGCGGTCGACCGTGAGATTGTCAGCCGCTGCATTGCCATTATGAACCGATCAAATCCCCTGCTCCTCGATTTCATGCAGTACCACATGGACCACTGCCCTACCGAGCGTGGTGAGACCTACGAGCTGGCAAAGGAGCTCGGCCAGCAGCTCATCGACAACTGCAAGGATGTGCTCCACGAGGCCCCTGTCTACAAGGACGTCGCTGTACCGACAGCGCCACACCTCGAGATCGATGCCAAAGGTAACATGAACTACGAAGAGGCGCCCCGTGCGAGCGTCCGCAAGCTCGAACACTACGTTCGTGAAATGGCTGAGGGCGGCAAGCTCTCCGAGTACGGCAACCGCACCAAGGTCCAGAACGACCTCCAGCGCATCTACAAACTCATCAAGCAACAACACAAGCTGTCAAAGTCATCACAACTGCAGATCAAGAGCCTGTACAGCAACGTCATTCGTTCCCTGTCAATGAACGAAGGCCAGATTATTCCTAGCGAGAATGGCAAGGCTGGTGGCAAGCGTGGACGCAACGGTCGCCTCAACGGCTCTCAGAAGCAAGGCAAGGTTGAGACTGTTCCATTCCTCCATCTCAAGAGGAAAGATGACCATGGCTGGGAGTACAGCAAGAAGCTGACTGGCGTCTATCTTGACTGCCTGGAGAATGCCGCTAAGTCTGGTGTCACCTTCCAGGGCAAGTACGCGCTCATGACTGGTGCTGGTGCTGGTTCTATTGGTGCCCAAGTCCTCCAGGGCTTGATCAGTGGTGGTGCCAAAGTCGTGGTCACTACTTCAAGATTCTCTCGCGAAGTCACCGAGTACTACCAGTCCATGTACAGCCGCTATGGCGCGCGTGGCTCCCAGCTCATCGTGGTCCCGTTCAATCAAGGCAGCAACCAGGATGTCGAGGCGCTCATTGAGTACATCTACGATGCGAAGAAGGGACTCGGTTGGGATCTGGACTACGTTGTGCCCTTTGCTGCCATTCCCGAGAACGGTCGCGAAATTGATGGCATTGACTCCAAGTCTGAGCTTGCTCACCGCATCATGTTGACTAATCTCCTCCGTATGCTTGGTGCCATCAAGAAGCAGAAGCAGGCAAACGGCTTCGAGACACGACCAGCACAGGTAATGCTACCTCTTTCTCCCAACCACGGTACCTTTGGAAACGATGGGCTGTACTCTGAGTCCAAGATGTCGCTTGAGACCCTCTTCTCCAGGTGGCACTCCGAGAGCTGGGGCAACTACCTCACCATTTGTGGAGCTGTCATTGGCTGGACCCGTGGCACTGGTCTCATGAGCGCCAACAACATCGTTGCCGAAGGCATCGAGAAGTATGGCGTGCGGACCTTCTCACAGCAAGAGATGGCCTTCAACATCCTCGGACTCATGGCACCACCGATCGTCAACCTCTGCCAGGTCGAGCCTGTGTGGGCTGATCTGAACGGCGGCTTCCAGTACATCCCCAACCTCAAGGACCTCATGGCCGACCTCCGCAAGGAGTTGATGGAGACCAGCGATGTGCGTAGGGCTGTTATCAAGGAGAACGCCATCGAGAACAAGGTCGTCAACGGCGAGGCAAGCGAGGCCCTGTACAAGAAGGCCCAGATCGAGCCAAGAGCCAACATGAAGTTCGACTTCCCTAAGTTGCCCGATTGGGATGCGGAGGTCAAGCCGCTCAACGAGGATCTAAAGGGCATGGTTGATCTTGAGAAGGTTGTTGTTGTCACCGGTTTCGCCGAGGTTGGTCCTTGGGGTAACTCAAGGACACGTTGGGAAATGGAGGCTTTTGGCGAGTTCTCACTTGAGGGATGCGTTGAAATGGCCTGGATCATGGGCCTTATCAGGAATCACAACGGACCTCTCAAGGGCAAGAGCTACTCAGGCTGGGTCGATGCCAAGACTGGCGAACCTGTCGACGACAAGGACATCAAGCCCAAGTATGAGAAGCATATCCTGGACCACAGTGGTATCCGCCTCATCGAGCCTGAGCTCTTCAATGGATACGACCCCAAGAAGAAGCAGCTTATGCAAGAAGTTCAGATCGAGGAGGACCTTGATCCATTCGAGGCTTCCAAGGAGCTTGCAGATGACTTGAAACGCCAGCACGGCGACAAGGTCGAGACGTTCGCAATCGAAGATTCTGGGGAATACACTGTTCGTATGAAGAAGGGCGCTACCCTCCTCATTCCCAAAGCTCTCCGATTCGACCGCCTTGTCGCTGGCCAGATCCCCACAGGCTGGGATGCCAAGAAGTACGGTGTGCCCGACGACATCATCTCACAGGTCGACCCTGTCACACTCTTCGTGCTTGTCTCAACAGCCGAGTGTCTGCTGTCCAGCGGTATCACGGACCCTTACGAGTTCTACCAGTATGTGCATCTGTCAGAGGTCGGTAACTGCGTTGGATCTGGTATTGGTGGTACCACCGCCTTGAGGGGAATGTACAAGGACCGCTTCCTTGATAGGCCGGTCCAGAAGGACATTCTTCAAGAGTCGTTCATCAACACCATGAGCGCCTGGGTGAACATGTTGCTCATGTCTTCTACCGGTCCTATCAAGACTCCTGTTGGTGCTTGTGCTACGGCAGTCGAATCCATCGACATTGGATACGACACCATCGTCGAGGGCAAGGCACGTGTGTGCTTCGTCGGTGGTTTTGACGACTTCCAAGAAGAGGGCTCATATGAATTTGCTAACATGAAGGCGACTAGCAACGCTGAAGATGAGTTTGCGCACGGCCGCACGCCGAAGGAGATGTCTCGCCCGACCACCACCACGAGGAACGGTTTCATGGAATCACAAGGTTGCGGTATGCAAGTCATCATGGACGCCAAGCTGGCTTTGGACATGGGTGTTCCTATCTACGGTGTTCTGGGCTTCACTGCCACGGCCACTGACAAGATCGGTCGCTCAGTTCCCGCACCAGGAAAGGGCGTCCTCACCACAGCCCGCGAGACGCCTTCCAAGTTCCCCTCACCACTCCTCGACATCAAGTACAGGAAGCGACAGATGGATCTCCGCCGGAAGCAGATCAAGCAGTGGCAAGAGTCCGAACTCCTGTACCTCCAAGAGGAAGTTGCCGCCATCAAGGATGCCGGCGAGAACTTCAACGAGGCAGATTACCTTGAGGAGCGTGCCACACACATTGAGCTAGAGGCAAAGCGACAGGAGAAGGAGGCTCTGAACAGCCTGGGCAACAACTTCTGGAAGAAAGATCCGCGTATTGCCCCACTCCGTGGTGCCCTTGCTACATGGGGTCTTACCATTGACGATCTCGATGTGGCGTCCTTCCACGGTACCTCGACTGTCGCAAACGACAAGAACGAGTCCGACGTCATCTGCCACCAAATGCGTCATCTCGGTCGCAAGAAGGGCAATGCGCTGCTCGGTATCTTCCAAAAGTACCTTACTGGCCATCCCAAGGGTGCTGCTGGTGCCTGGATGTTCAACGGCTGTTTGCAGGTGCTCAACACTGGTCTGGTCCCTGGTAACCGAAATGCCGACAATGTTGACAAGATCATGGAGCAGTTCGACTACATTGTCTACCCCTCAAGGCCCATCCAGACCGACGGTATCAAAGCATTCTCTGTCACCTCCTTTGGTTTCGGCCAGAAGGGCGCTCAGGCGATCGGTATCCACCCCAAGTACCTTTACGCCGCGCTCGACCACGCTCAGTTCGCCACTTACAAGCAGAAGGTTGAGGCTCGCCAAAAGAAGGCTTACCGTTACTTCCACGATGGCCTCATCAACAACACCATGTTCCGCGCCAAGGACAAGGCACCATACGAAGAAGACAAGATGCAAGAGGTCTTCCTCAATCCCCGCGCTCGTGTCACCATTGACAAGAAGACTGCGACGTACTCGTACCCTAGAAAGTTCGAAGCGCCAAAGAAGGACAAGAAGGCTGAGGAGACCATGAAGATGGTCGAGTCGATTACGAAGGCTACTGCTTCTGGTAATACAAAGGTCGGCGTCGATGTTGAGAGTCTGAGTGCACTCAACATCGAAAACGACACCTTTATCGAGCGCAACTTCACCGACAAGGAGATTGCGTACTGCCAAAAGGCTGCCAACCCTCAAGCAAGCTTCACTGGCAAGTGGTCGGCAAAGGAGGCTGTCTTCAAGTCGCTGGGTGTACAGGGCAAGGGTGCAGGCGCAGCGCTCAAGGACATTGAGATCGTCAATGACGATACGGGTGCGCCGCAGGTCCAGGTACGTCTTCTCAACATGTGTACCTTGCACAATATACTAACATACATACAGCTACACGGCTCAGCCCAAGAAGAAGCCAACCGCGTCGGCGTCAAGTCAGTCAACATCAGCATCAGCCACTCAGATGAGCAAGCAGTGTCGGTCGCGATCGCACAGTTTTAGACGGTATCACTGTGGATGGTATATAGATGTGGGCTTACGGCGGCATGTGTTTGGCAAAAGTCCCCTAGAGGCGCATATTTGGTGTTTCGTGCTTTAGTACCCCAGCTTGTTGGCGTCGGTGTATCATGAGATTTTCGTTGGAGCAGAAACGGCCACGGCCAAGAATTTAACATAGTATTGTAATGTAAAGAATCATTCAAGACAAGTACAGCTCTTCTCTGTGCGTGACATACCACTCAATGGCTTGCAAATCGGAGCTGGTGTAATTAATTGCCAAACGCGAATGTCGTTATCGCACACACCAGCCCTGATAAGCTCAACCGTCCGTCTGCGCGATAACGTATCCACGGTACATGCGGATCCACAGCTTTCCCCGTACCTGCGGTTGAGCGGCAACTAAGGGCCACCCTGCATAAGACGCAGTGTAAGCATGCAGGTGTTGAGGCGTTGAGGAACGGCGGGTCGGGTTGGACCGGCATGTGCGGACTTGGGGAACGGGGATTGGTGGAGGACGGGCTGGGGCGGGATATCTTGTGAGCGCAGTGTTTCTTTGGTGGTCGGTTCATTTAGAAGGATTTTTGAGTCTGGTGGGAAAAAGTGGCTGGAAGATGACGGGGTGAGACGAGATGAGGAGAATAGCATTTCGATACGAGCGTGGATGTTGCGGTGCTGTTAGCTTCGAACTGATGCATCTGCGTGAGCAAAAATTCGTGGATATCCTGCTGATGGGAAGCTTATGCGGAAGACTTTTTAGTTTTAGCAGTTAGACGTGACGGATAGCTCAATACTCCGTCGCAACCGCCTCTCAAAGAGACCATTATCAAAACCGACTGTGTAAATCATAACCGTTTTGTACCTTTATCTATCTGGGAGGAGTGAACCTAAATATCATTCAGAAGCCACGACGAAGACGGCCGATGTTCGATACCTAGGTAGTCTGTTGAAGTCTCTTGGTTATAGTTTCGTACGTAGCTCTGGTTTAGAACTGCCGTCAGGCATCTTAACTTCTGAGTTTACTCGAATGCGAACAGGCGCTTCCAAATTCAGGTACAGCAAGTCGAGCTGTATGTTCCGTCACTTCACCAACTCTGTTTCATACGTCACCCCACGAGGATCCTTGCATATTCTCGAATTGCCGACAGGTGATATGTACCCCGCATTGACCTTGCGACCGGTTATAACAGATCAAAGTCTCGTCAGCGTTGCTTTTCCTGAGCACACCAAGCTCGAATTTAGTAACAGTGTACGTGAGCTTATCCTGCTCAGTGACGGAGTATTTAAAATCCGAACGAAATGTGTTGATGCATTATGTTAGAATGAGCACTAGACATCTTTCCGATTTGACAGCTTCCAAGACTGGAAACCCATAGAAAGGGCAGAATTGTGTTGGCAAAGGGCGTAGGAGCTGAATTGGAAGCATAAGGAGAGCTTGAGCGCTGCGGTCGATTGCGAATTTGTTTGTCGGAGTCAGCAAACATGGCTGCCGCATCCCAGGCAAGCACTCCAACATTCGAAAATCACGCTACCCTACCCATCGCCATCGTTGGCGGCGGCCTATGCGGTCTCGCCCTCGCCATCGGGCTCATCAAACACGGCATCAACGTTCAGATCTTCGAAGCCGCTCCAGCATTCTCCGAGATCGGTGCAGGCGTGGCATTCGGCGTGAACTCAATCATAGCTCTGCAACTTATCGATCAGCGTCTCCTCGAAGGGTACAAGAAGCATGCAACCTTCAATGCGGACCGTGCTCGTGACAGCGAGTTCTATACGATGCGCTGGGGTGTAGATGAACGGAAAGAAGACGGAAGTAAGGCGGGAGATTTTGGTTGGACATTGAATGATGATTGGTACTTCGCTCGAACGCGGGAGCTTGGCGTCAGGACGAGAAGCTGTATACATCGCGCGCGCCTGCTAGAGGAACTCGTCGCGCTGTTGCCGCAAGGCATCACTACCTTTGGAAAGAGCTTTGAAAGTACGGAAGAACTGGCCGACGGCACGTTGAAGCTGTGGTTTGCAGATGGCACGACTACACTTGCAAGCGCTCTGATCGGCTGCGATGGCATCAAATCTCGAGTTCGAAAGCTCGTGTGCTCACCTGCAATCCGGCCTCAATATGCGGGAGAAGTCGCATATCGCGCCGTAGTCCCCAGAGCCGATGCTGAAGCCGCTCTGGGCGCCGAGTTCGTGCTCAACGGTCACATATACTGTGGTTATAGCGAGTATATCATCACGTATCCCATCGAGCACGGCGAGCTGGTCAACATGGTAGCTATACCACAAGACCGGGACGGGAGAGGGGTTGCAGAGTGGAAAGGAGATGAGTGGACCGTACCGGGGACAAAAGACGAGTTTCTGAAGCGGTTTGAAGGCTGGTACAAGCCACTGATCGTTGTCTTCGCTCGATACCACCTGCCCTCGAAATGGGCGTTGTTTGTTCTCCAACACGACGAGCCATACTGCAAGGATCGGATTTGCCTCACCGGCGACGCTGCGCATGCTACGGTTCCACATCTTGGTGCTGGGGCTGGCATGGCGATGGAAGACGCTTATGTCCTCAGCAGCCTCGTCGCATCTGTTGGTGATGTGAAGCACATCGGAAAGGCGTTTCGCGCATATGATGCTGTCAGGCGGCCGAGATCGCAGGAATGTCTTAAGAGAAGCCTGAAGGTTAGTTTGTGTTATGGCTTGGGGACAGAGGAAGTGGGGAACGATGTTGAAGTGTTGAAGCAGAGGTTGGAAGAGAGTTTCAAGTGGTTGTGGGGTGGGGATTTGCAGGCTGATGTGATCAGGGCGAAAGAGCTAGTACGACTTGATAAGAGATAAGCTTGACGAATTTGATGCATCTGGCAGGTGCCAAACGTTGACGTGCTTGCAAGCTTGCTATCGACGGTATTGTGCTACCTAGGTAATAACACGCACACACCTAAATAGACGTGGTAGTGAAGACATTTTAGGCCTGCGCCGTCAAATCGTTTGCAATCGACGAACCGATCAAGGAAGCTGAGCACATGGCACGAAAGACTCGTTGTCTCAAGTATTCTTACCTGCAGTATGTTCTGTGATCGTTCAAGGGTGCATGATCGGGTGTTTGGAGGCCGTCTTACCGTGTCCCCAGCTGTAGATTTTGTCGTTGCGCGATGACAAATGTACAATTACGTCGGCACTAGGTAGCTTAAAGCCGATCACACTGATAGTGCCCTATAGAAACCTAGGCAGATTTCGACACTGCCGACGTTGACCGGCATTTCTAACGTACCTAGTACAACTGTATATAAGGCTTTGGCCTTAGGACGCAACGATGGCTCTTACATCTCGGTCCAACAGTCTCGTTCCTCGATTCCAAATTCAGACTCGTCGCTAGCATTTCGCAGCACTCCACTCCTAGGTCAAGCGAAAGTTTACAAAAGTATGTCTGGATCACGCCTTTTCAAACCGCTCAAGTTGGGCAATGTGGAGCTCAAGCACCGGATTGCTATGGCTCCCTTGACCAGGTTTCGCGCCAGCGACGAGCATGTCATCATGCCTATGGCCGCTGAGTACTACGGCCAACGTGCTTCGGTTCCAGGGACCCTCCTAATCACAGAAGCGACGATCGTCGGACACCCATATGGAGGATACCCCAATGTACCGGGTATCTACACTCAGGATCAGATCGATGCGTGGAAAAAGATTACCAGTGAAGTGCACAAGAAAGGAAGTTTCATCTAGTTAGTAATCATCGAGATCTGAATGAACATGAAACAGATACTAATTTGTGTCGCAGTCTGCAGCTCTGGGCACTCGGACGTGTGGCCAACCCGCAGTTTGCTGAAGCTAATGGAATCACAATCAAGAGTTCCAGCCCGGCGCAGCTTGACGCAGAACACGCAGTACCGAAAGAGATGACCCAAGAAGACATCAAGGACGCAGTAGCACAGTTTGCTCAGGCCGCCAACAACGCAATAGAAGCAGGTTTTGATGGCGTCGAGATTCACGGCGCAAACGGTTACCTCGTCGATCAATTCATCCAAGATAAGGTCAACTCGCGTACAGATGAGTACGGAGCCAGCGTCGAAAACCGCTCTCGCTTCGCCATCGAGGTTACCAAGGCAGTCGTTGATGCCGTCGGCGCGGAGAGGACCGGTGTGTATACCAAGCAAGAACATTCACGGCGCGAACTAACGTCCCTAGGTATTCGCCTATCGCCATTTTCCGACTTCCAAGGCATGC
>Ga0210040_10003451_pt1 | contig 21336 bp, 30 predicted proteins | sample CryGeyCG12114_NA_FD_185462 | JGI IMG/M metagenome (GOLD analysis project Ga0210040, IMG submission 185462) | Groundwater microbial communities from aquifer - Crystal Geyser CG19_WC_8/21/14_NA (SPAdes) (version 2) | ecosystem: Environmental > Aquatic > Deep subsurface > Groundwater | place: USA... | reverse complement strand
CAGGTGACGAACTTTCTAGGGCATCAACCTATGGCGACTAGCCTGCGAAAATTTTACTCATGAGAAGCGCAGGGATAAAAAGCAGAGAGGCATGGAATAAGTAGTATTTTCATGAGATGCCAATGTTCAAGCTTTTTAATCAGAGAACACACATTAAATCATTATTTAGATATTATTATTATATTATAGGTGTATCCGTGAAGAATTTTATCCGAGCCCATTCAAAATTTCCCCACACAACACACTATAATACTATACCCACCGTCAGTAGAGTGTTGAAAGATGTTGAATCCCGCGTAGCTAAAAAGCACATGCTGCTTATTTAGTTACTGATTACGATTTTAATTTTCGCAAACCAATGTTATGTAACATGTAGAGTAGTTTCATTTCAATCATTGTCTATGTTGACTACTTAATTTTCAACCTGATCGCCTTTCTGTACTGTAGTTTCACATTTATTCGCTCTAAACTCTAAACTGCAATGCATATAGAATATCATAGAAGTAGAATCTACTAGATTACCTAGATTACGGTATTGCGGCTGCAAACATTCATGTTTTCCAGATCGTTCGCGAACATTCTGTGCTGATGTGCACCGGCTTTATCAAATCGATGGCTTGGCTGTTTTGGCTACCTTTGTTCCCTATTCATTCATATTGATTTCAATGCATGGGCACAGCAAGAACATTCTAGAGTTTTCCAGAACAAGCAGAGGATATTATAAACCGGGTAGGCACGCCGTTTCTCAGTCTAGTAATGCAGTAAACGTTGCTTGAGTAACAACTCGCAATCCGATTGTTGATCGCAATATTCGTTTGCCGTTTTCAATTCAACTGCTCAGTTCAAGCATTTCAAAATTTGAAACTTCTCGTTGAAGCCTGTGTGTACCGCGTTAATTTATCTACTTTTCCCCTGTGATTTAAATTTAATTGCTGTTATTTTCGGAACCACTGAAGGAAAGCATTCAAGGTAAGGACAGACGAAAGCTCGTCTATTTTCTTTGGTACACATTGTTCTACGTCCGCATTATGTATATTAGTAGTAAACATTTTAAGATTTTTGGTTTGTATGTTTTAAAATGGTGAATTTCATTGTTCACTAAGTTGGTGGTTTTGTGTGGACTTTAAGTTGTCCTCGCTCTTTTGTTAGCATGGGGGGTAAAATATTGGTTTGAACATTAAAAGAGAGGTGGGAGTGTTCTAAATTTTGTTCTGCAGGGTGTTATTTTCTCAACACCTTTTATTTCGGTTTGTTGCTGGGGCAATCCTAGTAAAGAGAATATCCTAGTAATTTGAACGATTTGAACTATGTAGATGCCGGAACCTCAACAAATGGAGACGGGAAATGTGGAAACCTTTGCCTTCCAGGCGGAGATCGCCCAATTGATGTCCTTGATCATTAATACATTCTACTCCAACAAAGAAATCTTTCTTCGTGAGTTGATCTCTAACTCCTCTGATGCGTTGGACAAAATTCGTTATGAGTCTTTGACCGATCCTAGTAAATTGGAAAGTGGGAAGGAGTTGTACGTCAAGATCATCCCTAACAAGGAGGAACGTACTCTAACGATCATTGATACTGGAATTGGTATGACAAAGGCTGATCTTGTCAACAATTTGGGAACGATCGCCAAGTCTGGAACCAAGGCTTTTATGGAAGCCCTTCAAGCTGGTGCTGACATTTCTATGATCGGTCAATTTGGTGTGGGTTTCTACTCTGCCTACTTGGTTGCTGATAAAGTTACTGTTGTCAGCAAACATAATGATGACGAGGTAAGATTATCTATCTCGTTATACATTTATTTGTGTTTGTACAGTTCAGCTAGAAAATTAAGGGATTTTTGTATTTATATTCTAGTCTTACATCTGGGAGAGCAGTGCCGGTGGTAGCTTCACTATCCGCCAGGGCTCCGATCCTGATGTAACCAGAGGAACCAAGATTGTATTGCACATGAAAGAAGATCAAAGTGAATACACCGAAGAAAGGAAGATCAAAGAGATTGTGAAGAAACATTCTCAGTTTATTGGCTACCCAATCAAGCTGCTTGTAGAAAAGGAGCGTGAGAAGGAAGTCGAAGAGGAGGAAGATGAAAAGACTGAAGAGAAAAAAGAAGAGAAAGCTGAGGGTGAGGAGGAAAAACCCAAGGTTGAAGATGTTGGAGAAGATGAAGATGATGAGAACAAGGATAAAGATGCCAAGAAGACAAAAAAAATCAAGGAAAAGTACACCGAAGAAGAGGAACTAAATAAGACCAAGCCAATCTGGACTCGTAATCCTGATGATATCAGCCAAGAAGAATATGGAGAGTTCTACAAGTCATTGACCAATGACTGGGAAGATCATTTGGCTGTCAAGCACTTCAGCGTCGAAGGTCAGTTGGAGTTCCGTGCTCTCTTGTTCGCCCCAAGACGTGCTCCATTTGATCTGTTCGAGAACCGTAAGAAGAAGAACAATATTAAACTGTATGTCCGACGTGTCTTCATCATGGACAACTGTGAAGATCTCATTCCCGAGTATCTCAATTTTATTCGAGGTATGTTAATTTAGATTTGTGATTGGAGGTAGCGTCAACTGGTGAAAGGGTTGCGATTGTCTTATAAAATTTTGTTTTTACAGGTGTTGTGGACAGCGAAGACTTGCCGCTCAATATTTCTCGTGAAATGTTACAGCAAAACAAAATTCTGAAGGTTATCCGGAAGAATCTTGTAAAGAAATGCATGGAGCTGTTTGACGAGATCGCTGAAGATGCTGAAAGCTACAAAAAATTCTATGAACAATTCTCAAAGAATCTTAAACTTGGAATTCATGAGGACAGTCAAAATAGGAAGAAAATTAGTGAGCTCTTGAGGTTCAATACTTCGGCCACTGGAGATGATGTGTGCTCTCTTACTGACTATGTTTCCAGGATGAAAGAAAATCAGAAACATATTTACTATATTACTGGTAAGTAATACTGTGTAATCTGTAATGAATCGTTTTGGTTTTAGTAAATGAAGTTGTATTTTTATATAAACGTTTTATTTCAAACAGGTGAAAATCGTGATAATGTTGCCAACTCCGCATTTGTTGAGCGTGTGAAGAAGCGAGGATTCGAAGTAGTTTACATGACTGAACCAATTGACGAGTACGTTGTTCAGCAATTGAAAGAGTTTGACGGAAAGCAATTGGTTTCTGTCACTAAAGAGGGTTTGGAGCTACCAGAAGACGAGGAAGAGAAGAAAAAATTCGAAGAAGCTAAAACAAAATTCGAAGATTTGTGCAAGGTTATCAAGGACATCTTGGATAAGAAAGTAGAAAAAGTAGTAGTCAGCAACAGATTGGTGGATTCCCCATGTTGTATCGTAACTTCTCAGGTATGAATTAACATATTGACTGTTGATAATCATTATGTTGCTTGTTGAGAGTGAGAAAAAAGGAACTAAGTTAAATTTTTTACTTGTAGTTTGGATGGTCTGCCAATTTTGAAAGAATAATGAAAGCCCAAGCTCTACGTGACTCGTCCACCATGGGTTACATGGCGGCCAAGAAGCAATTGGAAATTAATCCAGATCATCCTATTATTGAAAACTTGCGGTTGAAAGCCAGTGCTGACCGTAATGACAAGAGCGTCAAAGATCTTGTTAACCTTCTCTTCGAGACCTCCCTTCTGTCCTCTGGATTTACCCCAGAAGATCCGGCTGTAAGTTCTCAACTGGAAAATGAAGTTTATGTGTAATGTTTTCTTTTTCTACAGCATATTTTAATTTTGCATGAATAGGTTCATGCTGGTCGTATCTACCGTATGATCAAACTTGGTCTCGGAATTGACGATGATGATATTCCAGCGGCTGCTGATTCCAAAGAAAACACTGATGATATTCCACCATTGGAAGGGGAGGCTGAGGATGCGTCGAATATGGAAGAAGTAGACTAGATAGTTACGAGTTTTGTTAATCATTTACAATAGCTGCGAGACACTTGCTACTAGTACTGAAACCTCAGATTATGTTTTTACACACATCCACTAAAGTAACTAATGTATTGGTTGCTCCTTTTCTTACCCATTTTACTATCTGTTACATCCTTCACAGTTTCTGGTCCTATGCGTATTATTATTATTTAGTTCTAAGCCTGAAGCTGTATTTTTGGTCAGCTGTAAGTTTGCATTTATACTATTTATGAACTGTAATACGCTATAGTTAACCGGTCAATAAACTCAGGCTCATCATTGAACTTTCAGTAAATATGTGTGTGCAGTTGTGTTTTTTTGTCATCTTCCTCTTCTTCCTGATTTCTAAATTTTAATTTTTTGGGTCCCCGGAAACGGAAATCCTTAGGATCAGGTGGCAGTTATCATTAATCATTTCTATTCATGTCGTCAATCAAATCGTGAAAATCAATAAGCTGATTGAAAATTAGCACCCCTTCCGAACTCGTCCGAACTCAGAATCATGGCTCATCATTTTATAGACGAATTTATTGCGCACGTAAGGAATTGCGATTACAATGGATTTAGATAGGCCAAGAGAAACCATACATTATACTCACTTCACATTGCTCATGTCTCTCAGTGTCTAAAAAATAATAATAACAAGAATTTTTAGAAAAGAGAAAAGATGGAATTGTACAAATCTATACATAGATCGAAATTTTGATGATCTTCACTCACGGAACGGAAGGAAAAATGCAGTTACAGAGAATTTGTGCCTGCACGAAATAGGAAACAGTGCATCACAAAAATCAGTATACATACAATTACAATGAACAATTTTGTGTAAAAATAATAACTGAATAGCAGTAATTTTAATTAGAGGCATTTTCGATGCACAGTGATTAAATGATATCGTAGATATAAGAACCATTCGATACTCATATATAGTGTAGCAATCAAAGTAGTGCTGCATACAATGCTACCTTCTATTCAATGCTAACTGATAGTCTTCAAAACATATTTGACACTGAAAGCGAAAACTGCGAAACAGATGGCTATTATAGTTGTGGCGATAACGCTGTGATAGTTACTCGACGAACCTTGATTGTCAGCTGAACCATTTGCAGCATTAGCAGCAGCACCGTTTGATGAGCTCGAAGACGCTTGTATAGCTTTCAGTCTTGTTTTGATTTCCTAAGTAACGGATAATGAAAAATGAAAAATGCGCCAAATAAAGAAGCGACTTGACTGCCACTTGATTATAGATCATGCAGCATGCAGTTATATTTTTTTATAGACGTACTTCAACGAGGTCCGGGAAAAGCTCTAATACTAACTTGTCTTTCAAATTGTAATCCAGAGACTTTAAAGCCAACACCCGTTTATCACTGTCACTTGTTTCAATAGACCCTAATGTGGGACTCTTTTCCAACTGAAAAAAATAAAATAAACAAGGACAAGTTTAGCTTCACCCAAGGTGTATATAATAGTATTTGTAACTTTTGAAATGAACTCTTTGAATGCTTCAGCACACAAAAACATTTAAATCAGTAATAACGTTATGGTTTTACATATCAACAAATCAACTATCAACACAACGACAATCATAGCCAAATTGAGCTTACATACCATAAAAGATAAAAGTCCAGTTAATATTGTTCCCACAGACCTATTAACACAAAAAGTTTACAAAATTCAAAGTTACATAAATTGGTATAAACATCTTAGCCCTCTTCGTTCGTTCGTTCGTTTTCTACGTACCATGCAGGATTCCAAGTATCTGAAAAAAGCAATAAAATCATTATTACTCGATTTCTCCTCGTGCTTAAAAACATTATTATTAAGTCCCAGAGTTGATAACAGTATACAAATTTACCTGGATGGAAATCTGATATTGAAAGACACAAACGTGTGTTCGTCTTAAATCTGGTAAGTAAATAACGAGTTTTAACCAATGCAATTGCATAGTGTGAATTAAAAAAACGTGTTCATAAAAACTATACGGAATCATAAAGTGGTACTATACTATGCATACCGGCCATTTGGAGTGATTATGTATATGCTAGGTGGCTTAAAGGGAAATTCATTAGGGAATTTTAACTTTCCATGATAAATTCCACCTATAAATCAATACCAACAAAAATATTTAAAATACACATACATCCTTCTAAGCCAGCTTTGATTATTAAGACCATACCAGCGTATGGGGATGATTCAGGCCCTCGTACAATATAATGCCTAAGAAAAATATAAGGAATTACAAATCGAATTTTAATTTGATACAGGCACATCTACTTCGTGGATGCCGGCGGACACATCTATTCAGCTCACTCTCATTTGATAGCGGAAGAGTAGCATAAATATAACATATCGTAATAAAGGGCAGAATAATGATAATTGACAACTCCTTACCATTCTAAAATATTTGAAGGCAACGGTTCTGCAACAATGTAAGGTACTGGGTCTTTCTTAAGGCGGAGATAATCTTGTCGTAGACGTGCGAGTGCAGTGTTATTGACTCGTTTACTATTACTCATATTGAAAATTTAATAAACTTCAAATTCCTTTCCCCGTCAATAAATCTTGAAAATTTGACACTCTTAAACGACGTTATTCAATCCTGCAAATTTTCAAAAAATAAGAAGTAAAGGCAAAGACTTCAAAAAATAGTAAGAAAATATTGTCAAATGTCCAGCTGACCAAACGTAGACCAGAATTTGGTCACCAAATGACTGACTCCTTGTATTATCCTTTCTTAATTATTCGCAGTAAACTTGCATAACTGATTCTTCTTCTCAGTTGAAATTTCAATGAACCTGAATTGAATTAATTAATATCAATTAATTAATTAAAAATTGTAAAAATAATTTTGAATAACGAAAATCAAGTTTTTTATTTTTATCTCTTGAATGCTTTTCTAATTCACCCGGGTTTGTGCTACTCAATAGCTAAAATCGTTTTCATATTATTTCAAAGAATCCATCAAAAGATATTCAAAATTGTCGCGCGAGAACTCGAATCATCTTTAAAGTAAACAATTTGAGAATGAATTTATTGCTGTTTTTGTTTATTTGTCGCTATAATTAATTTAAGTTTGAGCAGTCAAATCGCTGTTAAGTAAAATTTTCACCGTATTTTGTTGTTGCGGAGCTCTTGCTGGCTCAAGAATAATAACATTCATACGTCATACGTGTGACTCGATTAACAGGATATAAATAGGTGGGCCGTACATTTTGTGATTTCGATTTAATATTTTGTACCACATGATTAGTTACCTCCGCACGGTAGAGAACGTCGGTCTTTAAATCAACCAACTTTGTTCCAGCACCCAACTTTCTCTTGAGCTATCCTAACCTAAAAACAACACTTGGAGAAAGTTGGGTGCTGGACCAAAGTTGGGTGATTTAAAAACCGACGTCGGTAGAGAGTACTATGCCGAATTATTAATACCAGTATTTGAATTTCCCCGTTTACTTGACATGGGTTGTAAAAAAGGAGGCGGAGGAGATTGTTTGAGGCTCTTGCTTGTTTAATAAAAAAACTCTGCTTGAACGTTAATAACTCCGGTATTAATGAAGCGATTAAAAAATAGAGTTTAGCAGGTCCTGTATAGTGCACTAGTTTCGATTCAAGTGTTTCGAGACTGTACTCTCTATCATTTGATGAACAGAAAACAATAAATAACTTAAATAATTTAGGTATCAAAATGAAAAGGAAGCGGTGAATAACTTCCCTGTCGTCATTCTGCTAGAAAAAGGTGACTTGGTAAAACCACGTCGCAATAATGTTTCGCAGTGGAGGTTCAAACACCCTCATGAACCAGTTTGTTGCTGGTTTGAAATCCAAGAATGAGGAAGTCCGTTATAAAGCTGCCAGAGATTTGTATCATTATGTGAGTCTTTGACTACCTTCTTCCCTCAACGTCTGTTAAAGGACTATTTTAGGCGTTATTACTTATTACATTTTGTTTCCTTACTTTGCATATATAGGTTACTACGGAATTACGAGAAGTACCAGTGGAAGAGCTGTCTACTTTTATGGATGAGTTCAATCATCAAATTTTTGACATGGTTTCCAGCTCTGATGTTTCCGAAAGAAAAGGGGCCATATTAGCCATTGGTTTGTTGAAGAGTGTACTTATTACTTATACATCCTGTAAAATTTTGAAAATGATGTCTTAATAATGTTATGTTCCATTTACTTGTGCTACAGAATCTCTTATTGGTGTCGAGGTGGGCAACACGTCAACTAGAATATCCCGATTTGCGAATTACTTGCGTAATGCATTTCCTTCAACGGATGTGGAAGTCATGGAATTAGCCGCAAAAGCTGTTGGGAAATTAGCTCTTGTGTCTGGAACTTATTCTACAGAGTATATAGATGTAGAAGTCAAACGAGCATTTGAATGGCTTTCAGCTTCAGAACGCCATGAAGGAAAGAGACTTGCTGCTGTCCTTGTCTTGAAAGAACTTGCCGTAGCCACTCCCACCTTCTTCTTTCAGCAAGTTCAGCAGTTCTTTGAAGTGATTTTTAATGCCGTTAGAGATTCTAAACCGAATATTAGAGAAGGCGCTGTCAGAGCCTTACGTTGTGCACTGGTCGTCACCGCTCAAAGAGAAAAGACCCTTACTCAGAGTCCATACTACAAACTATGTTTTGAAGAAGCTAAACAAGGGTTTAATGGGGAAATCAGTGGTAATAACTCGAAAGAAAAAGGTGTCACTAAAGATGATCGCTGTCACGGAAGTCTTTTGGTTCTCAACGAGCTACTGCGATGTTCCAATGCAGAATGGGAGAGGAAATTTTGGGAGCTGAGGGAAAAACTAGGAGGAAGTCTTTCTAGTCTATCTATGATGAAATCAAGTGGCTCTACTACAAAAACTGCCGTAAGCTTAAAATTAGTTCTAATTTTCTTCCATGTCGGAAAATTTACTTATTTATAACTTCTGTGCATCAAACAGCAACAACTCACAACTGACTTCTTGTCACAAATATTTCCACGTTGGAAAACAAGACGAGCAACTGGGAAACGAACGTTTTCTAAATTGGTTTCGTGGACATCGGGATCAACCACTCACGTAGGTGGTGGATTGGGCCATCACATGCATTCTCATTTTCCTTCCATGCATACTCATTTCGCTGAGGAAATGGGAACTTCGATTGTACCTGGCGTCTCTTCTAATACTAATCAAACAATCACATTTATTGAGTCAGCTGCGTGTAAAGCTCTAGTTACGGAAAGTTATTTTGAGATTTGTAAGCAAGTACTCGATCAGCGCAACTCTCGAAACAGTTTGATTCAACAAGCATTGTTCATGATTCTTCCTCGTCTTGCTGCACTCAACAAAGAGCTATTTTGTCAATCGCGGCCAGGGTAAGTACAAAAGCTCTTTTTTTCGTTTACGTTTTACTGTTATCTGTATTGCCGGTTAATTTATCGTAAGATTAATACTTTATCCAGGCAACAAAGTTTTCTGTCACTTACCATGAGCTACTTGATATCAAGTCTGCGAACAAAAGAACGTAATGATGCGTTCATTACCATTGGTTTGCTGTCAATTGCTGTTGATGGCAGTATCAAGCCATATTTGGCCCGAATTATGGAGCTTATTAGAGCATCACTTCCTGGGAAGGTACTAATTAAACCAACGTTATGCTATGCTAACAAACTGACAAAACTATTGTATGACATTGCAACTCAGAACTAAACTGATAAACGACAATTTTGCAGGATATTCCGAAAAAATCACAAAAATATGACCCATCTATATTCACGTGCATTACATTACTATCTGTGTCTGCGAAATCTTTGATCCGCTCAGAACTTTCTGAAATGTTGGAGCCTATGTTGGCCACTGGATTGAGTCGTGCCTTGACGACAGCCCTAAGGGAAATTCAGATTCAAATCCCGGCGTTGAAAAAGGAAATAAGCGATGGCTTGTTGAAAATTTTAAGTCAAATTTTAATGAATCAACCTTGGAGACATCCCGGAATGCCTAAAAGTTTGCTTATGGGGTCTGGGGGAGGCAGTATCCCAGGTGGTAGTGGTGCAGTCACACCTTCAGGTGGGATGACCGGAACTGGTGTTGGAGGGTCTGGCTCTTCAGAGCATTCAGACACAGCCAATGTAGTTCTGGCCCTGGAAACTTTAGCTAAGTTTGATGTCGACAGTAAGTTTTTTTTTAAATGCATTAACAAAGTCTTGTGAGAGTCTCAATCATTCAATTAATGTTTCATGTTTTTTTGTAAGGCAATTCACTGATTCAGTTCGTGAAGCATTGTGCTGACGTTTTTCTAACATCTGAATGCAAGGATGTTCGTTTGGAAGCAGTTAGAACGTGTTGCACTCTATTGCGGATGGCCATTCAGGTGGAATTTTGTATTTCTTGTGGATAAGTTTCTTTTTTGTCTTTGTTTTTAACTAGTGGTTAATTCGATTAAATTTTTTAATGGATAGGGTCTGGAAGGACGATATTCTCACACAGTTACAGCTACTGTTGCTGACGTTCTAAACAAACTTCTTGTAGTAGGAATTACTGACTTTGGTACGTGTTTTGAGAAGAGAATAATTAGTGTTGTTAGTTGAGGAGTTTGATTTATAAATTTTGTAAATTATAGATTTCCAAGTTCGCTGTTGCGTATTAGAAAACCTGGACGATATTTTCGACAATCATTTGGCACAGCCTGAAAATCTTCAAGCGTTATTTGTTTCATTGCATGATGAAATTTTTGAAATTAGGGAGCTTGCATTGTGCACGATTGGTCGACTCAGTTTGATTAACCCTGCATATGTTCTACCGGGACTGAGAAAAGTTTTAGTTCAAGTAAGTAAATTAAAATTTTCCATTTTAATGAATTGTGGATTTTTTTCAAATGCGAATTAACATTTGAAACGTGCAACTGAAACGAGTTTTTTGCTTCAGATTTTAACGGAACTAGAATATTCCGGAATGGGAAGAAATAAGGAATCTGCTGCGCGAATGCTTGGTCATCTTGTTGCAACTAGTCCAAAACTCATCAAAACATACAGAGAACCAGTTTTGACAGCATTACTTCCAAAGTTAAAAGACCCTGATCCTAATCCATGGGTGGTTATCAATATTCTTGTTACACTTGGAGATCTTGCACAGGTAACCTAGCCTTACTTAGATATCAATTTATGTTCAAAGAGACCCAAAATTTAATATCGCATAACTTATAGGTATCTGGATCTGACATGCAATCCGCTGTCCCTGAGCTTTTGACAATTTTACTTGAAATGTTGAATGATTCTGGGGCTCCGACACAAAGAGGATTTGCTTTGTGGACACTAGGTCAATTGGTTGAAAATACCGGTTGCGTTATTACTCCATACCAGAAATTCCCAACTTTACTGGATACTTTACTTTCGTTTCTAAAGACAGAGCAGCAACACTTTGTCAGGTTAGTTTGTTAAGTGTTTTCAAGTGCTGGAGACCAGTTAAATATGCTAATCGTTTACATATTATATGCTTAAATTGATTAGACGAGGAACCATTCGGGTGCTGGGACTTCTGGGTGCATTGGATCCATACAAGCATAAAATGAATTTGGGTCAAATTGAAATTGAAACAAATGCCATTGCTCTTGTGTCCATGACTGATCCAAAACAAGAGATTGAAGCAGTTCAAGGTTAATTTTTAGAGCTTTCCGTGATTGGAAGTCAATATTTATATACTTATAGTAGTGTTGTATATTTAAAACATATTTGTTGTGCATAGAAATGTCGACAAGCGAGATGCTAATACATATGTCCAATGCTACTTTGGATGATTTTTATCCTGCCATCGCAATTGCTACCCTGATGCGCATAATGAAAGACAGCACTTTGGCTCAGCATCATGCATCTGTTGTACAGGTATGATTTTTTTCGTTCTACTTTTAAGGGTACCAAATTACCAAAGTGAAATAGAAATAATATGATTTCATGGATTTTATAGGCAATTACATTTGTGTTCAAGTCTTTGAGTATCAACTGTGTTTCTTACATTCCACAAGTCATACCGTGCTTGATCCAAGTAATTCATACTACGGATATGCAGTACAAAAACTTCCTGTTTCAACAACTTGGCATGCTTATTGCGATTGTTAAACAGCACATTAGAAACTACTTGGACGATATTTTTTCCTTGATTAAGGTACAAACATATTCACTTTTAAAAATATTTTGTTATAATTAAACTATTTTGTTTACTTGATTTTGTATTATTTAATTAATAGAAATTTTGGATGACCAACCCTCATTTACAAGTTACCATTATTTTGGTGGTGGAGCAAGTTGCTCTTGCTTTGGGATCTGAGTTCAAGATTTACTTGGCAAAGCTAATCCCTTTGATTTTGAAGGTTCTGGTCTATGACTCCAGCAAAGATCGTGTGGTCACTGCAAATGTAAGTACAAATCACATGTACTGGAGTTGCATGTTGTTGCCTCAAGTACGTGTAATTTTGAGTCCATTTTGAATTTTTAGTTGCTAAATGCACTTCAAAAGTTTGGAACCAATTTGGATGAATTTTTACACCTTCTATTGCCCGCAATTGTGAAATTATTGGATGCTCCAGATGTTCCACCTCATATAAAGCGTACTGCATTGGAAACAATTGACCAGCTTTCGACTACGTTGAACTTTTCAGATTTTGCCAGCAGGTAGAAACATGAGATCAGTGCATTAGTACCTACTTCTATGCATGAGACTTAAAACCTGAAGTGAAGTAGATTTTCATGGTAATGGTGGACTCTATGTAATCATATACTACTTATTTGACTGCAATTCCAGAATTATCCATCCAATAGCTCGGGTTTTGGATACTACACCGGATCTACGAGAAAATTGTATGGATACTTTGTCAACGTTAGTGATACAGTTTGGCCCGAAATTCCAAGTTTTCATTCCTATGATTCAGCGTGTTTTGAAAAAGCACAGCATTAAGCACTCGCATTACGATACATTGATTTTGCATAAGTGCAAAGAGGATGCTTACTCTTCTGAGGATTATGACGTTAGCTATTTAATGAAAATTAAATCTAAGGCTTATAACCGTCCAAGAAATATGAGAGGTCTTACTGCCACTGATACTACATCCATTCAAAGGGTAATGAACTAATTATCTTAGCTTTCATCACCTTTTGGTCTTGAAGAATGCAATCTAATTTGACAATCACAACTAATTTTCATTTAGTTTCATGTGTCAACAAGTAATCTTCAAAAAGCTTGGACTGCCTCTCGTCGGGTTTCTAAGGAAGATTGGTTAGAATGGCTGAGAAGACTGTCATTGGAATTTTTGAAGCAGTCTCCGTCTCCTAGTTTGAGAGCTTGTCATAATCTAGCGCAAACATATGGCCAGCTTCCAAAAGACTTATTTAATGCGGCTTTTGTAAGTTGCTGGACTGAATTACAGGAAGAACAACAAAACGAATTGATTGCTAGTCTTAAGCAGGCCTTGCTGGTTGAAGACTTGCCTGAAATCACGCAAACTCTCTTAAATTTGTGTGAATTTATGGAGCATTGTGATAAGGTAAAGATATCACTCAACCACTAGACTAAAAAATATCTGCTTTTACTCTTACGTAATAAAACTGTTACTCACTAAAAAAAATTTTAATGCATAGGGACCATTGCCATTAGAACCTGAATTTCTCGGAGAACGCGCTATGCTTTGTTGCGCTTACGCAAAAGCTCTTCATTACAAAGAAGAACAGTTTCATAAATCTCCTAGTTCTGAAGTTTTAGAAACACTTATTTCAATCAATAATAAGCTACAGAACAAAGAAGCTGCTGCTGGTAACTTGATACTACGTCATGCTATTGTACTGTTGCGATTTTGTTTTAAAATGAAATGTGTAATATGATTTTATGTTAGGATTACTTGAGTATGCAATGAAGCATTATGGAAATAACTTAAAAGTACAAGAGCAGTGGTACGAACGACTTCATGACTGGGAGAAAGCGTTAGAGCTCTATGTTTCGAAGCAAGAAAAAAATCCAGATAATCTTGAGCTGACTTTAGGTCAAATGAGATGTTTGGAAGCACTTGGTGATTGGCAGAGCTTGGAAGAAGTTGCGCGAACTAAATGGCCAATTGTAACCGACAAGGATAAGAATCGAATGGCTCATATGGGAGCTGCTGCCAGTTGGGGACAAAACAAGTGGGACACAATGGAAAAATATGTTCAGTTTATTCCTAGGGATAGTTTGGATGGAACTTTCTACCGTAGTTTGATTTGTATTCATAAAGGGTTTTATCCTCAAGCAGATCAGGTTCGTAGTCAATCACAGTAAAACTGTTTTTAATAGGCTGATCTAACTTTGTGTAATATTTTATAGCTTATTGATTCTGCTCGTGACATTTTGGATACTGAAGTCACTGCTATGGCATCCGAATCATACCAACGGGCTTACAATTCTATGGTGACAGTCCAAATATTAGCAGAGCTTGAGGAAGTAATCCAGTACAAATCTTTTCCAGAAAGAAGGGAAGGAATCAAGCTCATGTGGTGGGAGAGATTGAAGGTAACGTTTAAAATGTCAGCTGTATGTAAGAAGTGTGAATGAATGTCATAATTTTGTTTAATTTTTCTATCTAGGGCTGTCAAAGAGTAGTGGAAGATTGGCAAAAAATCTTGCAAGTGCGGTCTGTAGTCCTAAGTGCCCAAGAGGACATCAAAGCTCGGCTTAAGTTTGCTAGCTTATGTAGGAAAAACGGGCGATTGAAACTATCCTATAAAACATTAGTAAATTTACTAGGAGTTGAACCAGATATCAAGAAAAGCCTTCCTACACATTGTCCTCAGATCACATATGCTTTTGCAAAGCATCTATGGGCTAGTGGCGAGAGGGAAACTGCTTTATGGTATCGCATTTTTTTCTGATTATGTATTTCAATTTCCTTTGGAGTAGTTGATTATAATGGGCTATATTTTTTTCCAGGCAATTGCAACATTTTGTGAAAAACACATTGATCCAGCAACTACACAATTCTACAGATGGTGGTCGAGGTGATGCTTCCAACAGTAACAATGCGGAATTGAAAAAATTACTTGCACGATGCTTCCTTCGTTTAGGGGAATGGCAAGAAACTGTTGAAGGACTGAAAGAGAATGTGATAACTCAAGTGCTACAGTGAGTTTTTTAATCGGTTTGTTTCAACGTAGGGTGTCAGAAATTTTTTAAACCTGTTGTTACGTTTGCACAGATATTATGGATCAGCCACAGAATATGATAGCACATGGTACAAAGCGTGGCATTCATTTGCGTACATGAACTTCGAAGCCGTTTTGTATCACAAAAACAACCAGAGTCAAGGGTCTGAACGTGTTGGATTGGTTAGCTACCGAATGCATCATTTTTTATATTGCTTTACTGTTACAGTATTTTATGTTTTACTGTCGATTTGTAGACTCCATCTTACATTGGACAATATACGGTGCCTGCACTGCAAGGATTCGTTCGATCCATATCTCTTAGCTCCACAACGGGTTCTAGTCTTCAAGACACGTTGCGATTGCTAACTTTATGGTTTGACTTTGGTCAATGGCATGAAGTGTATGAAGCTTTGGTGGAAGGAATTAGAAAAATTCATATTGATAATTGGCTCCAGGTTATAATTTAGAATATATCTACCGCTAATTTTTTTAGTTATTTTACTCATAGTGTTGGCGGTGTTGGCTTGGGATTCATGATTCTGATTTCTGCAGGTGATTCCGCAATTAATTGCTCGCATTGATACCCCTCGCCTACTAGTCGGAAAATTAATTCATCATTTGCTAACTGAAATTGGAAAGTTCCATCCTCAGGCTTTGATATATCCTTTGACCGTTGCTTCTAAATCTTCTACGCCAGCTAGACACAATGCTGCAAATAAAATTTTGAAAAATATGTGTGAGCATTCCCACGTTTTGGTGCATCAAGCTCTCATGGTTTCAGAAGAACTAATTCGTGTTGCCATTTTGTGGCATGAACAATGGCATGAAGGCTTGGAAGAAGCAAGTCGAATATATTTTGGAGAACGAAATGTACAAGGTATAAATAACTAAGTAGATTTTTATTTAGCAGATCCTTTTTCGTCATGAATACAATTTTAAAACTGGTAAATAAATATACACTTCACCTTCGTTTTAGGTATGTTTCAAGTTTTGGAACCACTTCACGCAATGCTGGAAAAAGGTCCCCAAACGCTTAAGGAAACAAGTTTTACTCAGTCGTACGGACGAGATTTAACTGAAGCGCTTGAATGGTGTAAGCGTTACAAAATATCGGGAAATATTCGCGATGTGAGTCAAGCTTGGGACTTGTATTATCATGTCTTCAAACGCATTTCTCGGCAACTACCTCAGCTAATCAGTTTAGGTATTTCAAACTTTATAAGCTTCGCTTTGTGTTTAGATTTGAGGAAAAACAATATGATTATTATTACAGAATTGCAGTACGTGTCTCCGAAACTTTTGAAATGCCGCGATCTGGAATTGGCTGTTCCTGGGTCATATGTACCTGGTAAACTTTTGATCCACATTGCTCAGATCCAAAGTTATCTTCAAGTCATCACCAGTAAACAGAGACCAAGAAAACTTTGTATTGTCGGTAAGCTAGTTTTAGAGTTTCGAAACGTTTTTCAGCTTATCTTCCTGATTATGTAACGACAATGACCTATATCTGTGAAAGGATCCAACGGAAAGGATTTCGTATACCTTTTAAAAGGACATGAAGATTTGCGTCAAGATGAACGAGTGATGCAACTATTTGGACTAGTAAACACTTTACTTCTAGGAGATCCTGAAACGTTCCGAAGAAACTTAACTATACAGGTAGACGTCCTAGAGAAACTTTTGTTTCACTCAATGAATAGATTTGTGACATGGTAATTATTAAAAAAATTTTCGTTACAGCGGTATGCTGTAATTCCTTTGTCTACTAACAGTGGCCTTATTGGATGGGTAAGTAGAATTTTTTGTCATGTAATTGCTAGAGATTTTATTTAATAGTGTTTATTTTGTGTTTTTACATTATTTTGCAATGTATTAATAACTTACTACTACTATTGTTAGGTACCACATTGCGACACTCTCCACACATTAATTCATGACTATCGTGAGAAGAAGAAGATTCTTCTCAACATTGAGCATCGAATAATGTTACGTATGGCTCCGGACTATGATCATTTGACATTGTTGCAGAAGGTAGAAGTTTTTGAGCATGCATTAGAACATACTCAAGGGGATGACTTGGCGAAGCTTCTGTGGTTAAAAAGTCCTTCCAGTGAGGTAAGTAATGATCTTTTTGGTGCATGGCATGTAACAAAAAAACTGTCATACTCATGTTATACTGCATAATTCACTTTTACTGCTTCATCATGCTATTAGTGTATTCGTATTCATTCCCTTCATCTGCATCTTCCAATAGTAATGCTCCCTGTAATTTAGGCTGAAATTTTGTAACTCTTAACTGTGTTATAGTGGACAATAGATAAAATGAATTTAATGGTCTTGGATATTTTTTCTCTCTAAAAAGGTATGGTTTGACCGTCGAACAAACTACACTCGTTCGTTAGCTGTAATGTCCATGGTTGGCTATGTTCTTGGACTTGGGGATCGGTAATGATGTAGAAAAAGTTGAAAATCCATAGTAAATAGTCTTTAAATTATGCTTACGTATGGTATATAATTGGATTGAATATTTTTTTTACCTCAGCCATCCTTCTAATCTCATGGTGGATCGACAGTCAGGTAATCCTTTGTGTGCTTCACTGAAGCGTGAAATAAATGCACTCATTCATTTTCTTGTAATCTGTTGCATACCTTAAGTTGATCATATTCATTGCTGTGTTTGTAGGAAAGATCGTGCATATTGACTTTGGAGACTGCTTTGAAGTTGCAATGACTCGGGAAAAATTTCCCGAAAAAATTCCTTTCAGACTCACTAGAATGTTAATAAATGCTATGGAGGTAAGTTAATGATGTTTCTGTCTCCCAAGCTTTACTAATATGTCTCACCTACTCACGTATTACCAAAAAAACTGCGTTAATTAGATCATAGAAATTTTGTTATTTTTATCAGAATGGATAGCATAGCACATGTTTCATGTTTCATGCATTTTTAGATTACGGGGATTGACGGAACATACCGGTGCACTTGCGAGTCAGTGATGAAGGTCTTGAGAGACAATAAGGATTCTTTAATGGCCGTGCTAGAAGCTTTTGTATATGATCCATTGTTGAATTGGAGACTGATTGACAATGCTGTGACGCCCAAGGCTGCAAAACGAAGCAAAACTACTGGCGTTCATCCAGTTGCTGCTGCTGGAGGTCATTCCGAGTTGGAAGCCTCGTTACCTGATAAAGAAGGAATTGATATGATTGAGACTGGAGCTGCAGCAGGATCGAGTGTGTGTGCGGCATCACAGCCTGGAAATCCTAGCTCGGTTGTTACTGCGCCTCAAACTAAGAGATCTGGTGACACTGACGGAGGTAATGGTTTTGTTAGCAATATGCTTGCAAAGAAAGAATGTATCAAGTGACAATTTATTTTGTTTTTTTTTTCTCAGAAGCAACTGACAAACTACAGCCTGAAGCACTCAACAAGAAGGCATTGGCCGTGGTAACCCGTGTGAAAGAGAAACTTACTGGTAGAGATTTTGGGAATGAGGAGCCCCTACATGTAGAAGAACAGGTTGATTTTCTCATTCAGCAAGCGACTAGTCATGAGAACTTATGCCAGTGTTATATTGGCTGGTGAGTAATCAAATGCAGATTTGTGTGCAGTTTTTGGAGTGTTCGCTTATTCAATGAATTATTTCATCATACATATTTTGTAATCATTTTTAGGTGTCCCTTCTGGTGAATGTCCTGCTCGTGATGAAATGATTATCAAGTTCTCAAAAGAGACGATCACTCAAAATGTGATTTCTTCAGCTGGTTTATTTTTGCGTTTTAATGTTTCTTCAAATCATTCTTTTTTTCCTAATTGCATGCGTTGTATATTTCCAATATTTACTTTTAACCATTTTGTTTTTGCTTTGAGTCATCGTTTTTGCGACTATAATGAGACTGTCAATATAGATTATATGACTATTATGGAGACAATAAAGTTCATAATATATTATTTATTGCTAATTAAGTATGTTACTCTCGTCATTCGAATTCCTGGTTTCAAAAATTTAAAGCTGATAAAACTGGGTATTGAAAAGGCACACTGCAGCCAGTTTATCTGTATAATAGCAATTTATTCCCTTCGAATATCTTTCATCCATTATTTTGTACACCTCTAGAATTCGTTTCCACATCTTGCAATTCAATACAACTCAATCAAAATATTCATGTTCTTCGAAATTAACATTATTTGATAAAATTGAATGACTGCGAATATGAAAAGCACTCACGATTTCATTCGTGCAGTTCTCATGTTACTCTTATGATCAAATGTAGGCAATCGGCATCGGCTGCAGTTTTTCTTGTTCTACATTGTACACGAATTATTTTAACCTGGAAACAGCATTTTATTTACTCACTTGCTGCAGACAATGGCTGCAAATCGATCTTTCTGTTCCAGTTTTTTATGAGTAGAGAAATAAAACTGTTTTATGCAGTCAACCGCCACATTTCCATGTAATACAATGAAGCGATTGGAAAAAAAATTGCAATAGTTAACACTTAGCTGACGAAAAGTTATGCCTATGCCTCATTGTCCCCGTGTTACATACAAGACAAATCAAACAAATGCGTATCACTATCTGTCATTTTAAAAGCCGAGCTATCTTTACAGTGACAACATGACAGTGAATTTAAAAGCCATAATTATACATCTTTGGCATGTACGCATTTACACATTCCAATAGAATGCATAGTCCCGCTGGACTGTTCACGATCACTTCACAAAAGGAAAGAGCCAAGTAATACGACTGACTGTTAACACTTATGATTATTCTTAGCATTATTATTATGATCACAATGAAAATGTACATAGTCATTCCTCCTCCCACTTCTTTTCACTGTTCTCAAAGCGTATAGTCGGTCGGCCCTGACAAGATGAAGACAGAAAAAGGAGTTATTCCCATTTTATCTTATTCTTATTGCATGCATTTTACTAATGATAATGAAAAGGAACTCACCACCGAAAGTTATGAACGTGCTGCCTCATCAACCCCCCTAAAAAAATACCAGATGATATTTCTCGTCATCACGATCACGACCAATGATGACTTAGAATTAAGTGTGTGTATATTCCTCCAGAGGAAACATAACTTGCACTTTAATATAGCATTGGTTTAACTGCAGTAATCAGTCGAAATATTCTTCCAGAACAGACAGTTACCACGCAAAGTCGCAAAATATTACGCAGAATACACTGTTATAGCTTTATTAAGATGACGATATTCTTTATACGCACACAATGATTAAAAAATAGCGAGAATGTTTCAAGAGAGAATTGAAAACTTCCTTTGTGATCCTTGTAAACTCAAAGTGATTCAAAGTTCAAACAATAATAGACACGATCTCTCATGAATGAGGACTATAAAATATTTTTGTTGTCATCATCATCACATTGCCATCCAATTCAATAGCTAATGTCATTTTGATTTCATCAAAAATATTCCTTTCAAGGGTTCGTATTTACCTTGTCTGTATGTAGGCTTTGTAAACCACAAACCATTTTTATAGCAGATCATGGCATACATCATGTTCTTTTGTATTGCTACGTAAGTGTGAGAAATGAAATGAACATATACATAGTAGGTGATGGTATACAGATCAGATTGAAATGACAATAACATAATGATTATTCCATTGAGGTCTTTCACTAATATTTTTTAGGATTCACACCTGTGATGAAAAAGACAGAGTAAGCTGAGAGGTTCCTAGCGACATTTCCCATGCAGATGGAAATTTACTCCAAAAACAGTAAATGGCTTATACAAGCTCAGGCTAGTGCGAGAAAATATGACAAGAGGGGTTACTTGAGATTACTTACACAGAAAGCAGCATTTCGAGCTGCAGTTCCTGTTGCATTATTTTCTCCAGTTCAATGCTACGTGCGTGCTTGTTTTTTATAGCTATAATTTAATTCACTGAGAGCCTATATCTGAATTTGATGGACTAGAAATTCAATGATTACGCAGGCAGTAGTAAAATTTTTCATACAAACGACTGTTACAGGTTGCAGTTGACATGGCTGTTGTACTACGCAAAAGTATTTTACAACGATACGAATAACTGCATGTTTTAGCTGACATTTTTAGCGCAAATGGTTTCTCCTTACTTCAGCACTTTTTCCAAAATATAAAGGTAATGTCATAAACTCGTCCATGCCCACCAGTTATATGATAACTCTAGCTGCCTTTTGCATTACTGTTGTAATTATCATATCACAATGATGTCATACTTTTTAAAAGATTGTTGACTCTTATGATAATTCTTTCTA
>Ga0210040_10003450_pt1 | contig 21341 bp, 18 predicted proteins | sample CryGeyCG12114_NA_FD_185462 | JGI IMG/M metagenome (GOLD analysis project Ga0210040, IMG submission 185462) | Groundwater microbial communities from aquifer - Crystal Geyser CG19_WC_8/21/14_NA (SPAdes) (version 2) | ecosystem: Environmental > Aquatic > Deep subsurface > Groundwater | place: USA... | reverse complement strand
ACCTAGTAAGTTGATTTTTGGCAAATAAAACGTTAAGAAATTTACAGTAAAAATACTTGAGAGCAAAATTCTATAAATTTGAAGTATAATATTTATAAAACTGTGCTAATAAAGTTAGTTTTATTTAAATAAATTAGTAAATTTACGTAGATAATAGCTATACGATTTCGTATAGGAATTTATACACTAAATTAATTGGCAAAAAGGTGCAACATGTAACTTCAAATATAAGATATCTGCGCAAAGAAGCAGGTTATACACAGGCGCAACTGGCTGAGAGGCTGGAAATCAAGCGTTCGTTGGTCGGCGCTTACGAAGAGGGTAGGGCAGAGCCAAAACTGAGCACACTGGTGAATATAGCTGGCCTCTTCGGCATTACACTGGATAGCCTGATTACGGCAGAACTTTCAGCTGCAACTGCTAGAACGGGCAACGGAGCGCCTGCTGCCAATGGTAAGCTGCGGGTGCTGGCAATTACTGTAGATGAGGATCAGCGCGAGAATATAGAACTGGTGCCGCTGAAAGCAAGCGCCGGTTACTTAAACGGCTATTCTGATCCGGAATTTATTGAAGAACTGCCTCGTTTCAGGTTGCCGATGCTGGGCAGCAACGGTACTTTCCGTGCTTTTGAAATCAGTGGTGACTCAATGCTGCCCATCGCTTCCGGCACTGTTATCGTGGGCCGCTTCATCGAAGATTGGGGCTCTATCAAAGATGGTACGCCGAGCATTATTGTGAGCCAGAAAGAGGGCGTTGTGTTTAAGCGCATCTATAACAAGATAAAAGAGACAGCTATGCTGCGCCTGCACTCCGACAACCCCGTTTACTCACCTTATGAGCTGCACGTGGAAGATGTGCTGGAGATATGGGAGGCCAGATCTTATATCAGCTCAACTTTCCCGATTGCTGATCTGTCGCTGGACAAACTATCTTCCATCGTGCTCGATTTACAGAAGGAAATGCAGAAGCTTAAAAAAGTAGAATAACCGGCCTGACATAGTAAAACACGGGGCAGTAAGAAGTTTAAGATTGTTTTTTATACTAAAGCTGTTTAGCATTAATATGAAAACAGCAAATATGCCGCTTGAGCATGTTATAGCCTGACACTAAGCAGGTGCCATGGTAGACATTAAGTATGGAGCCGGTATGACAGCATCCGAAGAGCCATGTTCTATTCTATCTTTATACTTATTTCAAAATCCTGCTCCCGACCCGGAGCAGGATTTTATTTTTTAAGCTGATGTTTTAAGCATTGCAACGCCTTTTCTAACAAGAATTAAACTCTCTGCGTAAAGCTTTACAAGTAAGCTTATTAAATTATTAAGTGTAAACTAAAATAAAGCGCAATGATAAAAATTATTACAGCTGCCGAACGCCACCAAGCCAGGGCGGGCAATTGGCTCACCTCGCATTATCTTTTTTCTTTTGCCGATTATTATGATCCAAGTAACGTGCAGTTTGGTCCGTTGCGTGTGTTCAATGACGATAGTATAGGTCCAAAATCTGGTTTCCCATCGCACCCACACGCTGAGATGGAAATTATTACCATTGTGCTGGATGGCGCTATCCGGCACCACGACAGTTTAGGCACCGAGACAACTATTACTGCCGGGCAGGTGCAGCGTATGACTGCCGGTACCGGTATCTCCCATTCCGAAAGCAATGAGGGCGATGAGGCTGCTCACTTATACCAGCTGTGGTTTCTGCCGAATAAGCATGGCCTGGCACCGTCTTATGAGCAAATGGATGTTGATTTTTTGGGAAGCAAGGATAAGCTGGTGCCGCTGGCTACTGGCCAGAAAGTGCTGGAAGATGTAGTGTTCCTCAACTCCAACTCAACTATATACTATGGCAACTTCAGCGAAGGCCATGAATTCGAGTTTCAAACCTTTAAAATCAGAAAAACATTGGTATATGTTACCAAAGGCAATCTGCTGGTAAATAATGTGGAACTGGGGCAGCACGATCAGATACGGCTGGAGGAACTGGATGTTGTAAGCCTGCATGCTTCCTCTGATGCTTCTTTTATATTGATAGATGTGCCTGCTACTGAAGCTAATTATTAAATTTGCGGCCATTGATGTGCCTGCAAGTATAAAGAAGCTTTAAGTATAAGATAGAATAAGTGTTTAAGTATGAACAGAATACAAACTGTTTTTATTCATACTATAGATAGCGACAAAACGTATCAAAAAGCAAATTATAAAAAACCACCCCTAACCCCTCCTTGAAAAAAGGAGGGGAATTTAATTGATATACTTTGCTGAAGTCTTTCCGGTAAAATCAGTCGCCATCTATAGGTAAAGCGACAAGATTAATCTTAAAATTTACATTGCCAATTCTGTCATCATAGACGGATCTTGTGAATCGCTTATTTTTTTCATCCACAAACTTCAAAGAATGAAAAAAAAGTAGCCATCCTTTTTTCCAGGAAGACGGGAGTAATTCATGCTTCAGGTATAAATTATAAAAGGGAAGCCGCGCTAGGTATGATGCGGCTTCCCTTTTAGCTTTTTACTTGTCCAGATACGGAATTTGGGGTTTAGCTTATACTACAAGGTATACTTACGGCCTTTGTTCTGTTCTTTCAGGTAGTCCATCAGCGGCTGGAAGTAAGCTACCATGGCGCGGGCGCTCAGTTCTTCGCCGGTTTTGTCTTTCAGCATCTGGCGCCAGTCAGCTGAAGCACCCGGATACATGATGTCGTGCAGAAACTTGCCTACTTCTTTGTTGCCGTAGTAGTTGGTAGCGTGCGGATCCTGGTGCAGAATTTCTTTAGCAATATGATCGTGCAGCTGAAACAGAATCACGTATGACAACGCATAGTCATAGTATTGCGCCGGGTCGTCGTTAATGTGCGTTTTCGTGGCCGGATCCAGGTATTCTTCGCCACGCTCTTCAGGCGGCACAATGCCCTGGTACTTTTTGGTCAGTTCCCACCAGCGCTTGTTCAACTGGTCGGCCGAGAGGTTCTCCGCATAGAAATCATTTTCCCACTCGCTCATCACCCCCGACGAAAAAGGGATAAACACCACGTAGTTCAGCGCCTCTTTCAGCAGCGATTGCACTTCATCGGTTTGTGCATTTTTATCAATCAGATCAAGGTTTGCCAGGAATGGCTTTTGCATGGCCGCCAGGCCCATCAAACTACCCATTGCTTCGTGGTACGCGCGGTTGGCGCCGCCACGTAGCAGCACTGGCACATCGGGGTTAGTATAGGTCATGTAATAATAAATGTGACCCAGCTCATGGTGCGTGGTTTCGTACCACTCCGCGTTCGGCTCCACGCTCATCAGGCTGCGCACGTCTTTGTCCAGGTCTATGTGCCAGGCAGAGGCGTGGTTGTTCTTCTTATAATCAGCGCCAACAGGAGCTGGGTATAAGCTCGATTTCTCATAGAATGAGGCCGGCAGTTGCGGAAATCCAAGGCTCACATAAAAGCGCCCTGCCTGTTTCACTTCCCATTCAGCGCCTTTAGGTTTCAGGGCTGCATCCAAATCGATGCCTTTCACATCCACCATCGAACTCCAGTCCTGGCCCCAGCGGTTGGGTACCCAGTGCGCTGGCAGATAATCAGGCACTTCTTTCGCGCCATATTTTTTGGCAAGCTCGTAGCGGGCGTAGGTGTGCAGTTCGCGGTACAGCGGGCGAAGCTCCTCGTTGATTTGCTTCATCAGGTCCATCATCTCGGCGCGTGTCATACCGTAGTCAGAAGCCTGGTAGGTAAAGTAATCGTCGTAGCCAAGGCTCTGCACTGTTTTGTTGCGCAACTCCCGCAGGTTCAGCAAACCATTCTTCAGGCCCTTGCCTACTTCTTTGCTGGCATTCCAGGCATCGAGGCGTTTCTGGAGATTTATTTCATTTTTGAGGATGTCATCAATCTCATTCGTGCTCACCGACTTTTTGTAAATGCTGTAATCAAAACCATACAGCTTTTCGGTTTGCTCTGTTTCCGCTTTAATGCGCGCTTTTACTACATCCGGAATAATCTGCGGGTTGTTGGCGCCGGAATAAAGTATAGCTTCAAACTGTTTAGTTTGCAGCGGCGTCAGCTGGTCTTTTTTCGCCAGCATGGCTTTGGCTTTGTTGATGTTTTCGGCACTGCCCGTAAAAGCGGCTAACGCCTCATTAGCCCTACGCGTAGCTACGGCATTGGTCGAGTCTCCCTCTACAATATGCGTGTTAGAGCGCCATTCTGCCTCTGCCGAAGCCGTGTACAGCTGCTGATATTTCTGCGAGTATTGGTCGAGGAAAGCTTGCGCATCTTGCTGGGCCTCTGTCAGATCAGTGATGGCTGCCTCCGTGCCGGCCGTTTCTGTTTTCTGGTTAGAGCAGCCGGAGAGAAGTATGGCGGCGGTGAGGCCGGTATAGATGAGTCTTTTCATGAAATAGTTTATGCTTGAACAATCTAAGGTAATATTCTAAAGTATGATTGTCAAATATCATATATATAACTACACTGCCTCCAGCCTTAGAATGCCTGAGGCTCGTAATCTTATTCATATAAATGGCCTTTAATTACCTGCTTCTTCAATTCCCTCCGTTACCTGCGCTTCCTGCAGCAAATTTCCGTCTATCGTTTTGCTGGTTTTAGCGCCCAACTCCCGCAGAATTTCCACGCGGCGGATAAGGTTGCCTTTGCCTTCGGTGAGTTTGTTCATAGCTGCGTTGTAAGAACTCTGGCTGTTTTCGAGGTGCTTGCCAATAGTTTTGAGATCATCTACAAAGCCAACGAACTTGTCGTAAAGCTTGCCGCTTTCTTCAGCTATTTTAATCACGTTGCGTTTCTGGTCTTCCTGTCGCCATACGCCTGCCACGGTGCGGAGCGTAGCCAGCAGGGTAGATGTGGTAACCAGTACAATGTTGCGATCGAAAGCATCGGTAAACAGGTCGTGGTCGTGCTGTACGGCGAGGGTAAAAGCAGGCTCCAGCGGAATGTACATCATTACAAAATCTGGCGAGTTGATGCCGCTGAGGCGATGATAATTTTTGCGGCCCAAGTCAGTGAAGTGTGTGCGCACCGAATTGATATGGCTGCGTAGGTATATTTCCTGCTGGTTATCATCCTCGCAACTGCAATATGCCTCATATGCCACCAGCGACATTTTGGAGTCGATGATGAGGTGTTTGCTGTCCGGCAGGCGTATAATTACGTCAGGACGGTATACTTGCTTTTCGTCGTTCTGCCGTACTTCCTCGCGCTCGTAATGCACGCCTTTGCGCAATCCCGATTTCTCGAGCAGGCTTTCGAGCAGGTATTCGCCCCAGTTTCCCTGGGTTTTGTTTTCGCCCTTTAAAGCACGCGTTAAATTAATAGCATCATGGCTCATTTGCTGGTTAAGGGAAGCCAGCTGCGTTATCTGTTCTTTCAGGGAGATGCTGTCTTTCAGAGTTTTCTCATAAGTTTGCTCCACCTTTGCTTCAAACTCTTTAATGCGCTCTTTCAGAGGAGATAAAATGCGCTCCAGGTTCTCGGAGGAAGCTTTGTTGAAGTGATCCGCATTAGTCATTAGCACCTGGTTGGAGATGCTCTGAAATTGCTGCAGGAATTTTTCGCGGAGTTGCTCCAGTTCCCGGGCCTGTTCCTGCATACGCTTTTGCAGGTGCTCATAATCTGTTTCGGTTTTGGTCAGCGCATTGGTTAGTTCTAATGTTTCGGTCTGCGCATCACGGAACATGGCTTTGAGTTGCTCGTTTTCTTCGGCCTTTAGTTTTGCATGTCCTTCCAGCACGCCCTGCGTTACGGCAGCCTGATTAGCAGTTTGCTGCAGCGCGTTTAGCTTGTCCTTTAGCGCCAGAAAAGCAGTTACCAGACCTCCCAGAAATGCGGCTATTCCTACGATTATCTCCATAGAGGTAAAGGTATCATATTTTAGCATTTGCTGCTAACAAGGTTAGCTGATTTGTGCCGGAAGCCGAAGTACAAGCCTTATACTTTTGTCAAAAGTACGCCGATGCTCTTGTTGAAAACATGATTATGCTCCATGTAAATTGAAGTAAGAATAATAGTCTCACAACCTAAGCGTTACTGGCCAATGCCGGAAGCTACCTGGCTTTCCTGCTTCTTCTCCGGCTCAAGCTTTACCAGGATGGTTGTGGCAAAATAGTTGCTGCCGCCGTCGCGAACAATGCGCCAGCCCATTTTTTCCAGATCTTCTTTGATAAAGCGGTTCAGGAATCCGTGCGCTACCAGCACTACTTTAAGCTTTTCCTCGGTGGCACTGACCAGAAGCTGTGCCGCCTTGTGGGCTCGTTTGCGCGCGTCTGTGAAACTCTCTATCCCGTTTCCATCTATACCCAATAGCCATTTAATTCGTGCGCTTGTAGTCCATAGCTTAATGGGCATCCGGATTTTAGGATTATATTTGCCTACTGTGGTTTCAAATTCTCTGAAATCCGGGGAAACAGTCATGTTAGCGGAGTCACCGAAAAGGTAGTTTGCTGTGGCATGGGCCCGGTTAATAGAACTGGTAAAAATAGCTACCTCATCGGGCTTCTCAATCTTGAAAAATGGTTTGTCCGGCACCACAATATTAACGCTGTCGTAGTTTTTCAAAAACAGCTTTGCTTGATCATAAGAAAATTTTCCCGTCTTTTGCAGGTCAGGTTCGCCGTGGCGGACAAGGGCAATCTGGTGCAGGCTGCTGTAGTCTGGCACCACCTTGTCTTCCGGCTGGATAAAACGGGTTACTTTGGCAATCGGGATGCCATTGGCTGTTACGTAAGCCGCTTTCGCATTCAGGGCTTTATACTTTTTGGCTATGTTTTCAATAATCTGATTTATCCGGTTCTTTTTTTGTGCGCTGGCTGGTAGCATAGCCGAGAAAAAACAAATCAGTGTAGTCAGAACTATATTCTTCATAGTAGAATCTTTTATGTAAGGATACCTGCTTATCTTAAGTCAGACTGCATCAGATAAGCGACTTCTTTGGGTAACAGGCACCAGTTAAAATTTGTATTAGTGCAGCATCCAATCAGGCATAGCCTGCATGTCTGGATAGCTTTCTCTTACAATAAACGATGTGCTTGAAGTATAGGTTAAAAAAACCGGCTACACTTGTTTTAGCAAGTATAGCCGGTTCCATTAGTGACCTGAAGCTTGTAATTAAGGCTGACTTGCTGGCTTTCTATTTGCGATAATCATGCCTTTATCAAACAGTTGCCCTCTTCTATAAGCTTGTTTCTCTTTTCTGAGCTCTTTTTTCTCTGCTCTCGTCAGTGGCTGCTGCATCAACTCATCAATGTCTGGTTTGCCACCATCTACCCAGCAAGTATACCAGAAACTGGCTACTTCCAGAGCAGCTGCGTTAAGGCGCTGCTCCACCATAGCTGCTAATTTCTCCTGGTAAGCTTTGGCAAAAGCGTCGGAATAATACTGCCGTATTTTGCCGTTGCGCTCCACGCGATCATACTTGGTCTCATCTGTGAAACCCTTGCCGGCCTCTTGCTCCAGTGCCAGCGTTGGTTGCGTAAGGGCGTAGGAGTCCCGAACAATTTTCCAGATTTCTTTCTCTGCATCGGGCAGGTATCTTGCTTTGTTTGGGCGCAGCCTGTAAGTATTGGCAAACATTTCCGGCACTTTAGATTCCCACAGGCTGTGCAGGCCAGGCTGTCCCGTCATCTGCCCGTCATAATTCTGTGTAGTGTGCAGCGGCACGTGTGCATCGGCCACATAATGGCCTAAATCGGCAGAATAGTATAAGATGCTGTCTACATTTTTCTGGCGGAAGGCATTGGTCAGGCGCTCTTTCATTACCATCACGTGCCAAGGCACAATCCCATACTTCAGCAGTGTGTCGGCAGAGTATTTAGCTGCGGCAGCTTCCCAGGCTTCCGGCATCGTGTTCACCGCATCCGGGCCATACACATCAATGTCGATGAAGTGGCGCGGCGCTTCCGCAGGATCATCGTTGCGGCGCTCGTCCGGGCGCGTGGATTTGGAGACGACATAATCCTGGTACTTAAAGTAAAAGCCCTGCAGTTCTTTTGGTAGATTATAAATAGCCAACTGGTGCACGAGTTTATGACCAAAAAAGCCCCAGCCATAACTTAAAAAGCTACACAACAGCAACGCGGCAGCAAGCGTTATCTTTTTCATTTAAACTGGTGAAGTATGTAAAATATAAAATAAATTTAATGGGAATATAATCAGATGATTAGATAGTTAATCTGAAACCTTTAGTTGAATCATAAAACATAAATATCATAACTCTCACCGAACCAGGCTCACCTTATATTTGCGGCCTTTTATTTTTCCGTTGCTGAGCTGTGCTGCTGCATGTTCAGCCTGCTGTTGCGGCACAGCCACAAAGCTGTTTCGGTCCAGTACCTCAATCTTCCCAATCTGATCTGCTGTTAGGCCTGCTTCTGCAATAAGTGCGCCTACTATATCTCCGGGACTAATTTTATCTTTGCGGCCTCCGGCAATATACAAGGTGGTAAAAACCGGCGCCTGACCCGCTTTAGAAGCTGTTTTTTTGCTGAGCGTGGCCGCCGCAAGCCATTCATCCATTTGCATGAGGCCCCAGTCGCGCAGCTTCTGCTCATCGCGCGAAGAGACCAGGGTATAAACGGTGCCGCTTTTACCAGCCCGGCCAGTGCGGCCGCTGCGGTGCAGGTAAGGGGCAGCATCATCCGGCAGTTCGTAATGTACTATGTTTTTGAGCTTATCAATGTCGAGGCCGCGGGCTGCCAAGTCGGTAGCAACAAGTATGGGCGTAGTGCCATTGCGGAACAAGGTCATGGTTTTGTCGCGGTCAGGTTGTTCCATACCACCGTGCAGCGCTTTGGCTGCTATACCAAGATCCTGCAGTTGTGCAGTCAGTTCATCAGCGGCAGCGCGGGTATTGCAGAAAACGACCGTGCCAGCATGTTGTATACTTTGCAGCAGGTTAACAATCGTTGTCTTACGTTCGTTGTGATCCACCTTTATGCCAATCAACCGCAGCTGGTCCGGAATGGCATTGGCAGAAGTGGTTATAAAGGTCGGGTTTTGTAAGGAATTTGCAATCAGTTTCTTCACCGGCTCAGACATGGTGGCCGAGAAAAGCGCCGTTTGCCGCTGGCGGGGCAAGGCGTCTAATATCTTGTCCAGCTCTTCCTGGAAGCCCATCTCCAGCAGTTTATCTGCTTCATCCAGAATAACTTGACTTACTGAACTTAAATCCAGGGTTTGGCGTGAAAGGTGGTCGGTAAGGCGGCCGGGTGTGCCTACCAGTACCTGCGGCGGATGCGCCAGCGAAGCACGCTCCTGCGAGAAAGCATGCCCCCCGTAAAAAGCGCTTATTTTTAGCTGTGGCAATTGTTTAGCCAGTTGCTTCAATACCTGGCGCACCTGCACGGCGAGTTCGCGGGTAGGCACCAGTACCAGTGCCTGCACCTGCTGCAACTCAGGGTTTATACGTTGGAGCAGTGGTAAGCCGAATGCCGCCGTTTTTCCGCTGCCGGTCTCTGCCTGGCCCGCCATATCCCGGCCCTGCAAAAGGAGCGGAATAGCTTCTTCCTGGATGGACGTGGGCGTGGTATAATTCAATTCCTGCAGGCTTTGCAGCAGAGCAGGGCTCAGTTTTAAATCTTTAAATGGAGGCATATATCGTAAATAGATTACAAAAGTACGCAAATTTAAATGGTCTAAGTAGCTGCTTTCGGCCTGCTATCATACTTTAACTTAAGATGTTTGTTACAGTATAAGTAGAACTTGTTCTGCTGTCACCGGCTTGCTTTTTACTTCCATACCAAATTATGAATGACTAATTATCAGGAAGTATAAAAACAGAAAGGCCTGCAATTTTGCAGGCCTTTCTGTTTTTATACTTCCTGTTTATACTATTAGTTTCGGCGATCGCCGCCCCAATTACCACGGTTGCCGCCTTCTTCATTGCGCATGTCTTCAGGCAGTTTGCCGCCAAAGTTGCGGATGTTGTACGAGAAGGTGAGCATAAAATAACGCTGCAACACAGTCGACTGCACATCTTCCACATATTGTGCTGTTACATCGCGCTGCACGCTTACATTCTGCTTCAGCAGGTCATTTACGCTCAAACTGATTTCACCCAACTGCTTTTTTAATACTTTTTTGCTGATGCTCATGTTCCAGAGCGTAAAATTATTGTCCAGGCTTTCAGAAAGGCCGGAGTTATACTGGTGGTTCAGTTCGGTACGATAAACCAGGCCTTTCCAGAAAATCCAGTTCAGGCGCAGGCTGGAGCTTTGGTTAAAATAGTTGTTGTTGATAGCAGATGACGAAAGCGTGTTATTTACAAAGTTATAAGATGAGTTGGTCCCGATATTGAAGTCAATTTTCTCGCTGATGTTGCTGCTTATAGATATGCCTGCTCTCAGATTGGTGTTAGAGGCATAGTTAATTTCTTCGTCTATCATACCCGGTATCTTCGAAAAGCCCACTGAGCCGTTCAGGTTCAGGTTTGATTTGATAAAGTTGAGCGGCTGGCCGTAGTTAGCAAATGAGCGCACATTCCAGTAGCCATCCAGGTTAACCTGACGGATCAGGCGCGCACCTTGTCCGTATTCTTCCCCGTTGCTTAAGGTGAAAGGGCCGGTTGTAGAACTGTTGGCGATATAATTCTGGGTGAGGCTGCCCATCACAAAAGCAAAGAAAACTTTGTTGGTTTCCGGATTAAAGGCCCGGTAGCGCAGCGCTAGTCTATTTTCAGCTGACTGCTCCAGCGCGGGATTTCCAAGCCGCACCTGCAGCGGGTTTGATATGTCCAGCACGTCCTGCAACTGATCTACAGATGGAGCATCGGTATCAGAGCGGTAATCTATGCGTAGATTTTTGTCCTTGCTGATTTTATACTCCAGTTCGGCAGAGGGCAGTACGCTGGTAAAGGTTCGGTTCAGGGAATAATCTGTCGGAAATACCTGATCGTTATTTAACTTCGCCTGCTGAAACTCGGTGCTAAGCTCCAGTCTGATTTTTTCGGAATTGTAATTATAGCCTGTTTCGGCGCTCTGGGTTAAATATTCACTCCGGAATGTGTTGCTTTGCGGTTGATTCAACAGGCTGTAGTCGCCGCTTTGTTCCACAAAATCATACGTTCTTCTATCTGAATCGTTTATCTGGTTGCCGATATTGTACTCTAACTGTAACCGGCTTTTTTCTGTAATAGGCTCTGAATAGCTAATATTGCTTCTCCAGGAAGTGCCGGTTCTGTCGAGGCGGGAATACTGATCCCTGTTTTCGCTTTTAGTATCATCCATAAAATCAGTTATATTATATACCTGATAGCTGTCTCCATCGCTGGCGCTATACGTGGTATTTATACGTGCTGAAATGGTACGGCCCGGTTTGCCGAAACGATGCGAGAAGAAAATGTTGTTGTTCAGGTCATAGCTGCCATCGTCTGATGTAGCATTATTCATGCTTTCGTTTAGCGGGCCATTGTCGTTAAAAGATTGCCCTACTGTGTAGGAGCCAGACCGGTTTTGGCGGGCGTTGATGCTAGGCGTTATCAGCAGCCTGTTGTTTTCGTTTATCGTATACTCCAGGCGCATCCTGAAACGGTGGTTACCAGACGTGTTGCTGCTGGTTCTGTCTTCCATATCCACCTGGTTCAGTTCAGAGTTCACATAATCTCTTACTGATGTCCTGTTGTTATCTGTTTCTCTTTCAAAAAAAGAGTAATTGCCGCTTACTTTTATCTTATCGCCCCATAAGTTATTGTAATTAAGGCCTATCATATTGGTTATGTTAATACCGTCGGGTGTGCCGCCACCCCAGCCGCCTCTGCGCCCGCGCATACCGCCGCCAGGCGTTTCGCCCACCGAAAAGTCGAACATGTTAATGTTGTTGGTAAGCCCTGTAACCGTAAGCCGCCTATCGTTGTTGAAGAAGTTGACGCTGGCACCCACCATATACCTGTTGTCTGTGCCGTAGCCAGCAGATACTTTGCCGAACTGGCCTTTGCGACTTTCCTTTTTCGTAACAATGTTAATCGTTTTTTCCCTGTTGCCGTCGTCTACGCCGCTAAACTCCGCCTCGTCGCTTTTCTTGTCAAAAACCTGAACACTTTCAATTACTTCCGATGGCAGGTTACGCAGAGCTGCATCGGCGTCATCACCAAAAAAACGCTTCCCATCTACCAACACCTGTTTTACATCTTCGCCCTGTGCCTGTATTTTGCCATCTTGTATAGTTACGCCAGGCATTTTGGTTACCAGATCTTCGGCGCTGGCGTCAGGCGCTGTTTTAAAAGCCTTGGCATTATATTGTGCTGTGTCGCCTTTCTGTTCGCCAAGCGGTGCGCGGCCCACAATTTGTACTTCTTTTATCGTTGTAGTTTCCTCCTCCAACTTCAGCACGCCCAAGTCTATAGCATCGCTTTGTACCTGCACACTCCTGGTAAGAGGCTTAAAGCCAAGGTATTTTACTTCTATCGTATATTTGCCAGGCCCCACATTATCGAACCTGAATTTGCCTTCAATATCGGTTATCTGACCTGTGGTGACAGCGGCCGCATCAGTTAACAGTACACTGGCGCCCGGCAGTCCGGCGTTATCGTTCGCACTTTGTATAATTCCGGTCACACGTTGCGCGTGTGCCTGTACTACATAAGCAAGCAGAAAAAGAAGTAATAGTAGTTTTTTCATTGTAAGTGTTGCAACAAATTATTTTATTCTGATTGGACACACATTTATGGTGATGGTTTAATCCTGCACAAAAATTAAATGATAGAGCCAAAGCTTCAGGCAGCAAATCATTTCTAAAATTTTGTGTGCATGGTTCTTGTATAGAAAATATTTAATGTTTTACCTTCTGCCCTTTGCAAAATCTGACATTTCAATATGATAAGTTTAACAGACTCAGTGTTTTAATGTTTAACGGCCGCTACGCAAGAGGCAAGGTCGGATGGAAAATCAAAGTATAATATTAAATGCGAGTAGAAGCGGGCTTACATAAGATTAGCTATAAGTTGCCACATGATAAAAAATTAAAATTTTGCAGTAGTTCTTGCAACTATTTCCGTGCTTTGGAGTCTTCTTATTAACATATACAGTATTGCTATTCCATTTCACAAAACAGTTTATACTTCAGGTTAACTTTTGAAATCTAATTTTTTTAATTTTATAAAACGCCGCTTGTTCTCGCCAGTAGCAAACCTGCTGAAACAAGGTATGACGCCCCACAAATTGGCTGTAACGGTGGCACTTGGGGCGGTAGTGGGAGTGGTGCCGGCTATCGGGGTAACTACCATGCTAGGCACATTGTTGGCGGCGCGCTTTAAGCTGAATATTGCAGCCACCGTGCTGGTAAGTTATTTGGTGCAGCCGTTGCAGTTGCTCCTGGCGCTGCCCTTTATCCGGGCGGGCATTTCTATGTTTGGACTGGCAGAACTCCGGCTGTCATTTTATGAAATCACGGCCATGTTCAAAAAAGACTGGCTCGAGGCACTCAGTAAGCTATGGATTGCGAACCTGGCAGGTGTGTCGGCCTGGGCCTTGATGGCGGTACCGGCAGGCGTCGTGCTGTACCTGCTCATGCTGCCTGTTTTCCGGCTGGTGTTGCCGAAGAATAAGCCGGCTAATGCCGTTTTGCCTTAATAATCTTTTCGGCTGTCTATACTTAAAAACAGCGACAGAACTTATCAAAAAGCAAATTATAAAACCACGCCTAGCCCCTCCTTGATAAAAGAAGGGGAATTTAATTCTTATTTTTTGCTGAAATTTTTTCGATAAGTTTTTACGCCATCTACTGAAAACTGAATCTGTTTATAATTTAAGGCAAGTTTAAGCTGGCTGCAGTAAATGGTTTATACTTAGCGGCAATTAGCTTGCAGATGGTATAAATGACATATATATAACTATTAACTGTAGAAAGGTGTGTCGTTAACTTTATTCAGATTTACGATGAAGTATAAAAGCCGGCTTCTGTAAAAGGAACCGGCTTTTATGAGGCGAAACAAAGTATAGTTTTAGGTCGTCTCCAGTATCTGAAACAACTCGTCCAGCTTAGGCGTCAGGATGATTTCGGTACGGCGGTTTTTCTGGCGCGCCTCTTTTGTTTTGGCTTCATCGAGAGGCACGTATTTTGAGCGGCCCGATGGTGTTACACGCGTGGGGTCTACGCCGGCACTAGCTAAAATCCGGGTAATTTCTGTGGCGCGCAGCACGCTTAAATCCCAGTTGTCCTGCATGCCTGCGGTGCCTTTTGCAATTGGCACATCGTCGGTATGGCCCTCTACCAGCACATTTACATCTTTCTGCTCCTTCAGCACTTCGGCTAATTTTTTGAGAGCATCCACACCTTTGGGATCTACTTTGGTGGAGCCGGAGTTAAACAGCAGCTGCTCTGCCAGCGACACGTATACTTTACCATTGCGCACCTCGATTGTTAAATCCTTATCGTTGAAGCCCAACAAAGCATCTGAAACGTGTTTGCGCAGGTTGGCCACCGCTTTGTCTTTTTCATCCAGCACCCGCTGCAGCTCTGTCAGACGTTGTTCACGTGCTTTTAAGTCAGCATTCAGGCGGTCGATCTGCGTCTTGCTCATATTCAGATCTTCGCCCAGCGTTTTGCCTTGCTTCAGGGCCTGGGCTAGGCTCTCCTGGTATTCATTTTTCTGTTGCTCCAGTTTCGCGCGTTCGCTTTCCAGGTTAGCTTTTGCTTCTTCCAGTGATGCTTTTTGCTCTTCTAACCCTGATTTGTCTATTTCCAGACCATTCTTGCGGGCCAACAGGTCATCATACTTTTTCTTCGAGACCACACACGAGGAGAGTGCCATACTTGCTGCCAGCATTAAGATAGCAGTGCTGCGTAATTTTTTCTTCATAAGTATACTTTAGCTATAATTGTGTAAAGGGCGATGAACAAATATAGTAAAATATGGTTTGTTGCGCCGGATAAGGATAAGTATTTTATAATAAAGCTTAATGCAAAAGTGGCTGCAGGTATAAGTCGTTGATGTGCATAAACCTAAATGGAAATCCCCTGAAATAACTTTTGAGCTACTTCAGGGGATTTTCATGTTTGGCAACTGGTAACTCTATACTCCTTAGTTACTTTTTGCGCTGGCGTCTTTTACGGCTGGTTCTGTAGACTTAAAAAAGCCCTGCGGGTCCGGCATTTTCGCCATCAGTTCTGCCAGGTAAACATAATCTATTTGCGTAAGGTTGATAGTCCGGCTTTTATGCAAATAGCTCCAGGCTTCGTCGTACTTTTTTTCTAAAAATTTCACCTGCGAGAGGTTGTAATAGGCATAAGCATTAGACGTGTCTGCCGCTGCGGATGCTGATAACGTTGCTTCTGCTTTTTTAAGGGTTTTCTTTTTTTCTTTGGCCTTGTATGCTGCCAGGTAGGAGGCACCTAAATCAGAAAGCAAAAGTGAGTTTTTAGGATCTAACTGCAAAGCCTTTTCATATAAGATAATCGCTTCGTCCTGCTTTCCTTTGCCGGCTGTTACCAATCCAAAGGCCCAATAAGTGTCCTTGTTGTCCGGGTTCAGCAGCCATGCCAGGTTAAAACGGTACATGGCCGTATCTGCTTGTCCTTCATTGAAATATTCCCAGCCGCGCTCCATAAAAAACTTGCTCGCCTCCTGGCGGTTGGTAAAACTCTTGTCGCAGCTCGACAAAAATTTCTCGTCCTGGCGCTGCTGCGCTTCCGCTTTAGGCTGCTGGCCAAACATGGGCAGCACTAACGGGCTTGGTGCCGACTGCTGCGGTACTGGTTGCTTTTGTGCAAAACCAAGCGTGGCGACAAACATAAAAACGACGATGGCTGATAATACTCTTTTCATTTTATAATTGGATAGATAAGTAATCTGCTGAAGTAAACAAAATTTTTTAAATGCCGTTGCGAATTATAAATCAATGATTATCAATATTTTGATTATGATATAATGGCTATCTAAAGTTTAAATATTGAACTTACAACACTTAGTTTTGATAAGAACGGCTAAAAATAAGCTTATCCCAACTAAATAGCAAGTCTATTGCATGTTTGCCCCGTTGAAGATGCCCATTGGGTCCTGTTGCTTCTCCAGCAGCGCCGAAATAAAATTTTTGCCGGCAACTTCTTTGTCCTGCCGCAGGCTTTTGTGCAGGTACTCCCATGCTTTGCCGTATTCCTGCATATAGTAACTGTTTATGGCTAGTTTATAGTTGATATCGGCTTGGTTTGGTGACAAGGCAAGTGCCTGCTCCAGCAGCTTTCTGCTTTGCTGCAGATCGTCGGGGTTGCTGGTTTCGTAAAAGCGGTTGAGGTGACTGGTGGCAATATCTGTGAGCAGTTGCGGGTTCTGCAGGTCAGTTTCCAGGGCGTGGTAAAGTATAAACAAGGCCTTATCGTACTGTTTCTGTTCGCCATAAATGCGGCCATATCCCCAGTAAATGTCGTTATTGGTGCTGTCCATCAACCAGGCGCGTCCCAGCAGCCATTGTGCCGAATCCAGTTTCTGCTCCTCAAAAGTTCGCTTAGCCTGGGTTACATAATATTCTGAAGCCAGCTTCTTCGACTTAAAACGGGCGGTGTCTTCCTGCAGAAATGCTTTCTGTTTTGCTATTTCCTCCGGCGTGTCGGGCTGCATCACCGGCACCACATCGGCTAAGGTGAGGGCAGGCTTTTCAGGGATCTGTGTATTTTCTGCTATATTCTCTGATGTATTGCAACCGGACAATCCTATCAATAAGAAACCTGCCGCTGCTATCCAATTTCGCATGCTTTTGTTTGTGTTACAGCAGCTATAACGCGCGCGGCAACAAAATAGTGCTTGATCTGGAATAGAATTGCCGGTGGCCTTTAACTACCTTATCAATCCCCACTACAGCAATTTTTAGGCAGTAACCATTGTAGAGGCTTTGCCTTTTGCCTTTAGATAAGCGATTGTTAGTAAAAGAGTGGAGCAGATCTTTCATTTTCCCGTCAAAATAAAGCAGTTGCATAGCGCCGCCTAATCAACCTGAAGCGGTTTTTTACTTCCAGATCAGTTTTATAGTTGATCGTTGCCTTTAACATTTAAGAAAGATATTGGCTTCAAAAATTATTTAAAATAATAAAAGATATTTAACTCTTTTATTAAATTCTTTTTTATCTTTGAGGCCTAAACAAACGTCGATGTTTTCTAAAACTTGTGAATATGCGATACGGGCGGTGATTTTCATCGCACAGAAGTCCCAGGATGGAGAGCGGGTGAGTATAAAAACTATTGCAAGTGGTATAGACTCACCAGAGCATTTTATCGCTAAGATTCTGCAGGATTTAAGCAGGAGGGGGTTGGTACAATCTATGAAAGGACCGAACGGCGGGTTTTTTTTAAATGAAGCTTCCAGAAAGCTTACATTATCTGATATCGTAAAAGCCGTGGACGGAAATCAGATTTTCGTGGGTTGCGCATTGGGTCTGAAGAATTGCTCCGAGAAAGAGCCGTGCCCGTTGCACCATCAGTTTAAGGCAATCCGGAACCAGATACAAATGATGCTCCAGTCGACCAGGGTGGGGGAGCTTAGCGAAGACCTGGATCTGGGACTAAGCTACTTGAAAGAACGCTAATTTTTTATTATTAAAAAAAGATAAAAAGGTCTTAATATATTTTTATGAAAAGTAAAATTTCTCCTTCCAAATTTATCCTGGCGCTGCTGCCACTGTTGGGAAGCGGTTTCAACTTATTCGCTCAGTCAGCCAGTGAGGCAAACGCAAGCCTGCTTAGCGAGCCCGGCATTATCATCACCATCACGCTGCTGGTAATACCACTGGTGGCGGCACTACTCCTGGTTGTCGTAAAGGCCAATAACCTTTTCAAGCATATTCAAACCCGGAAAGATACAGATGAAGGCACCCGCTTTGCAGCCTATCTGAAGCAGCTGGATGAGGAACAGTTACTTGCGCTACAGAAGCATAGCAAGCAGTTAGATTATCACCTTAACAATCAGGAACTTGCCGGCCAGCTTGCACCCGATGATACGAAAGGGCTATTAAGCAACATGAACGAGCACGCCAACATCCGATTTATCGCCGCCAAGCGGAAAGCGCTGAAAAGGCCAGACGTAGACCCGGCACTCTCTAAGCTCATCCTGTGGTTCTTGATCACGGCTACCTTCTGGCTCATCTTCGGCACGTCGGTGGGCGAATATGTGGGCATTAAATTCGTTGCGCCGGACGTAGATCACCAAAGCTGGCTGAGCTTTGGCAGGTTGCGGCCGGTCCATACCAATGCCGTGTTCTGGGGATGGTCATCGCTGGCCATGCTGGGGCTTGGCTACTATGTGGTGCCGCGGGTGAGTAATATCCAGATTGCCAGCTTAAAAAGCGGTTGGTGGACGCTTATACTTATTAATGCAGCCGTGGTGTTTGGGAGCATTTCGCTGATGGCGGGCATTAACAACGGCGGCGGCGAGTACCGTGAGTATATCTGGCCTATCCAGCTTTTGTTCGGAATCGGACTGGTTATCACGCTGATTAACTTTATCAAAACAGTGGCACGGCGCACCACACGCGAGATTTATGTATCTAACTGGTATATTGTAGGAGCGGTTATGTTTGCTATAGTCATCTCCATTGTGGCCTATGTGCCGTACTGGCAGAATGGCCTCGGCGAAACCATCACGCAGGGCTATTACATGCACCAGGGCGTGGGCATGTGGTTTATGCTCTTTACGCTGGGCCTGGTATACTATTACCTGCCGCAGCAACTCAACAAACCAATTTACTCTTACAGTTTGGGCATACTAGCTTTCTGGTCACAGATATTTTTCTATACTCTTATTGGCACACACCACTTTGTATTCAGCGCCATTCCCTGGTCGTTGCAGACGGTAGCCATTGTAGGCAGCGTTGGCATGATAATTCCGGTGATATCAGGTACGACCAACTTCGTAATGACCTTCCGGGGTTCGTGGCATAAAGTATCCGGCAGCTACACCTTGCCCTTCTTTATCGTCGGCATCATCTTCTATTTTACTGGTTCTTTGCAGGGCACGGCAGAAGCTTTCCGCAGCACCAACCTGATGTGGCATTTTACAGATTTCACAGTGGCCCACTCGCACCTGACCATGTATGGCATTATCGCATTCTTTTTGTGGGGGGGCATCTATGCCATCGTGCCGCGCCTCACCCGGCAGGAACCGCCGCAGATAACAGTGGGTGTACATTTCTGGATGGCCTTTATCGGTATGATGTTTTATACCATTCCGCTGATGTACGGCGGAACTTTAAGAGGGCTGATGTGGATGGACGCAGGTAAATCCTTTATAGAAAGTGTGGTGCTAATGGCACCTTACTGGCTGTGGCGCGCTATTGGCGGCACCCTGATGTGGGCATCCCACTTAATCTTCGCCTTTAACATGTATAGAATGATAGCTCCCCGAAGAACGGTGAATATCAATGCTGTAGCTATTGAGAGATTAGGTAAAGAAGATTCCGAATTAGTGGACATAGCGGGTGAAAATTAAAATTCGCTTTCAAATCAGTGTTAGACAATATTATACTGCCCAATCGTCATGATGGACTTTTTTAACGATTACAGGAAACTATTCTTCACAGCATTTTCTCTGTTTGCTGTGCTAACGTTGCTGGTGGCTATTATGCCAGCCATCAGCAACCAGAACAACAACAGCCCACTGCCCGGCGCAGAGCAGCTAAGCAACGATGCCTTAAAAGGCAAGGCCCTCTACGTGGAAAACGGTTGCGTGGCCTGCCATACGCAGCAGGTGCGTAATATAGAGATGGATAAAGTATGGGGCAAGCGGCCTAGTATTGCCGCCGACTATGCCAACCTGCACCGCACGGATTTCTGGCGAAACACTGCTACCGTGATGGGTACCGAACGTACTGGTCCGGATCTGGCCAATATCGGAAACCGCCAGCCCAGCGAAGCCTGGCATTTGCTGCACCTGTACCAGCCACGCGCTGTTGTGGGAGAGTCGATAATGCCTGCTTACCCCTGGCTGTTCGAGGAAAAGGAGGTGCTGAAGGATGGCGATGTGGAAATTACTGTGCCGGAGGAATTCCGCCGTGGCGTGCGCGGCAGGATTGTAGCTACTGAGGAAGCCATGCAATTAGTGGCTTACCTTCAGTCGCTCAAGCAAGTGGATTTGCCTGAAGCCGTGCCTGCTCCAGAGTTCCTTTACAAGCCAGCGCCAAAACTTACAGCTGCTACAGGCGAAGAAGCAGATGCAGGCCTGGATGGCGCAGCGCTTTATGCTTCTAATTGCCAGAGCTGCCACCAGGCAAACGGTGAAGGCCTTCAAGGCGCTTTCCCGCCGCTGAAAGGCAGCCCGGTAGTGGTGGACGATAACCCGGAACTGCTGATTGACATCATAATGAATGGCTATGACCCGCGTCCGGAGTATGCGGTGATGCCAGCAGTAGGAACTACGAGCGATTTATCGGCAGAAGAGATTGCCGCTATTATCAACCACGAGCGGACAAGTTGGGGCAACAATGCCAGAAAAGTACCAGTAGCAGAAGTTCAGAAAATCATGGATTTTGTAAAGCAAACAGCGAAGAAGTAAACTGATAGAGAATACTGAAACAGTAAGCGAAGCGGTAAATGGCCTTCTAGAAAAAGATTATTCCACCGATTCTAGTATTGCGCCGGAAGCGTTGTGCCTGGTGTGTAACTTTTGAGATGTAACCTTATAAGCAGATAAGAAGAGAATGCGTGTACATGTAAGAGTAGTTATAAATATAAACTAAGTACAAGTTAGATGAAATCTATAAGGACACAACAAGTATAAAATGAAACATAATTAAAAAACAAAAATTAAACTGATGAAAAAGACATTCCCTATAACTGTTTTTGCAATTCTTTTAAGTATAAATGCCTTTGCTTGTCCGGTTTGTGAGAAACAACAGCCCAAAATATTGCAGGGTATCAGCCACGGCGCGGGGCCGCAAAGCAACTGGGATTATGTAATAGTTTGGGTTACGGCGCTTATCGTGCTGGTTACTTTATACTATACTGTAAAATGGCTGGCAAAACCCGGCGAGAAAAGCAATGATCACATCAAGAGAACCATATTAGACTTCTAAAGAGATGGAAGATAAAAGCTCAGTAGTAATTTTTATAGACGACGAAAAACAGCCTGTCGGCTCCTTTAAATCGCCAATCAACTTTGAACTCGACACCCACAAGCTGGTAGACGGCGAACATTTTCTGCGCATTGTCAGCAAAGACCCAGCTGGCAGGGAAGGAATCCGCAAAGTGCCTTTTGTCGTGCGCAACGGGCCTGATATTACCGTGGAAGGCATCAAAGAAAACGAAGTGGTGGACGGCGTGCTGCCCATCATGGTGAGCGCCTACGGCAAAGGCGACCAAAAGGTGTTTCTAATTGAGGGAAGCGAAACGCCACGAAGCATTCCTGGCTGGGTATGGATTACGCACATT
>Ga0210040_10003449_pt1 | contig 21345 bp, 6 predicted proteins | sample CryGeyCG12114_NA_FD_185462 | JGI IMG/M metagenome (GOLD analysis project Ga0210040, IMG submission 185462) | Groundwater microbial communities from aquifer - Crystal Geyser CG19_WC_8/21/14_NA (SPAdes) (version 2) | ecosystem: Environmental > Aquatic > Deep subsurface > Groundwater | place: USA... | reverse complement strand
AGGCCAACTAAATAGTTAGTTGGACTGGATTTGGCGTAAAATCTTGACCTAAATATGTGTGTGCAGTTCGTTTTAAAACTCGGTAGATAGCTTATTCTTTGGATTTTTGGTTAGTTAGTTACTTATAGTGTTAAGCGCTCATTTGCGAATTATCATATAACTTGTGGTTTTATAATCAATTCAGTGGTAAAGAATACTTAGCTGCTGCAGATTGTAGATTGAAAATTTGTGAAGGAAAATAGGAAAGTGTCTGTAATTAATCCTGATTTGGGCTTTTCTAGTTTGCACGCCGGAATATAGCTTTCTGGACCAACTATAGGCTCTGGCTGTAGTAATGGATTGTGTGATGAAAGTATGTCAAGCTGAGGATGTCATTCTAAATAAAGTATTCTTTTCCGCACTCCTCACATTTTATGGAACGTTTCAATGAATAGTAATTCAGGAGTGATGATAAGACGAGACCAAAAGTGACTGAGGGATTCCCTTATCAGCCCGCATTGCTTTGTCGAGTTCATGTAGCGTTAAATGCGGAATAAATCTCGACTTTCGACAGATTAACTTTTATAGGATGCGTTTTTAGTATCTCTGAAAGTCAACAATCCGTGATTATCTCTGAGCCGTCTCAAAATCCTATAGGCTTAATCATCAGTTTAGTTATAGTTAGTTAGTCACTGGTCTCTGGTATCCTACATTTTGATAACATTTGGATCCGTAGTGCAATGTTCGAGGTTTAAGATCCGGAATTTTCTATACACGACTAACACAGTGCTGTACTGTTGGTTTTCACCATGAAGGTACTCTACCACCCTATGGATGCCAAAAACGATCGAAATAATTTCTAAATTTTATATTCTGTACTCTAGAGTACAAAAAGGCTAGTATATATGGAAATTGGAATGTTGGACATATTCCCAGTGTCTCACTCACATCTACACAGTATGATGCATGAGTCGGTACATATTTAAAAGACTGGCAAAGAAAAACTGTAGACCAAATTTCAAAGTGAAATGACTTCATCTGCCTGCCTGCCTACCTATGGTGTTTGCATAGTACCCTTTTAAGATGTCACGAGTGGTTTTGCCATGTCTTATTTTTATTTGCAGAATAAATTCATGATTCCTTGTGGCACAAGTGGTACTGCCATGCAATCTCTGAGTACTTGAAATTTAAACATCAGGACAAAAAAGTTTCTTATGGTGGTACTATACTGACTTACACACGAAAATGAAATAGAATTCCATAGCGAAACTAACCTTACCTTGGAGAAAAGTGGTCCAAAATGTGTGGAACGATAAAAATTTTGCGGTTTCAATTGAATTTCATGAGCAAACTAAGGATGTGCGCTTCAGAGAAGAAACCAAAGCGTAAAAATTAATTTCATTCTTGAATTCTAGTCTCGTATACTTATGTGGACATGGGTGTCCTATATATTCTGAGAAATTCAATTAAAACTTCACTTGCATGTAGACTCAGTTGGATACTCACCAAGGTGAAACTAATATGTATGGCTAAAAATATGCAATTCTTTGTGCCACATTCACCATATTATAAAATCTTGTTGTACCGCTCGTAAAAATCTCGCACAGTCCTGCCCTTATATGTAATACTAGCTAACTTTGAATGAATCTGGGGAAATAATAAGAAACCAACTGTGGAAAACAGTCCAACAACAGCTGTAGTACAATACAAATTATTTCTATGCTCTACTTTCTAATACTGGGCCATTCCCAAAGATTCCATACGTGCAATTTAATCAAGTTTTGTCCTCCATGTACTTACAAATGACAGTTGTTGTTCCCATTGTCCTTGTGTTGAGAAACTTTGGGCTCAAAAAGTTGTACCGGGTACAAAATGTTTGTTCACAATAGACATTGGAAACTTTTTAGGGACCAACGATTTGAATTTCCTTTTGTGGTGAGCCAAACTCTCTCGGTAAACGAACTAACTAACTAACTAACTACTGTATGAGCTTTCATCACTGTAGTTAGATGAGGTTGTTTTTATTACGTCTAAGTAGAAATTATTGGCTCAAAAGACATTGGAAGCATAGTAACTAACTAGAGTTAGTTAGTGAGTTGAAAATGGCAACTTTTTAGCTACAATGGGCTATGGCAGTGAAAGTTGAAACATTGCTGTGCAAGACTAGAGCTGGTACATAAATTAGCATTAAAATCAGAATCCATTGTCCATTGTATGTGCAAAATGGATCAAAGAGACGTTGGTGTAGGGTTTTTACGTAAAACTATAACTAACTAAAAGCACCCAGTGTGTATTAAATGCACGGTTTTTGTTAGTGAGTGAGTTAGTTTACTTAGAGAACTTAAGTTATAGTTTTGTCCGTCCGTAAAGATTTTGAACTGCAGAAAGAACTGAATAAGTTATTATGCAGTTGAGCTTAATTATACGGGTTCACGTGGAGAAGAAAACTTGCGTTCACTTTGAATTTCCATTTCCTTTTGTCAAACACCATTGAAGAAAGATTAAAGAGAAACTAGGATGTGAATATTTAAGAAATTTTCTGATATCTGTTCAGTTTCCGTATCAAAAAGACCAAAGGGGAAGCTTGCCTATAAAATTTAATTTTTAAGAAGCTTATGTTGTATATGAGTCGTCGTATAATGTAGCAACATTTTCTTGGGAGGGGAGAATGCGTGTCCTTTTTCTCCCCTAAAACTAACTAACAAGTGCATGTATTATTTACTCTTTCATCTCCCTTGTTTTTCTTGTATTCAAAAGTTGTGCGTTGCTTAAAACTCGTAAATTTCCCCTGTTTGTGTTAATTAATTAGAAGACAGTTTGTTTTAATTTAGTCATATATGTTAACAAAATTAAGGACTTTTAATGCAAGTGGAGTGTCATTTAGATGCATCAATAGGGGATTTGCATAAGATTTCAAATGAAAAAATAATCCATTTTTATTATTAAACACTTTTTGCTTTATGACTTACACTCGGATTGTGTAGCAAAATAATGAATGCAAATTTTTCAATAACGAATCCCTCCAAGTTTTTAAACACGGGTATAAAAAGTGCTCGTAAACTTCTCATATGTTTTTTACAACCCTAACTCTTGTAATTACGGGGAGTAAGAAAAAAGAGGTTTGCATAGGAAATGCATTGCATTGTGCACGGAAAATAAAGGGCAACAAATTGTGTATAATTACGTAAACTTGGACACTTTTTGTATGTGATTTTATCACACGCAAACCTAATCGCTGACTTTTACTTATCAACTCACTGGAGAGATAACACTGTCAAAATTGAGCTACCCTAAGATTTATTGTACTCATGCAATTCTTACATTAATAGATTCACGTACACTTTTAGCTTATATAGTTAGTTAGTGTGCGTCACTTTTTGTCAACATTTGGTGGGCATGTAGTAGTATAAGGTAACATTTCTGATTATTATTGTTGCATTGGGGAAAGTATAACAAAAAGTAAATAGATTAGGACAAAGAAAGAAAAAGTGTGTTTTTTCCCTCATTCTGTTTCAAAGACTTGATAAATGAATCAAGTTCCAAGTCAATCTTCATTCTTTATGAGTCCATGAAGGAATATGGTTGCCTGGCAGTTTCAGATTAGATTAAATTGACGCACTTTCTCTTATACGGTCCCGGATTAAGTGCATTCATAAACTTGGCTTTAGTAATTTCGTAGTAAAGAGTTGTATAGTCCGTTTTTCACTTTACATCAGTAAGATTTCAAAATTTATGTAACAATGTAACCTATGCATAGCATACACTTTGACTGAGTGTGTACATAAATCTAAATATTTTAACGTAAGTAAAAACGTCTTAGATACACGTGCTATTATAGTCATGTTGCATAAAGTTTTTTCCGTATGAATTGCTGTAATTTTGGTACTAAGTTTAGATTCTAACTAATTATATTTGATGAATGACATGGATTTACTAATCCAGAATTTACGGGAGAAGAAAATAGACCTGACTGGGAATGAAATGTGGGGAGGAATGCTTTCAAGACCCGTAGTAACTACTAATAATGTGGGAAACAGAATGACTTTGTCATACACACAGTCTTAAAAAATTGTTTGCCCACAGCTTGTCTCTTTGGCTTAATACCAAGTGATTATTCGTGAGCACAATTTCCGTTTTCAAAATGATGAGTTCACATTTGGGATTAATTTATAATCAAGTCCCATAGCATACTGCGGATCGAAATTGCTAAGTGAGTTGCAAAACTAACTAACTAACTAAAAGAGTTATCATATGATATTGTATGTATGAGATTTCTAGCTAACCTTGCAGGCTTTTTCTCCATCAGTTTATAATGACGTTTTTATAATTAATGTTAGCAGTTTTCATGAGTTGAAAAAATGATTTAATGATTCCAGAATGTTCATAAAGTTGTAACTTTCTCAATATTTGGACTATGAATCAATGCAATTAATATTGTTTAAAGACTCGAGTTTCATGTAAAACTTTTGGTGCTCAAACTTTCATACGGTAGCCTCGTCTCTCAATTCTTAATTAAATGGATTGGTTTTCACCAAGTTAATAAAATGTGCATTTGGTTGTGAAATCCTAATGAGTATGAACAATTATGTTGTAGTTTTAAGTCGATCTAATAAGCAACCAAGGTAAAAGCGATCTATTTTGCTTGTGGGAAATCTTATATAACACTGATTTCCCAAAAATTTCCATACCTTATAAATTCGACCATTAAGGGAACTAAAAGTAGTGGTGAACATAATGCACGCGCAATTAAAATGAATCCTTACATAGACAGTGGCCCTGTTTCATACCTCTCCCATCGCATTATTATTACATGGTGGAAAAAGTTTCTAATTTAATCGGAAAACGGGATTGTTCCTTGGGAATCAATGGGTTTCCTAGAAACTAATGGCTTTTCTAGGATGTGCCAACGAAATTGGATATTTCTCGTGAACAAAAAAAAATCCACCTTGTTTCTCCACAAAAAGTAATTATGAACACAAGTTGAATTCTACATGATCATTTATTTCTCTGGTTTCTTCCCAAATGAATACAAAGACACTAGCTTGGTTATCAATGAAAGTATTTTTATTACTTACTTACTTACATCATTACAACATAATAATCTCATCAGAATCTTCAATACTATAGACTACACATAATCAACATAATACAAGTACAAATCAAAGCAACTAATTAGTTAGTACGGTAGTAGTGGTACACATTATGCGAGGAATTATGATCGTCATGATATTTATATAGTATTAAGCACATCTGTTCATTACATACAGCATTATTATTATTAGTTAGTTAACTATCATAGTATTGACTTGGAGATTACATTTGAATACAAATATAGGAGAAGAATCTTTTTTTTCATCCTAATTAATAGTTAGTTAGTACGTATATTACTTCTTTAGTTAGTTAGTTAGTTATAGAACATGTACGTAGTAATAATAAGAATTTTAGGTCCAGTGGTAGGTTAGTTGGTTAGTTAGTTAGGTAGATGAAAAAATGTATTCTACGAGAGCTTCAAAACAAGTAGGAATGAGTAGGACATGGTGACAGTTAATAAGAAAACCAAGGCACTTATCCCAGGAGAAGTTCCAATATGTGCACTCGACTCTCTCCTTGAAATGGCAGCAATTTGACCTGTAAACCAATAGTGTGTATTAAATATGGATCCCTATACAGTCAGTGTTACTTAGTTAGTAGTCGATTAATGACATGCTAGACCTGTAATGTTTACTAAACATAGAGTGTGTGTGTGTTTGTCTGCATTCTCTATGAGGACTGTAATAATTATGGCAATCAACATGTAATGCAATATAATTGTACTCTGTGCACTGGATTTCAGTAATTAAAATCTAACGAGAAGTGGGAGCAATAATTATGTTTGCATTTTCTATCAACTCAGACTGGATTGCTAGACTCATAATAGGATGTGTCAATAATTTTTTGTTTTCAAATCAGGCTATTTGTAATGGAACATTTTTGGAGAAAACATGAATGTCTCAATTTTTGTGTTTTCCTTTAGAATGCTGTAGTAAAAGTAACTAATTATTGTAATTGTGTACTAGTACTACACGGTGGCCTATTTTTTCACCACTTGTGTTCGGTGTGCAAAAAAGAATGCTTTTCTTTTTATGGATACAATTCCCAGTGTAAATTGAAATAAAGCCTGGTAGAAATCATGGGGAAAGATGAAAGAAATGTTAGTAGTTACTTACTTATTGATTCTAGGATAACAATAAGTTTGTCGATCATGCATTCAAAAGGAGTAAAAATTTGTATGGAAAAAATCCATTTGCATATTGAGAGAAAGTGGAGAACAAAGCAATTGAACGTAAGTGGCCTTTCACTGTGGGTTAGTAGCTAATACAAACAAGTGAGCTCAAGAAATCTCGGGTGGTAGTTCCCGTTCATATTACTACAGTGTTGGCAAAGTAAACACGGGCATGTGTTTTTTTACCTAGTGCTAAAAAGAAGGTGGGCTCACTCAATCAGACCAAATTTGACAGGCAAAAAATGATGCTAAAGTGGCTCTTTAATGTACATTATGGTTTATGCATACCAAATGTTGTGAAACGGGGAAGCAAAAGCAAGGAGAAAATTTGCACAGTTCAAGTGGTTTCTTACGGACGGAAATATGACCTTGTCTTGTGAAGCCTTTGAAATTAAGGTTTTTTTTGCGTGCATTAGATTCCTATAGATGAATTTTTTTGGGATATGAAATCTGAAGCCTAAAAATAAATAAACTTTGTGGCATATGTAATACAAGGTCACGCAAATTGTGTATATTGTAGCAATGTTTTGTAGTATTTGAAACCTGAGGCGCTCCAAGAACGATTTTTTTCAGTAGATTGGTACTAAACAGATTAAATTCCATGCAAAATGTCCGGCAAAAATATGAAAGAAATTGTTGGTGTACCTCAAATGTCAAATACGTTATAAAATCTTTACATTGTGTGACTAAAGTAAGCTTTAATATATAGAATTTAGGAGATTCATTTTTCAATTTTCAGTCCATTTGCTCGCAAGACGTCTTACATAACATGTTTTAGTCAGTACGGGCACAATTTTCGGGTGTGCTGAAATTGCTAGACTGCAAACACTAACTGGAATTTAGAGCCTTACCTTGTGAGACATAGACATAAGCTGAAGCAGGTTGAGCATGGGCGGTTTTGCACGTGTAATTCCCCGAGTCACTCAACTGGGCATTACGGATAGTAAGTCTTGACTGGGTTTTGCTCCCTGACTCCATCACAACGCTTACATCCCGACTACTCCCATAATTTATCATGAGCTCGTTGTGATACCAAAAGATGAACTCTGGTGGTTTAGGGCTCTGCGTGCAAAATATATTTATCACAATGTATTATTTATTATTTTCATAGTTCACTCTCCAATCTTAGAGTTGACAGCTCGTATCGCTTTCAAAGACGGAAATGTGAAAGTTACTACACGGGCGAGCCACATTTTACACTCCGTATCGTCTTGTAGGGAAACCCTTATTCAAATAAGGTATGCTAGAGCGATAGCAAAGCCCATTAGAGCAATATTATCCTCCACTGTATATAAAGCATAAACCACTAATCAAAACCAATCCTAAATTTAGTTTCACATTCCTCGTAAGTACAGTAAAAATTGCTTACCAACAAACTAATGAACAGCTTAAATGAATTTCACGGATAGCAACAAGTAAATATGTACGTTAATTGAGTTAAGTTAAGAGAAATATTTTGTACAGTAATAATAGAAATGGAAGACATAGCAAAGAGTCTCCATAACAGTTTTGTTACAGGGAATAGAAACTAAGTAACTAGACCAAAAAACCAAGTGATTGTAACAAAGCAAGAGGATTTATTTATTTTTCACAAAATTACACGTGCAAAAATGTTGAAAAAGTGTGTTTAACTTGGTAAGAAATAACTATTTACGATTTTTTTCAGTGTCTCCTCTCTTACCGATGTTCATATTTCATGAGACTTTAATCTTGTTGCCGTCATCTCATTTCTCACCTTTTCAATAATGCACACAAGACTGATGGTGCTCCCTTCCTCGATGTGGTATTCCCCGTTTCCCAAAATGAATGCTTCTGGGACTGCTACTACTAGATGAACCAAGTATGACACAATTCCTGTCCCTGTCGACACCTAAAGCGCAGAAAAAATCATGTGTGTCACTCATAATGCTTCTTATAGTGTCAATTTAGTTAGCCTAGTTAGTGTAGCGCATTGCGTGTGAAAAGAATATAATGTGATTATATCACATCACTGCTCCCCCTTCATACTTTGTTTGCAGCAGTTTTTCCAAGGTACTCGATCATTGTGTAAAAAAATCTGACATATTTTATTGTGCACCATTTCTTCATTTTAATTGTTGCTCAATGGATTTCTAGATAATGAAAAATGCAACCATTGATTTTAAAAACTTCAATTTATTACAAGAAATAACGCAGTATAAGCGATGTCAGAAAGATGAAGCATTTGAATTTTTGCCTCAGGAATTGGACTCCCAATTTGTGTGGATCATAAGTTATTCAGACCGTTAATTAAGAGTTTAATAATCGAATCGGAGTAAATATTGAACTTTGTATGCACTAAGGGGAGGCAGAAAGCTAACAATTTTATATGGCTGGGAGAGTTACTTGAGATTTGAAATATTTAAGTCACTTTAGTTGCAGTGAGTGAGTAAAAAAATATCCATTTGAATTCTCTCAGTACTTTGAATAGGAAAGGAGTGGTTTTCGAATTATTATGCAGACTGGGAAAGTTTATAAAGAAAGTATGGGATTGTGTGTATTGCAAGAGTAAGCATGCGATCATTTACTTTCCTTCACGACATACACACATATGCTTTTAGTTTGAATAGAAATCCACCCTTTTCTGCTCCGCATACGATAAATTGTCCTCAAGGTGAATTTCATTCAATTTGCATGCACATTTGTCAGTAACTCGTCAGCCCTTTGTGTACACGAAAAAGGGGATGTCGTTTATAAATGAGAGTCGTCTATTTACTAGTTTTTAATGAGAGAAACCACTTGTACACCTCGGGGTCATGTCCACCAAACTAATGAGCACATTTTATAGAGGCGGTTCCTTTTGATGAGCCAAGTTTGAGAAATTGTGGTCTATGATTTTCCCTGCTAATTTAGATGTTGTGTTCTGCACACCGCATAAAATCGATTTTAGGGTTTATACTTCTACTGTGGATAACTTCATTACGCACCAAGAAATAAGCCAGCCTTTTTTATAGTTTAAAAAGGAATGCCTAAATATGAAAATGTACAAGATTTTTTTGGCATATTTATTATGTGATTAGTTATTTTTAACTCTCTAGATTTTTCCTGCATTTCCTATACAGTAACAATGGACTGGTGAATTTCGTTCGCGGCCAAATTATTTCTAAATATTCTAATGTAGCTAAGGAATGCAGCGTTACATCTTCATTATGAATCCAAAATAATAGTTCCCAACGCTCCTAAATAATTTCACAGCATGGAAAAGAAATAGAAAATTTAGCATAGAAAACATGGACAGAAAAAATGGAAAGTGGTTGGTCTTAATTTTTGCAAATATGGCTTATTACTTTCCATGATTATTTTTCAAAATCGATTCGCGATTCAAAATAGAAATTTCAGCTTGTGTAAAACGCTTAATAATACTAATATTCCGGAATCTCAATAAAGATTTCATGGAAAAATTTTTGAGTTTATATGGCGCGCTAATTAGATGCAAACATTGTTCATCGGTCCATTGTATTATATGTAGCGAAATGGAAACTTTCATTTCATGAAGAAAGTTGAAACTTTGTTTCAAAAATTACTGTACCCATTAAAAGCGTGGGAATAGATAGATACAGTCAAGACCTTCAGAAAAAAACTTTTATAGTGAGTGGGTTTCAGCTTTCACTTACATAAGTAAACAACTAACTATAAGTCTATTCTATTTTGTTCAAGATGTTATATCAACACAAATGCTCAGTCAGTCAGTAACATTAATCCGGTGTATATAGAAAATATCAGCTTCCATACCTGACATTCATATGTGCCGTTGTCTCTCCGTTGAACAAATTTGATTTGAAGTGTCCACTCATTCGACCCGTCAGCATGAAGGACTTGAAACCTTTCATCATTTGTGTACGTAGTTTTTCCACTTGTGAGAATATGCCAGTCTCTGCGTCGAACCCAGGAGATCTAGAGAAATAAAAATTAAACTGAGGACTATGGAAGTCACTTATTAACGAAAAAATTCATTCAAACTAACAAAGTAAAGCTTTGCCCTACTCTTTGGTAACGCCTGATGGATCGTGCAAAGAGCTCTGAAAAAAGCTAGTGGGTTTCTAATATGTAGGCGTCAAAGTGTCTAAGAATATATTTTGATTCCATTATGTCCTTATGAGCACAATAAATTACTACTATTTATTTATAGTGCTTCTGTGAAAATTAGTTTTCGCGATTCATATGTTTTTTTGTTTGCTATGCATAATCTGAACTAATAGTCTTAATGATTATATTACATGCAAAGTGCAAAAGAAACACAAGTCCTCATTTTACGTAGTTAGTAACTAATTCACTGTCACTACAGCACAATTAGATGCATAGCTCAAAGAGAAGGAAAAAAGATCAAAAGCTGTCTCCTTAGAAATTGGGAGCGATAGAGTTTGCTAATGATGAGAAGCAAATGCTACAACTGAGTGATTTTTTGTAATTTTTGTAATTTTGATTAGACGCAATCAGTAAATTGCTTGAAGCTGGCTTTGAGTTCTTAAAATATCACAGTATTCAGTTTTGCATTGCTGCTCCTACTTTTAGTTCAACTACGGAGAATAAGCTTTCGTTTACATTAATGCAACTGCCATTATGAAATGAAAACAAATGATGACATTTCTGAGAAACGGATATGGTTTTTAAGATTCTAACAGATATATGGATTTCATTTCACACACGTAAGTACTGGTAAGATAGTATGAAATAAAATGGGGCATAAAAGTAGGACAGAAAGATTATAATGGTTGTTTTATTTCGTTATTGAAAATATTTATATTTTGGAACGCTAATGTTAAAACGTCCGGGAGGGAAGAGAAAGAAAGATGTATGACTTTCCAAGTTAAACACAGTATATAGTTTTCACACTGGAAAAAGCCTGTCGGAACTGGTTAAGATGGTACATTTTCGCACACATAGATGAAAAAGAGAAGAAAATTTGATATACTAGGCTCAGTCTGACTGGAAACAATGTTCATACCGTAAATCCGGTACTATAACACCTACCTGGGGTAAACCTGATTTTTTTTATATGTTAGCTTGGAAAATTATGCATGGTAAAGTTATGATTTTTGACTAAATCAGAGTCAAAACACCGCAAAGAATTAACAAAATTGCTTAATGTTCTTATTGAATAGTTTAAATCATGATGACGAGTCAATTGCGTCGTCAAAATTGAAACTAAATGGCAGCTTCTACGTCTCCAATAGTGTGTTGCATGGGATTATTTGATAGATAGACTTAAAATTTAAGCCAAAGCTTTATAATTTGATAAACATCTTACCATGGAGGAGAAATATAGGGTAACGTTATGATTTAAAGCTGGAGTTTTAATACCGGATTTAGGCTACTTCATTTATGTCCCTAGTATGGCTCAAATTGAAAGCATTTGTTTACTTCAAGACAAAAACATAATAATAGCAAGGGAATAATAATAGTGTGAGATCATGGAAATATTATCTGCTAGCTAACTCTCTACGCTGTTTTTCCCCCTTGTCCTACATTTCACTTTCCAACTGATTCAATATTTGGATAGACCAGGAGAATCTTCAAGACAATGTGCTCTGTTTATTATCTACACGATGCATGAATAAGCCTTTTAGGTCAATGGTTCGAATGCTATTTGATGTGAAAAGATCTTCTATATCCGTTTGAATACATTCTAAATGACCAATTAAAAAACTGTGTGATCTTTACTTAACGTCATTATTGTATTGAGTTACAGTTAGTTAGTTTACTGTGAGTTAAATGAACCGCTATGCAGCGCTAATTACCCTGCGTGCGGGTTTTTGGGTTCATACCCTTTTAGTTAGTTAGTTAGTTAGTTAAGTATAGAAAGAGACAGTAGTGGTCTGAATAATGGTGAAAATTTAATGGCACTAGTCAGAATGAAAGTGTCTACTTTGCAGTAGCAATGATGGCTTGATAATTCAACTTACAGATCGTTCACCCAGATTCCTCACTCGGCAACGGAGGAAAGCAGTGTTGCCCAGAGGAGCGGTCACATTTATGCTCGTATTGTTCTCAAATGGAGTTTCCGCGAGTCGTTGTAACTCCTCGAAACTGGCGTACTGACGAAGGGCATGTTGAAATCCACTGTTGTGGTGATTATGATGGGATTTTCTTCCTTCCACATGTCTAAGTCCTGAAAAATTAAGAAAACGCAAGTGTGCAGTTTCGCCACTATGTAAAGTTGGGGATTTAAATTTGGCACAGACAGACTATTTATGTGGCGCAAGGAATTCACTGTGCAGTAAGAAATATAAGATAATTAAAACATGTCATTGCTTTATATAATAGTTTTAAAATCTGTAAATCGAAAAACTCCATGAACTGTTGAAAAAAATGAAAAAAGTTTAGTTATACTCAATTTTTGCATTAAACGAGGTTACGTTATGTTTCAAATACAGACTTGCATAAGCCTTACTAGGTAATTTCATGTCTTTTTATGCGGAATTCCTTAATTTCCTAATTCTTAGTAATATTAATTAGTAACCAACTAACTCAACACATCTTTCAATGAAAGCCCATGTTCATTTGGATTTGAAACACAAACTTTTAAAACTTACTTCATGGAGTTTTCCGTTCTACTAATTTTAATTTTTTTGCACATTTTTTCATTACGAAATCAAATTCGACCGTTCATGGAAAAAGTATGTGCCGGAGCCGCTACTAAATTTTTTATTCTAGCATCTGAAATTCCAAAATTTATGGATATGGATAGTTTTTGCCGGAGAATTAAGGAATAAGAATGGGAAAAATGTAAGCTTTGGAAAACGTAGCTCATTAGTTGCGCGATTTTAACCCCGAAAGCAAGACCCGTTCATCATTGTGAATTCTGGTTGGAGTAAACATACGTGAAGTTAGTGTGTAATAAAAGGACGCAATTTTCCCATTAATTCCCTCTCTAAAGCCAAGGAATTGGTCTATAAAAATCATCATTTCAATTACATCTTATCTCTCTCACTGTGTGTACGAGGAGTCGTTAGTTAGTTAACAGACCCGAATCCCATACTGAAAGGTGGTCCCTACATTTCCTGGCGGACTGAAAAAAGCGTTCACAATGGGCCACATTATTAGTATTTGCTTTTACGCACTAGTAGAAACTAGTGGCATTACCGCTTGTACCATTCTATTTATTGCCATTTCCTTCAGATAACTATCTTTGGCTTAATATGTGGGTGCTGTTGTTCACTCCGTATAAAAGTGAATAAATTCCGAAAAAAAAACACACGGCTCGTGAGAAACGGTTCACATGGCGTGGTTTCCTACCTGGGAAAAATGCAGATGCCAAATTCTTAAATATGCTATGTTTCTCTCCGTGGCTTTCAAGTGTACCAAGAAAAAAATTCAATAAACTTCTCAACGACGAACGTGATTAATTTGTTGTACGTAATGACTTTCTCTTCCAAGAATCTATATTTGTAATTTTAATATCTTCAATGTTGACATGCTTTTCCGTGTTCCTGTATTTCCAACCAACTAACAAACTAGATATCCACAGTTTTTCCAGCACATTTTTTCTATTACTCGCCCTATCCCGTGCTCATGTACGTGCGCCCATTAATATCCACTCACATGTCTATTTACTTGTACAGGAACGAAAAACTAGTGTATAATAATCCCAGATGAATCCTTGAAATGGGGTCAGTGGTCCTTTAACGTATTTTTGTAACGTGTGTACACCACATCCCATTTATTATACAGTGTTAATCACAAGTAATATCTCCATATAGTTTAGTTAGTTAGTTAGCTCACAGTATCTCAACTATCGGCAAATTTACTAGCACACTCTTTTTTTAGCTTCCCAAGATGTATTGTTATTGTTGGTGGCAGAGATTTTTCATGGGAGCAGGAAATCGGCTCGGCTTTTACTTTCTTAGGGCAGCTACTTATTTAGCTAGTTAGTTGGTGAGTATAGTGGTGTTCGCTGCTGCGTACATTTTCTTCACCTACTTCTGGCTAATGGAAAACTGTACAGGAGACAATAATGAATCACTTGAATTCACTTGAAGGGAACCAGTGAAGCAGGAAACGAGCTCCCAAAACCGAATAACAAGGCAAGGCTTTCCCCCCATATGTTGAATGTGTGTGTGCAGACAACCTGTGCTTTTTGATGCGTGGTACATACAAAGCACATGTACAGCACACATTGCACACTTTTTGATAGTTAGTGTTGTCTAAGCACCAATGAAAGTGGCTAAAAAGTTTCCAGTTTTGGAAAAATCAATTGAAAAACAGAATTCAGTTATGCTTTAAAAGCTTTTTTTGTAACGCATAAATAAGCTATTATAGCAATAGTATCAAAATCAAAAGTTAAGACATCAGGTTGGAAACTTAGTGTCCCCAGAACTTACCTTATCTAATTATTTCAACGTTTTTTTTTTCTTTGAAGACATGAAATTTAATATAACAAACAATAGATGGGCAAACATTTTGTACAGGATAGAATTCCTAGGTCGTGATGTCAGTGAATATGCATAGCATTGACTGTTTTATACACACCAAGGATAAAAATAGTGTATATAGTAAGTATAATATTAGTCTTTGTAAAAAAAAATACGGAGAAGGAAGGTATTATCCCCTATTTCCTTTTGATGTGTCCAGATTGCATTTCAAACGTGCAGCGATGCATGATGAAATGGATGAATGAAAATGATATTTCAATAAGAGAGGGGTAAACTCCACTTGCGTAAAGAAATTACATTTTTCGCTCGTACGCCTCAGCTTTCTTTTTCTCCTACGCAATGGAAATACTAACTAACTAACTTATGAGAGTATGAAAATGTAATCTGTGAATGCGACAAACCTAATAATACTATGTGCACAGATACAGCAGGGACTATAAGAATATTTACAACAAGAAAAGTTTTTTTCTACTTATTTAAAAATTACATGGCGTCCTGGGTGGATTTATCATCCAATGGGCTCGCATAACAGCCATAGCAAAAGCTCCCACGAATTAAATATGTAGAAAGTAATGCATTTGGAAGTGCATCTTTTTGGTTGTGTTATGAATTCTAGCTCCTCCAAATTCCGTATACTATGACTACATTCATTTCTATTTATGTGTTGTGTTTTCACCTTAGGTTGCCTATTTGAGGGGAAGACTTTGAATGCCTGTAGAAGTGAAATAAAAGCATTTTTACTAATCTAGTTTAGTACAAATTGGATAGAAAAATAAACCATTTCATAGCGTAAGGAAAGAATTTCTGAAATGAGAAATTGGATTGGCATATGAAAATGGCAATCTTTTCAAATATTGATTTTAACGCTATTTCTACCGACTAACAATGGGTGTGAAAGTTAAACTGCACAGATATATGGTCTATCTCGTGTGCTCTAGTTGTCAAACCCAGGAAAGGCAAGTTTCCTTAGTGGATTTAATTCCATATTCGCGGTATGTGTACATAGTATATAATAATAATAATGTATGTGTAAGAAAGTCACCAGGAAAAGCCTACTATAGCGCTCCACAGAGCAATAAAAAGTGTACTATGTAGCGATTTTTTTTTTCAAAACCGGGGGGTGGAATAGCAGGAAAAGAAAAGTAGTGTATGATTCTTGTAACATTGCATTGAGTCCTCCGGGACACATTTTCCACATGACTGGAACATATTTATTCACACGGTAGTAGACACTGAAGCCCCTTCTCTGTGCAAGTCCCAGTCTCCAAATAATATAAATAAATACATAAGAAACACACACACACATTCCTCTTTTCTCACACACAGGAGAGGTGAATCGGCCATTTATAAGCGCATCCAATTCATATTGCATGACATGATCTCACAGAGGTACCAAAACTGGTTTGCATCTAATCTATACAAGATGTGCATTCAGACTACAGTGTTGTATGATTGCCTTCAAATTCCAATACAAATATCCAGGCTGGATGGTTCAAAAACTAAAGATGGGAATTTTATCTACATATTATGTTCATCTTATAAGGATTCAGTTTGGCGACAAACGAAGGCAAAATACAATAAACTTATGAATAGGAAATTTGTGGTATAGAAGTTATAATTTTTTTTCGAGTACCGAATTATTTAGCGAAAAGTTATCAAAATATGTAGCCATTGAATGCAACTATTTTCCCATCAAATTTATCATGCATTCGAGTTTGCTCATTTGCTTGCACTCACTATGTAAACAAACCCTACCTTAGCTCCGATGGAGCTGTCTTATTTTCCAAATAAGACAACACTAAGCTATGGCAATACCTTGTTAGTGTCTTCCCATAGTTCAATTCCTTAGCCATTTGTGCCATCATGTATTATATTTTGGTATTCGTTGGCTCAAAATGTCTGTCATTGGACTGCGCTTAAATTGTACGTGCTTGTACTGTGAGAAAATGGAATGGGATGCATGTGTGTTCCTTGGTCGTATGCATTATTATTGTACGCATGGAATAAATGTGAATCCATAAAGGTGGGTATCATTTGCTTTACATAGGAGTAGAATGTTGACTTTGCTTTCATCCGACTTGAGTTATTGGGGGAATCAAAAAGGATGGTAGTGAGTGTGCATCCCATATTATTATTGTAATGTGTTGGTCTCTCTATTTTCGTAGGCTAGGAATCCGGCATGGGAAGAAGCATACTTGAAATTTTTCTGCTCCACTTGATCTTATGAAAACAAGAAGGATGGGAGCAGAACTAATCCAATAAATGTGCGTGAAGGAAGCAAACTTCTCTCATAAACTTTTAAGGAGAAATAATGCTAACACAAGAAACAACAAAAGTCTTTTTCTCATTTGCCAAAAAAATTGTTTCCTCTGCTGAAAGGAATTTTTGGAGGGGCTAGTGAGTGAGTGAGTGAGTAAGTATAAGTAGATTTTCCCCTTTTGAATGGAACTATAGTATAGTTTTTTGTATCAATCTGGCCAATCTCTGTAATAAAATTGCAAATTTAACCACCAAGGGGAGCTAAAGCTCGTTAAATCCGAATGTCAGGATCATTGTGTTTGCCCAAATGGAAGATATACGTGAAATGAACAAATTGCAATGTGTATAGCACTACTTGAAGTTTCGTTATACAGGGCTCAGGACGTATCATTTAAAATTTATCGAGGTAGATTTCTTTGGTCCCTGTCTTTGTACTTCATACAATGAATACACGCACAATGATTTTAAAAAGTTTTTTTACAAGAAATTTTCTGAAGATAGCTCTAATCGAACTAGCATTCTAATCGGTCATATTTAATTGCTGAACGGAGTGTTTTTTGTAACTAAACTAACTAACTAACTAACTAGCTATAAGCCAATGGTAAAATGTCCGTAATTGGATCTCTATTTATAGTCATGTGAGCATACGAAAGAGCAATTAAACTATAGCCTAGGTATGAATTCCTCTCTTACATACAATAGTGCATAAAGCAGTGCATTTAACTCAAGACAAGGGGAACACCCATTGTATTTATATGAAGAAAGTTTCAGAGCAAAAGTTGAAGAGCTGATCTCATTCCGTTTTTGCCTGTCAGTCATAGACAGATTACAAGAGTAGCACTTTGCTGGATGAAAACAGGGATTTCTAAACTCTCGGAACGCGTAGCTTATATACTAAAATTTAATTCTCTTCTCATTTCACTCTCAGGCAATACACTTTCACTCTGTGCAAGTAAGTGGAGTTAGTAATTCATTGCCAGTAACTAACTAACTAACTATTCTCTCGCTCGGCTTAAGCTACAATGTAAATTGGCACCACCATTTCAGTCGATAACTTTTATATTATTTATACAAGCCACGCTTGTAAAAAATCTTTTCATCTCAAGAATGAACAATGGGCAATACTCGAGAGAGAGAGTAAAAAGTTGCCCTCCATTGTTACTACTTTTCCTCTACAATACAAAAGTTGTAAAATCTGGAATTTTTTTAAAAAAAAGTGTAACCATTTACTATATGCTGGTATCATCAACTCACATCACTTTTTTTACACTATCTTAAAGAGCTTAATTTGCATAAGTGAACAACAAAGCACTCAACTTTTTCTCCCCTTCGTAATAGTAGAGGCGCCATGTGCTCCTATAAATGGATTTTGCTCACCCGGCTGAATAAAATTCTTGTGTACTCACACTGTGAACTTCAAAGTGAACTCGGGACGACAGATTTGTCACCATGTGTCTACATAACTAACTAACTAATGAAAGACAACCTGTACATTCACTCCTTCAATATATGAGTTGTTGAACTTACATAGTACAGTACTTCAGCATTGACAGAATCTTTCTACTATGCATATGTACTATTATTACGAACCAGCTAACTAACTAACTAACTAGGGTTCTTGTTATGAAAAGCAGCAGTTTTTGTTGACAGTTGCTACTTTTACGGAGTGAAAGTGGAGGAGAAGAAAAAATATTCCAGGAACAATTGTGCGTTCACGATAACTTTACTTTCTTTTGTCTCCTCGTATTTCCTGATAGGGTTGCACGACGTATGGCACAATTTGTGCGTAAGGAAAGCCGACTTCCAGCTTTGACGTTTGCGTTTGACAAGACAAAATTGAGCATTCACATCGGCTATAGAGAATTTGATTGATCTAAAAAAGCTTGTGGAATCTAAACAATGAAAATTCACTTGCACGACTTGCAGTCTATAGTTTCAATAAGGGGTTTTGATGTGAATTACGATTGCATTGACGAATTTTAGAGACAAAAAAATCAATGTTTTATTGATAGCATACGATTTTTCTTAAGAATTTGAAACTGAAAAGTTAAACAATATGAATTTAATCTGTAATATAATGAAAAGTAGCCCTGTTATGGACAACACTAAGCACAGGAGTACCCTAAAAAGTACACAATAATGTGCAGGCACAAAAGAAGAGAAAAAAGGAAACTTGTGTCCCAGCTTTTGCCCCTATGCATTTTGATACATACATAGCCCATTCAGTTAGTTAGTTAGTTAGTTAACCCTCCAACTTACTTACTTGTATGTCAATGTAGTACTTGTAGAGAAATATAAGTACTGCTCTCACAATGTGGAACTTGTCAGAAACGATTTTTCTTAAAAACTACAGGAAAAGCAATAATAATAATACACCAGCTGCACTCTTCTTCCTTCCCTTTGCTTATACATTTTTTAAAAGACCTTTCTTTCCCTGTCTCACGTTTAGCCTCGTTGGTAACAGTTGCATACATGGGTGAATTTAACTTGTTATGGCATTCTCTTTTATGATTTTTAGACAATTGTTCCCAGAATTCCGTAGGTCTGCCAACTACGACAAGCTACATACATATACAATGGCACCCTGTTCATTTTTTATGAACAAGTCGTCGACAACAGATCAAGGGGAAGAGAGCAACCAAATTGTATGCAGTGTGTTAGTTAGACCAAGTGCATTAATATTGAATTCTGAAATGTGTAAAAAAGTGAAGAAAAAAGCACTGGAATACAAAATTTCGAATTTCGTATAGTCTGTAAGAGCCATTCAAGCTTCATCAGTAGTTATCCAAATCTTTCATGAATAAGTGCACTGTATTTACATAGAATTTATCGTTTGGAGATGCTGGTAGTCAAAGTTAGTTGACGATAAAATGCATGAAAATGATAAATTAATTTCTATAAAACTTGGAGGCTCCATCCTAATGGAATATTGACATTGACCGATGTCCGTCTAACTAGCTAACTAACTAATTCATTTTTGCAAACCTTTTATACAGCTCATTAGGTGTTTCCACTACAATACTGACTGAGCTCATAATTAAATCAAGCTGAGTTGCACTTTGTGCAAATAGGCTGAGAAAATAAGTGCTCTGCAGATCGGTAATTCATTTTTTTTCGTTGGGCTCTCTATAGTGGTTTGTCTAGACAGGTCAATATTGAAAGTGCTTGATGACTTACCTATATGTAATATTTTGAAAAAGAGAATTGATGTTTTTTACGGCTCTTTCATGTGAAAAGTATTGGGACACACAGCTATTGTGAAATATTGAGGATGGCCCAAAGAATTTTTGACAAACGACCCTAGTGAATGATTGTGTTGACCTTTACAACGTTGTTTTTATGACCAAAGTTTCCCTACTGGGACTCGTTCCAAAGTGAAAGAAAAATAAGAGAAATGAAAGGTTCGAGTGTAATCCTTTGGATGTCAATATACTATGTCAATATATGAGTGAAACCATGGATCGTGTGAGTGACAAATTGTGTGCGCCGATTAGAGAAAACGAGCTGACTTTTCAACTTTCCCTGTATTACTATATGTACAGGAAAGGAAAAAAGATTGAATGCATTTTCTTTTGAAATGTCGCACACAACTTTATGCACGTTAAGCAAAAAACAGGGATTTCAGTTTGAGCCACTACTTGAAGAAAATAAAAAGAAAAATCTAGTTTCACACTGGACGAGTTTATTACCATCTTGTTTTCAGACGTGTACAAATTGAGTGAGAATTTGTTGTGCACTGACTTGGCAATTTAGATATACATGGAATCTTAAGTGAAAAATTCTCTCGATACAGTACAATTTTTTCCGTGTCAAGGTGAATTTGTTTTGGCAAGCGAGAAAAAAAATGATTGAACAAAAATTGATACACGGTTTTCTACAATTTTCTTGCACACAAATTTCATTATCTTGTGTCTGCTTTGGATTGTTGCTCTATTTATTCGCTTTTGTATTTTTTTTCTTCCGTCTACTTTCACTATATAGTAGGTACGTCTTGCAGCAGTTGAGTTTCCTATGGGATTCACTCAAATACCAACTGACTGGTAGTAGTGTGCTAAAAAAGTAGTGCACACATACATACAACTAACCAAGACTGGCATCAGAGTGAAACGGTGGATTAAAGTTTTAACTACTGCAGTAGTAACACAACTCATTCCATGGATTTCAACCCGGCAGAAAAGTTTGACAAAAAAAGCCACCCGAAATTCCAGCTTGGCTTACCGTATATAATTTTACTGTTGCCTCCAGAATAAAAAAACATTGGAAAATATTTAAACTCATAAATATGAAAAAATCCCGTTGTTTCCTAATACACACCTTGCTGCACCCAGTTTGTTCTTGTATAATGTTATCTTCCGTAGGCCAAAAAATTTGATCAAATAGATCCCACTTTGTTTTTTCCCTTACCCAGCATACATTAGATAGTTGAAAAGCTTTTTTACCCACGAATTCAACCTT
>Ga0210040_10003448_pt1 | contig 21350 bp, 20 predicted proteins | sample CryGeyCG12114_NA_FD_185462 | JGI IMG/M metagenome (GOLD analysis project Ga0210040, IMG submission 185462) | Groundwater microbial communities from aquifer - Crystal Geyser CG19_WC_8/21/14_NA (SPAdes) (version 2) | ecosystem: Environmental > Aquatic > Deep subsurface > Groundwater | place: USA... | reverse complement strand
TAAACTTGTCAACACCTTCTTTCATACTGATGGAGTTAACAATGCATTTTCCCTGTACACACTTTAAGCCTGCCTCAATGATTTCAAACTTAGAACTATCTATCATGATAGGAATCTTAGCAATATCCGGCTCGGCTTGTAGCAGGTTAAGAAATGTAGTCATTGCTTCGACACCTTCGAGCATGGCATCATCCATATTCACATCCAATATTTGGGCGCCGTTTTCTACCTGCTGGCGTGCAACTGAAAGTGCTTCTTCGTATTTGTTTTCGCGTATCAGTCGTGCAAATTTCTTTGAACCTGTTACATTGGTACGTTCACCTACGTTTACAAAGTTCATCTCTGGCCTGATAACTAAAGGCTCAAGGCCGGCGAGACGGAGGTATGGTTTAATCGTCATTTTATTTTTTTGGGCCATAAAGGCGAGAAGACACAAAGAAGTGCCTAAGTTAAAGCACCATTCGTTTTATGCCATCCTTCATTAATGGGACTGTAAAATTTATAATAAATCCTAGATTCTTATTTGTAAGTCTTAAGTAACTTAATAATTGCGCTTCCCACACCGGATGATAATTTTCTTGCGCTTTTAGCTCTACGATTATTAGATCATCAACTAATATGTCTAGCCTTAATCCTTCCTGAATTTGTAAACCATCATAAATAATTGGAACTTTTTGTTGGGTAACAAAAGGTAATTCTTGTTTAGACAATTCATAACAGAAACATGTTTCATAAACCTTTTCTAATAATCCAGGTCCTAAAGATTTATGAATTTGAAAAGCAATATTTACTATTTGCTTCCCAAGCCACTCTTCATGTTTTGTTAGTATCCTCATATCGTCGCGTTACTTTGTGCCTTTGTGCCTTTTCGCCTTTGTGGCTAAAAACTCATCTCGACCACCGGTAGTTGTCTCGGCTTAAAAGCTTTTACATAATCGGCAATGTGCTTAATATGATCCGGAGTAGTACCGCAACAACCACCTACTATATTTACAAAACCTTCTTTTGCCCACTCTTCTATTATGTGCCCTGTCTCATGCGGTTGCTCATCGTATTGGCCAAACGCATTAGGAAGACCGGCATTAGGATATGCAGATGTATAACATTCTGCAATCTGGCTTAGCTCTTCTATATGCGGACGCATTTGCGTAGCACCAAGAGCACAATTGAGGCCAACACTTAAAGGTTTTGCATGTCGTATAGAAGTATAAAAAGCCTCGAGCGTTTGACCGCTTAACGTTCTTCCTGATGCGTCGGTAATTGTTCCGCTAATCATTATCGGAAGTTCCTGCAGTTTGTTGTCTCTGAAAAACTTTTTTGCAGCGTAAATAGCAGCCTTTGCATTCAATGTGTCAAAAATGGTTTCTATTAATAATAAATCTACACCTCCGTCAACCAGTCCTTTTATTTGCTCCGTATATGCGACTGCAACCTCATCAAATGTCACTGCACGAAATCCAGGATTGTTGACATCGGGAGAAAGGCTTAAAGTCTTATTTAAAGGTCCTATAGCACCTGCAACCCATGCATATGATCTAGATGCGCCTTCAGGTGATGCCAGAAACTTATCTATTGCATTTCTTGCACATTTTGCAGATGCAACATTTAATTCATACGCTAATGTTTGCATGTCATAATCTGCCTGTGCTATAGTGGTACTGCTGAAAGTATTTGTCTCAAGAATATCTGCACCGGCCGCAAGGTATTGCCTGTGTATTTCTTCTATGATTTGTGGCTGCGTTATACTTAGTAAGTCGTTGTTGCCTTTTACGTCGGTATGCCAATCTTTAAATCTTTCTCCCCGATAATCTTCTTCCTCCAATTTATACCGTTGAATCATTGTGCCCATAGCACCGTCGATGATAAGAATACGGTTTTCCAGTTCTTTTCGAATATCCATAATTCTCTTTTTTGAAAAGCGCTATTAATTTCTGTTAGAAATATCGCTTTGTTAAATGCTTATGCCTCTTAAGCAATGACAATAAAATATTTGGTGTTGAATTTTGAAGATTGCTTTTTCTGCCTTTTTAGATTGATTGATAATGAATCAATAGCTGCAGTGTGCGACGCAACGATGCTGACTGTTGTAAAAAAAGCTGACTTCAAAAAATCTAACTTACACGGTAAACGAAAACAACTGTTTATGAAGTGGCAGTGGGAGTCGTTTATTAGTTCAGTTAAAATAACAATACCTGTAGCAGGGTGAACAATAAACAAATCCGCCTGCTGGCGTGTAAAAGTAGAACAAGATGACCGTATTGCAAAATCAGCAGTAATAAAGCGCGCTACTAAGGTTATTTTTTATAATATAAGTAGAGGTACTATATTTTCTTGCATGCCCTTAGTTGTAAGATTGCCTTTATATATAAGAAGGTTTTTTTAAACTGAAGATTCATAAAATGTGGTGAACACGCTGTTATAATTTATTCATACTGACACTCAACAGTTATGGCAATATTATCAGAAATTTTTTTTCCGATCATTGATCCGCCAATGCCATAATCTTTAAGCCTGATATTAAATTTGCTATTTGCTGATACTTTGCCTGCCCGTACTTCCACTGTACCATTTGATTCTACAGGGTGCGTTATGCCATGTATAGTAAGGTTGCCTTTTACAGAAGCCGGGTATTTGCCATCTTTTGAAAAATTTATGTCTTTCACATTGGTAATTACGCCTTTGAAGTCGCTTTTAGGAAACTTGTTGCTTTCAACGTAGTTTTCATTAAAATGTTCCTCCATCAATTCGTTTTCAAACCTAAAACCTTTCATAAGAAGTATAAAAGCAAATTGCCCGGTTGATGGTGCAAGTTTGCTTTCGACTTCATTATTTTTTGCTTCGATGTCTTCTAATGGAGCATTGCTAAAAAAAGAAATTTTAGCCGTTTTTGTGCTGTAGATTTTTTGTGCCTTTACAGAAGATAATGTAATGGCAAGTATCGCTATCAATATAAACATTCGTCTCATAAAATGTGTTTTAGTTTTACGTTTAATCAGACTTTTTTATTATTACCTCTACTCTTAGAGCCTGTCTAAAATTTATTTTTCAGGTTACCGGCAGTAGTTTTTTATGGCGTCACCGTTGCGTCGCATTACGTTCGTCGGTAAATCAATTTGCATCTTTGACTTTAAACACGACGATCCTTATTTTTTTAGAAAGCTTCTTATTTAAATAGTATACTTTCTTATTTTACTATAACCGCCTCTCTTAATCTTACATCACTTAGCATACCGCTGCAAATGCCTTTAATGGTAACAGCAGCTCCGGCAGGTGGAGTTGTTTCTTTGGTTTTTAGGGTACAAAAAACACCTGTAAAAGCGTCGTCAGATGCAAGTGCTACAGTTAAATTTCCATCCTGATTATTTTTAACTTCTGTAATAGTGCCTGAAACCTGTATTGCTCTGTCAAGATATTTTTTGTTGGCCTCCGGTTCGCTTGCCTGGTATTCCTTTACCAGTCGAGCTGCGGTTACTTCTATTCCTTTTTCATTTTCTACATTACGCTGTGGTTTGTTTACCAGAAAGTAGCTGATTATGGCTCCTATAGCGAGAAAGAGGAAAATAACTGCAATATATTTGAAACTTTTATTCATACCGTTGCTTTTTAAACAGACAAGATACGAATGCAGAATGTAAGCATAAAAAGCAGCATTGCAGAATACGAAAAATATATTGTGAACAGGTAAAAAAGGTTTGAAAAGATTTACTTTACATATTGCCCTACAGGTAACCTGTTGCTAATACTGCGTGCCAGCGTCATTTCATCAGCGTATTCAAGCTCACCTCCAAATGCGATACCGCGCGCAATGGTAGTAACCTTACAATTGGAATGGTGAATTTTTTTCTGAATATAATAAATAGTAGTATCGCCCTGAATATTAGGATTAAGTGCAAATATTAACTCTTCTGTTTCTTCCTGTTGTATTCTGTGTACCAGTTGATCGATACTTAACTGGTCAGGGCCGATACCGTCTAAGGGCGAAATAACGCCACCAAGTACATGATAAGTGCCACTAAACTGTTGCGTACTTTCAATAGCTATGACGTCGCGTATATTCTCCACCACACAAATCATTTGCTGATTACGTAAGCTGTTAGCACAGATAGAGCAAACGTCGGCATCGCTGATATTCAAACAGCGTTTACAAAACTTAATATCCTGCCTCATTTTAGTAATAGTATCACCAAATTGCAAAACTTCGCCAATATCCTGCTTCAACAGGTGCAACACCAGACGGAGAGCAGTTTTTTTGCCAATACCCGGCAGCTTCGAAAATTCATTCACCGCGTTTTCTAACAAAGAAGAGGGAAGTTGCATGATACAAAATTAATAAGGTGAGCCGAGTTTATGTTGATAGAAAGGGTTAAAGTAACTGCATAAAGAGTTGCGTTTATTTTATACAATCTTCCAAAAGCGTTCATTTCTTAAATTCAGTCTACCACTCATCATTACAGGATAAAAAAAGGGATACGTTCAACAGCTGGTTTTGCAGTTTTCTTTTCCCATATAAATCTATTGAAATGCCCGCTGCTATTGCATTTGAAGGTATAAAACCAGATTTTGTACTTACCGTTCATACAAAGAATACCATTGTCATTTGTCTTTCATCACAATCCATTTCCCTTGCCCCTATTCTCAATATACTTTTGACTTGTCAAACAAAAACAACTGACAAATTTTAAAAAAAGATAAAAAACAACATTATGAAAAAGTTATTCACTATTGCATTATTAGCATTAACTATTGTAACATCTGCATTTGCAAATAGTTCTGAAACTGTCAGCAAATATGTAACAAACAGGTTTAAAACCGACTTCAAAAATGCATCAGAAGTAAGCTGGACATCAAAGGCAGACTATGTAAAAGCGTCCTTCACGTTAAATGATAAAAAAATGGAAGCCTACTACAACCGGAGAGGTGAGGTAATAGCAAAAAGTACAAATATTAGCCTTGATGAATTACCAGTAAATGTGAAAAGATCTTTCGCTAAAAAATTTGAAGGTTATACTGTAAAAGAAGCCATCCTGTTTGAGGGAACTGAAGAAAATGCTTATTACATTTCTGCAGAAAATGAAAAAGAAACAGTTATTCTTAAAGTTGATCAGGATAATCAACTTAAAAATTTTAAAAGAACAAAAAAATAACAAAGAGAGTTCGCATAATAAAGAGAAAGCCCTGTTTCCAGGGCTTTCTCTTTATTATGCATTTTGTTTATTGTTTCTCTTATTATAGAGTTATCTCTGGTTCATTATCCCAGTTAGCCCTGACAGATAATTTTGCATTTATGGGAACCACAATTTCAGGTTGTCGTTTCGCTCCAAAAAACTGACCTCTATCCCAAACACCATTTTTGTTGTCATCATATAAAATGCGCAAATCGTACTCGCCCGGATTAAACAATTTACGATACCATTGAGCCCCTGTAAGCGGACTAGATTCAATTATTTTGTCATTCTGAACGAATTGTAAAACAGGATTTTTAGCTAAATCAAGATTTTTAAAAGTAAGCTTCAAACTTCCATAGTCTTCTGATTTCTTAGTAAAAAAACTAAGCGTGTCGCTCCTTTTAAGCGTTGTACCTGCAGAGTCGGCAAAACCAGCTTTATCAATTAATAAAAGGAACGGTTGATTTGGAGGCCATTGATGTACAATTGTAAAACCAGTTTCGCTGGTATCTCTTGTGATAGTATAATTAGCTACAGGTTTATAATTTGTGTCGGTCAGTACTATCTTGCTGCTATCGTAAGTCGTTATTTTCTTATCAAATGTCAGTACCAGGTTTTTTAAAATGTCCTGCCTTCCTCCATCAAGGTTATTCTGCATGCGGAGCTGGTTATCTTCTTTATCCTTTTTACCCCGGCTTCCGTTATTGGGTGCAGCAGCAGGCTTTGCAGCGGTGTCTACTTTAGGCAATGTAAAGGCATACAAGGTTATGGGCTGATTATCTACTGTATTAACAGGTTGATTTGCAAATGCAAAAGGCTTGGTAGTATCATCATAATGTTTAGAGTAGTCATTAGGAATAACATAAACGGCAAATGTGCCTGCAGCAAGATTGCGAAATTGAAAATTGCCTTTACCATCCAGTTTTGCTATATACCTGGGTTTCTCCTTTGCCACTGCACTATCATCAGGATTTCTATGTAATACAACTATTAATGTACTATCTGTTTTACCAGTCTCGGCCATGATAACTTTTCCTGAAAAAGTATTTTGGTCTATCGTATTGCCGGTTGAAAAAAGGTAAGTAAAGTTTTTATATACATTACCTTCATTTATGTCTCGCAAAGCATTTCCAAAATCAATGGAGTACGTCGTGTTGGGCTCTAAAGTATCTTTAATCCTGATAGAAACTGTTCTTAAATGATTATTAATTATTGGTGGATTATTAGGAGTCGGAGAAACTAATACATTTTCAAACTGGTTTTGGATATCATCAACAAATTCATCAAAGTTTAGTGTAATACGGTTACCCGTAAAATTGATCGAAGAGTCTTTTGGAGTTGCCTCTACAAGTACCGGCGGTAAACTATCTCTTGGACCGCCACCAGGAGGAACGATATTAGCGCAACCAAAGCTGCTAACAATAAAAACGAGAGAGAGAGATAATATAACCAGGAAAAAACTTAGCGAAATTCTTTTTTTCATTATTATTACTGTCTCTTGCAAACTTAGCAGCAATAATCTGTTACACAATTGTAATTATATCATTTATAGGATCTTTAACCAGAAAATAAAAAGCGACAGTATCATCAACCTAATACGCTGCAAAAGCGAGGTTATTTGTTTTTACAAAATTGCACCAATGACAATTTTCTTTACCACAGCCTTTGTAAAACTCCCTGTTCTGTATCTTTTTCCAAACTGCTGATAGCTGCTTTGTAACAATTGATACATCATTTTCACTAATAACAACTTTTTCTTTTCTATATGCCTTTTTGTTATCCCGTTCTATAAAATCAAATTCACTGCTTACTGCCTTCCATTCCTTATGTTTAAGATTATCTACCAGTATTTTATAAAATACGGCTTGTCGCCAATAGCTTCCTCCTTGTGGTTCTTTTTCATTTGGTCCTTGTAAATCAGCAAAGGCTTTGGTAATATCACCGGTTTTATAATCTACAACATTAACTGATTTGCCATCAAACTCAAGCTTATCAAGTTTGCCTTTTAGTGGCACATCATTTACCACTACATTTCTTATGTTCCGCTCAACTGCTACAACTTTAGTAAAGCTGTTAATATAGTTATCATAGTAATTGGTCAATACATCCTGTCCATACTCTAAACGGCGATCAAACTGCTCTTTGGTAAATGACTCCCTGTGCCGGTGCATATACCAATTGAAGTCATTTATAAACTCCTGTCCTGTGGGGAAGACATTTTTGCTTGCCTGCATTTTTTCAAACAACAATTGCAAGGCATGGTGAACAGCACAACCAAACTCTGTAGCCTCTGATTTACCACGTGGTACACGCACAAGATTGTTAAAATAAAAATTGAGCGGGCACTTCAGGTAATTGTTCAAAGCTGTTACATTCATTACAAATTTGTCCAGCAGTCTTCCGGTTATATCTTCTTCAATTTTTTCAATTTCCGGCTGACGTCTCTGCGCGAAATATAATGCTGCAAATTCTGCCTGCACATCTTCCGCTATGAAAACTTCCTCAAAAGATAAAACATGTTTTTCCTGCATTTCTGCAATAAACTTAGAAGGCGTCAGACTATGACCGTCATTTTTTGATTGACTATAAGAAATGTGTAATTGCTTTTGAGCCCTTGTTATTGCTACATAAAACAATCTTCGTAATTCTTCTTCTTCCTTGTTTTGTAAAGCAGAAATAAACATCGTATCCGGGAAAGAATATCCAGGTGAAGGCTTCTTTTGTTCTTCCCAGTAGTTTGCATTTGCCCCGGCGATAAATACATACTCGAATTCCAAACCTTTTGCACCATGAGCAGTTGATAAATTGACTCCTTTATCATTGCCATCAACCTCCCCGACAGAAATTGCAATACCTTCTTTTTGCATCAGGTTAAATATGTTTACCAGTCCTTGTAAGGTCAGCAGGGGATTTCTTTTTGTTTCTTCTTTAATAAACTCAAACACATGTGTCAATACCTTCAGTTTCCAATGCTTGTCATTGCTCTTCATTGCAAAGCTTAATATACCTGTCTCCCTGATCAGTATTTCAACAAGGTTTTGAATCGTAACATTTGGTACCAGGCCAATCAGCTTTTCAATAATTGCACTTGCTGTTTTTAAACTTTCCGGTAAACTGCCTGCAAATAATTGGGAAGCGGGCTGGTTTGATTTTTCAAATAACAATCTTCTAAGCGAAGTCCGTTCGCCTGTAAACTTTTTATCTGCTACTTCTACAGATAGTTTTGCTATCGCAATAGCCGGTATTTCAAAAAAGTCAAAATGTAGTATTTCAAACAGCATTTCGTCTCCTCCATAAGCTATATCATGTTCTGCTACCAAATAATTAAGCAATAGCAGTATTTTTTTAGTAAGTGGTATTTCTAAAATATTCAGCTTGCGTTTATTATAAACAGAAATGTTTTTGAGTTTAAAATAAGGAGCAAGTTCTTCACCCCATTTACTTTCTTTAAATATGACGCCTATTCGTTCCGGTAATACACCTTGTTTCAGCAGTTCTTCTACCTGCAGAGTTATATGTATCATTTCCTGTCGCTCTGTTTCATAAGTCCTTATTGCCAAACAACAATCTGCATCGGCAATGCTCTTCCACCTATCGTTACAAGAGCGTAGCTCTTTAGTCAGTCCGTCCATTTGAGATACTGATCTTGCAGTATTCTTATCTGCCAAACATTTTGACATATCTAAAAGCGGTTGAACAGATCGGTAGTTATCTGTAAGCACAACAGTCAGAAGATCATTTTTATAGCTTTGGGTAAAAGTCTGCATGTTCTTCGCATTTACTTCCTGCAACTGATAAATGCTTTGGTTATCGTCACCAGCTACAAAAATATTGGGCTTCTCCAATCCCTTAATGAGCAATTGTATCAGTTTGTTTTCGGTACCGCTTATATCCTCGTATTCATCAACCAAAATGTATAAAAACTGCTGCTGGTATTGTCTTAGCAAAGCTGGTGTTTCTTCTAATGCTTTAATCAGCCAGTTAATAATATCGTCCCTTTCATAACGGTTTTGGCTAAGCATCAACTTTTGAAAACGGTCAAACTCATTTACTGCTGCACTTAGTTTTTCAAACCTTTCAGTCTCCGCAGCTATATGGTCAGATAGCACATCACCCTTCTTAAAATTTGCTGTTGCTTTCTTTCCGATGTGTACTTCTGTTATTTGCAGACCGTTTATATATTCAGCTATCTTTTGATTAATAAATTGAGGAGTCAACCCCTCACGTTTCATTTTGCTAAATAGAGATTGAAGATTATTAATCTCATAATAAACATCACCACGATTCCTTTTTAAAGGATTGTTTTTAGGAAAGGTATCTATCAGCTTTTTGTAAAGTTCAATCTTCTCCAGGTCAGAGACTGTATCCATGGCGTTCTTCTCAAACAACGACGAATTCTCCTGGATGATATCGTTGCAAAATGTATCAAAAGTGTGAATGCTTACTGCATAAGCGTCTGTCCCTGCAAAACTTAAAAGCCTTTTTCGCATTGCTACCACTTTGGCATTTGTATGAGTGAGACAAAGAATATTACCGGGATTGGTAGCAGTGTCAAGCAAAATCTTACCAATACGGGCAGCCAAAATGTGTGTTTTACCTGTACCAGGGCCGCCCATGACTAAAACAGGACCTAAAGTATCAACCGCCTGCTTTTGTTGAAGGCTTAAACTATTGTAAATGCTTGCAAACTTTTCTGTACACGCTCTTCCGTCAGACATGCAGTAAAGATAAAAGATCAAGTCTAAAATTTTTAGCAAAAGAAGGCATGAGGTATACTATTGCTGTTAAAAACGAGGAATTTTTTTGGTAGCCGGCAGAAGGAATTCTATGAGACTTTTGTTGCGACGCTCCCTTGTACTATTTGCAGATGCAGGTGCTTTTTTTTAAAATTTTTCTTACAATGTCATTAACTTAAGCGTTAATCGCATACGACACTTTAAATGCTGATGGAAAAAGCTGCTATGAAAAGATACAGTACAAGTGAGTGACACAACCGGAGTTGCACAAAGAATTAATGCTGGTACCATAAAAAATTTGTAAGTTAATGACATGGTTTTTCTTAATTCAGTCTTGATAATTAATGAAAACCATAATATCAAACTGTATGTTTGATAAATAAGACAAACAATTATTCAAACTTTTGCTATAAAAAATTGTTGTCTATCAATTATATTATATGTCAAGAGTTTACTCGCTTAAAACAATTCAAAAAATTCCGATAGCATTAGAACAGGCATGGGATTTTTTTAGCCGGCCAGACAACCTTAAAGATATAACCCCTGCTGCAATGGGTTTTATCATCAAAAGCAAACATCATGGCACTAAAATGTATCCCGGGCAGATTATAGAATACACTATTAAACCCATTTTGGGTGTTCCTCTGTATTGGATGACAGAGATAACACATGTAAAAGACCGGGTGTATTTTATAGATGAACAACGCTATGGCCCTTACAGCTTGTGGCATCACCAGCATCGTTTTACAGAAATCGCAGGCGGAATAGAAATGACAGACATTGTGCATTACAAAATACCTTTTTGGTTTATTGGAGATATAGCAAATGCTTTGTTTGTTAAACATCAATTGAAAACAATATTTGATTACAGGTTTACAACAATTGAGGAGAAGTTTGGAAAACTGGAGTAATAAAAAAGTCTGCAACCGACTCCGTAAACATTTATCGGATATAACTTCAAAACTTCATTGTCAGTAAATTAACTGCAACCAAAAGATACAGTGCAGTTAGTAGCGCAAAAAAAGTGAGGTTCCAGGCCTATAGGTATGCGAACAACTGTTATTGATATTTAAAAACTAAAGATTGAAAGGCAGTTGATTGACGTCTTGTGTTTAATTCTTTCCTATTTTTAATAGTAATTTCTCTATTTATTCTATTATTCATTACAAAAACCAGCTTATGTGTCAAAATCATTTTTCTCCCGTTCGATGTATAATACCTCCTTATATCAACAACAGGCTTGCTGCATCCCCGGATAAAAACATTGCTGAAATTGCTATAAATACAAAATTTCGCAGTTACCGCTTTAGAAGTGACCGTACTTTTTTTAAAAATGCGAATGATATAGAAAAAGGAATATTATGTGCCTTACCACGCAGAGCAAAAAAGACAGAAACGGAGTCTGCGAAATTAGAAGTATACGATTGCAAGACAGCAACAAGCCTCACAAATGCAGTATTGCTGTGGGAAAATGACGGAACAGCATTACCGGCAGACGTGGATGCTGTAAATGTTATAAATGCCGGAGATGCTACCTGGAAATTTTATTATGAACTTTTTGGTCGTAATTCCATCGATAATCTTGGTATGACTATACAACAATACATACACTACGATCGGAAATATGATAATGCCTTTTGGGATGGAAGACGAATGATTTATGGAGATGGAGACGGTGAAATTTTTGGAAGTTTTACGGGTGATATTGACATCATTGGTCATGAGCTAACGCACGGAGTAACGCAGTATGAAGCAAACCTGGAGTATCACGGACAGGCTGGTGCTATGAACGAATCATTTTCTGACATCTTTGGCGTGTTAATCAAGCAACGTGTATTAAACCAGGATGCAAAAACAGCTGATTGGCTAATTGGTGAAAATGTGTTACTTGGAGAGCAATATGCATTAAGAAGCATGAAAGCACCGGGAACAGGATATAAAAACCATCCCCAAATTGGCGATGATCCGCAACCGGCAACAATGGATGAATATGTAGATTTGCCAGATACAGACCAGGGTGACTGGGGCGGAGTACATTACAACTCTGGCATTACCAATTTTGCATTTTATGTAACCGCCTACAATATGGGTGGTTTCGCGTGGGAAAAAGCAGGCCAAATATGGTATTCTGCACTCACAGACAAAAGCCTCCAACAAAACGCAACTTTTAATGATTTGAAAAATTTGACATTAGATATAGCAGGTGAACTTTTTGGAGAAAACAGCCTTGAAGTAAAAGCTGTCGAAGACGGCTGGAATGCAGCAAAGGTGAAATAATTTTTTATGAAAATTAATCTGATACGAACAGGTGGATTCATTCCGGTGACTAAAAAAGCAGAGCAGGAAGTTGACTGGAGCGAAGAAGAAGTGCAATCGTTAATAGATGCAATAAAAACGGGCGAAGGTACGGGACAAGCAAGAGATAAAACTGGTTATCACATAAGTTATAACGCCGAATTTTTCCCCATTGAGTGGGAAAAAATTCCGGTAAAATATATTACAACGTTTGAAGAATTGAAAGACAAACTGGCGATAGTTAAGAAGTGAGTTATGAATGGTGAAAAGTGAGTCGTCAAACGTGCTAACAACTTTTCTCCTCTTGACTTTTGACCATTCACCACTGACTAACCCTATCCCGGCATTCTTGAGATATACTTTTCTATTTCTTTTATTTGCTCAACAACTTGTTTGGTAGTTGGCTTCAGGGCTTTTGCTTTTCTGAAATAATCTTTTGCTGCCCGGAATTCCCTTTTGTTCATAAAAATCTGGCACATGCTTAAAAATGCTACAGCCTGGCTTTCTTTATCAGGAATACCGGCACGGATAGCTTGCCTTACGTAACTTTCACCGGTTTTCATATCACCCTTTTGCAGCGCCATCATACCAAGTTGCAGTTTGTTTGCACCTTCAGCTTCAGCCATTGGAGAGCCAAGGTCAAGGCTTTTTTTCATGTGTTTCTCCGCAGAGTCAAAGTCCTGGTTCATCATAGCCAGGTTACCTTTAAGAGTATAGTAGGTAGACCTGATGGGTTTGTACAGCAAGTTAGGAAACCAGATAGAGCCTATAATCTTTTGTACTTCCTCCATATTACCTTGTTCCATCGGCTCTTGAATAAGACGAAGAGGCCCGATAAAAAAATGGCTTGCAAGACCAATGACCGCAAGTAAGTATAAAATGAAAGCAGGCCAGAAACTGGCACTGATATTTACTACAATAGCCAAAACAAGGGCAACTAAACTGAGATAAAAACGATATTTTATTACAAGGTTGTAAAACTTCATATTTCAAAATTGGGCTGCAAAGATACACGCGGGAAGGCAGAAAGAATATTTTAGTGATAAGTTTTGCAAATCATAACCTGAAATCTCTATTTTTGCGGTCCGGAAAAAGGAAGAGGTTTTGTAAAGCTCTATTCCGGATTTCCTGGCCTTGTAGTTCAATGGATAGAATAGAAGTTTCCTAAACTTTAGATACAGGTTCGATTCCTGTCAAGGCTACTTCTATAAAAGTAACCCCTTATAATCAAACAATTATACGGGGTTTACTTTTTGGGGTACAATTGGGGGTACACTTCAAGAAGCACTGTTAAAAAATAAGTTCTGAAATATTTAAATCATCTACATAAAGCGCTGTAATTCATTAATGCAAAAGGATTTAAATTTTATGCTTGAATTATCTCGTAAGTGGAAGCTTCAATATAAAAGTAGATGTTTGATAAAGAGCAATATTGCAATTTTCTATTTTACATTAAAATAGTGAATGAGGACTGGACCTTGCAATGGACATTTTTGATTAATAATAATAGTCGCCCATTGTCCCGTCCGGTCCGCAGAATGAGTAAAAAGCTATTGATTTTTAATAGCTTTTTTATTTAGTCGCATTTTTAGTCGAACTGAGTTGAAAAATTCCTTTACTTCTTACCTTACTTTACTTAAAGTAACATGTCCTTATAAAGGTAGTTCTTATTTTATTTAATTTAATCTTACACAACGATTTACCTTTATGACAGATAAGTTGATCGTAGATGGTTATGCTTTTTCAAATTTGACGAGTAGCTGAACAAAAAGGAGAATTATAAAAATATATTTATGAGTAAATGTTAGGCGAAGTTTTTCAACTATCCAGCCATTGCAATATTTGTTTGTTAGCTGCTACTTTCTTCATTAACAGCCTTTAATAATAATAATAATCTTATAAATTTAAGCCTTCTTCTTTTTTTATTTTTCTTATTCTTTGTTCATGTCAAGAAAAGATCAATGGTGGTTATCATAAAGGACGCTCTTTATGGAAGATTTCTTGAAAAGGTCTCCTCGGCCAGATGTCAGTACTCTAACATATCCAGTTAGGCATACGGGTGTGCTTACATCACCCCAGCTCCATTCCTGCCCAGCTTTATTGTTTACCAATTTTTTTTATAATTACCTAACCCTGTTCCATAAACGTGTTGAACTTTATGAACTGCTTTTGGTCCCTGTCGAGGTTATTATTGGCAACAATAAAATCGTAAGTGGCTAAAAAGAAACCACCGGTACCACATGCTGGGTCTGCAATGGTACGCATAGGTTCAGGACGAACACATTCTACCATTGCCCTTATCAGTGCACGTGGCGTAAAGTATTGACCGCGCCGATCTTCGTATCTTCTGCATTCTTTTCCAGCAGGCCTTCGTAAATGTCGCCCTTTACATCTGCCCCCATCATTACCCAGTTTTCGTGGTCTATCAGGTCTACCAGTTTGTCCAGCTTGGCAGGATCCTGTATCTTATTCTGGCTCTTGGTAAAAATCTAAGCCCAGCATGCCTTTCTCCTTACCCAACTCACTTAGCCCTATGAGTAATGCACCTCCAGCTCTGCACCTCGAAGGCTCGTTAAACTTTGCCAATTATATTCTTGTGGAATATGCATCTTACGATTGTAAGGCGGCTTGCTATATTCATCTGCCATTTTCAAAAACAGCAGGTAAGTAAGTTGCTCTAAATAATCACCCTAGCCCACGCCATCATCTCGAAGAGTGTTGCAAAACGACCAGACTTTAGAAACTATTTGATTGGTTGACATTTAGTTTTTGTAATTATTTTGGTACAGGCTGAAGTAACTCCGATTAATCATCGTTGCGTCGCATTTCGTTCATCGGCAAAATACCTTTTCGCCTTTTAAAATTTTCAATTAAAAAGCTTTGGTATTGATCATCACTTTTTACTACTGGTCGTAACCTTACAATAGGAGAACTTATTTTTCATTTTTCAACCGTTGGTAAGATGACAGCAATAGATTGGCCCTATCTAAATATTCGTTTAATGACAGCAAAAGTTTTAATGCCTCCGTTTTGGCTTTTCGCCAAAATTGCTTTTTACCGAATTCCTTCCATCTCTTTTCAACTGTCATTGTTAGTACTCCGGCAACTAAAAGTCCAATAATATATTCTGGAATCTCTTGGTAAAGCAATTGGAATATGTTTTCGGATAGGAAGCTTATAAAAGATATTGCAGTAAAGCTAAAAATATGACTAACAGCATTCATTGACTGAAAATTAAACATTAGCCATCTTAAGGACCATTTTGTTTTGTCAGCAAAATAAACATGCATGCTATTCGTCAAGAATTCACTTACCAATTTCGAGTCCCAGTTGCTTAAATTATGAAATTTTTCTGGTTCGAGCTCATATTTATTTTTAAGTTTGTCCATCTTTTTTTCATTTGGGTTCTTCTTTTTAAGCTCTTTCTGTAATTCGTTCGACAATTTGATTAAATCATTAGAAGCCTCGATCACATTGTTCATTTCTTGGTGTTGTTCTTGAAACTGTCTATCCAACTTAATTTTCAGTTGTTTAACTTCCTCGTATGTTTCTTTACTTGTTTTATTTAATTCAATAAGTTGAGTATATATCTTATTTAGCTTTTGTATTATCACATTAGTATCATAGACTCCATCCTTTACTATCTCACTTAGTTCAAACAAATCGTCTCGAGTTAATTCAATTAAATCAAGTTGAATTGGAATTATCATATGCGTCTTGGTTAACGTTTCCATAACTGTTATTTACAGATTTAAGCAATTCGATTAATCATTCCGTCGCAGTTCGTTCATCAACAAGATCAATTGACCAACTATAGAAATGAACATATTACGATTTTTAATTTTGAACCGTTTCATTTAGCTTCATTTCAAAGTCAGGAATAGAAAACAGAAAACTAAAGTATGAATGTCTTAACATTCCAAAAGGTGCAATAAGTTTCATGTATTCTGCATCTTCAATTAAGTCGTCTCTAAACTTATTAAAAGCGGTTCCTTTTGCTTGTTCTCTCTTGAATATTCGTAATACTTCTTCGTACCATTCGGTTTGGTATCGTAAAACATTTTCCCTGTATCTTCTCTTTATGTGAAAGATGTCATCCCAGGAAGTTAGGCGGGGATCAGAATTACCAGCAATAGATATTGCATAGTTCCATGTAATGTCGTAAAGGAGGGTTTTAAAATTAGCCGGATTGTATTGCTGGGATGGTGTTATTGTAATTGTTAGGAGATCTGGTTCATAAGCGGTGTCAAAGGGATAAAAAACCTGACGTCTCCCAGTACCATTATAAAGAGTATCAGTCCCCTTCTTTTCATCGCTATTGCATTCATAACATATTGGAAAAAGGTTTCTATAATTTATTGAGATAAATGGATAAAAAGCTTTAGGTATATAATGATCGTAAGCATCTCTGTTAATGCTTTCAAACGTTTTAAGCTTGTTTAAACCACAGAAAGGGCAAATTAATGCTCGCTGATGCGAGGGACGAACGAAGTCTTTAAAATGCTCCTGCACGGTACCACACATGTTTTCTAACAGTTGGTTTTGGGGATAAGACTCCCAAAATATAGTTAAGACCGATGTAAGTAATTCTCTTATACTTTCAGGTAATTCATCATATTTTATGGGATTAATTTGGACATTGTCACAGAGCTCTTTTATACCAGAATTGGCATCAAATGATTGCATAGCGATTGTTTGCTCTTCTTCAGACAACTGATAAAAAACTGTTGTAATATTTTCGAGATTTTCGCGAAGAGAAGTATGCGATGCATTTACAATTGGAATAAAGTTAGGCAACAGCAAAAGATTTTCATCAAAATCAGCAGGTGCATGAACAAAAAGCTGTTCAAAAAAATAACGAATATTTTCGTGAAATCCTGTTATCCGGTGTACCAATTCTTTATATGCGTATATCATTTTGCTTCAAATTCCTTTTCAATTTGTCGTAATAAGCCATACAAATCAAACTTTTCAATGCTTTCTCCAAAGTCAACAAGTTTCGCTTTGGTTTCTTCAATCTTTGCTCTCATTGCTTCTGGTCTTTTTAATTCCTTCAATGCGTTTCGCAATTCATCTAAATCAAAATTGGATAAATCAGAGATTGAAATTCTCCTATTAAAAATTTCTTGTAGGAGCAAACTAACCGATGCACCATAAGTTTCGATGTTAGGATTTACATAAGTTACTTCGCCGTTTAATTTGTCGAATTTGTAAACATCTTCCCTCATACTGTCGCTAATTACGAAAGGCGAATGTGTGGTGATAATGATCTCCTGTTTCCTTACCGTTTCGGGCTTGCCTTTCGAATTATAACTGTAAGCCGTAACTTGGTTCAGCATTTCAATCAACTTCGCCCTCCAGAGGGGATTGAAATGCGTATCAGGCTCATCCATCCGGAACAAACAACCCTCTTGCTCCATCATCATTACAGAACCTATCACTTCATTGAACTGATGCTCTCCGTCTGAAAGTCCTTTGTAGTAAATCTGTTTTGCTGCTTTGCCATCCTCAACAATCTTGTTCAAAATCACTTTCTCAATTCTAAAAATTAATCTGGAAGGATCAGGCTTTGGCAATTCATCAAATAAATTTAAAGATTTATGTGCCACTAAGATTAAATCCCGATTTTTCGCTTCAACTAAATGTAAATTCAAATTCTCTAAATCATAAAACGCTTTAAATAATTCAAACGAAGAATTAAAATGAAACTTAAACGCCTCGTGAATTGCCTTGTCTACTTTTAAATCTATGATTAAAATATCTTCCTTGCCTTCTTTTCGTTGTATCCATGAAGTAGAACATAACTTCAGCTTTTTGATATGACTCGAGATCCGTTCACTTAGTTCAATTTTTTTCTTTCTATAATTAACTAAATTGATGGTAATCCGAAAAGAATGCAAATCCTCAACTTTAAAAATCCCTCTTAGATATTGCAATTGTCAGGATCTGCTAACAACATGTTGGAAACGAAAATTGAAAAGTTGGAACTGCTGTCGAGAAAAAATAGCCGTTCATTGTCTGCTGGATCAATTGGTTCAGGTGATTGCTTTTTTTGAATTTCCTTGAAATAATTATATCTGATTTTGAGAAAGGGATTGCTTAACAACTCGTTTTGACCCGATGTATAGGCGACAATCTTAGTTGGTAGAAGAATAAACGTATCATTATCCATTCTTATGAACTCATCATTACTATATTTTTTAAAAGAAAACTCGGGATAGTCGTCCACAGGCTTTCTAATTCTCACATGGCAATCTCTATTTTCAAACATATATGACCCACTTCCAACAACTAACGAATCTATGGGTAAAAGGTATTCTATTTCGAAACCTATATCATTTCCTTTTCTTTCTACTTCACTTACAGTTTTTAGATGAAATTTTTCTGGGTAGAAAAATATTTTTGCAAGAAGTTCGAGAAAGTTAGATTTACCACTTCCGTTTAATCCGGCAAAAATTTTGGTAGACAATCTGTCTTTTCGTTGGTTCACATTGAACTCAAAAAGTTTGTTGTTAGCCAAACTGCGGAAATCGTTTCCTAATATTTTTACACTGATTAGTTTCATTCAATAATGCTGAAATAAATTCCGGAGCGATCTTTAGGTGAAACGTGCTCAATATGTTCGTAATCTTCTTCGGTAAGATTTAATTGGAAATTTTCTATTTCGGCGTTGTAAAATAATTGCTCCAATTTTAAAAAGTATTTTGTTTACTCACGGCGGAAAAGATCAATGATTTCAAATCGTCTGTTTCGTTTGCCTGGGGATTTCTTTTTAGTTCTTCTGATGAATAATAATTAGGTATTGTTATATGCTCCTCCATCAAGAATCGAATAAGCATTTCGCTTGTAAAATGAAACCCGTTATACCTCGCTCTAATCCAGTTGGAAGCTGGTTGTGTTGAAACCTTCTCCCAAGTGAGCTTAGATTTTTGTTTTCCTTTCTTTTTTGTTTCAGCTCCCTGTTCTCTTAATCCGTATTTATGTGTAATAAGGCTGCTTAGAAGAGGTCTACCTCTTTGGTGTTCATGTGTTGAAATCTCGCCAAGCCATTCCCCAATTAGTCTATTGTCAGGTCCATTTTTTGTAAACTTTAATCCTAATTGCAACTGATCATTGAGTTGTGAATATGACCATGTTGTTCTGACTCTTGCAAGCTCTATTAATTTAAACCGGATTTCTTTCAGCATATTAAGCGGCTATATTTTGTATAAAGAAAATTATCTCTTCAATCTCGGCGTTTGAAAACACTCCACGAATACCGTCAGGATGAATTCTTGTGAAAGGTGAGTTTATCAGATCTCTTTTCTCTACTTCACCCTTTTCTATTAAAAATCCCTGTAGCAAATTCAAGAAATCTAACTGGCGGGTGTTAAGATAAGTGTGCCCAAGTATGAATATTTCGAATGATTTCACAACTGATTCAGGGAATGATTGTAACACTTCAATTCGTAAAATGTGTTTTATAAACTGCGATAGTTGAGCTTTTCTATGGTTATAAACTTTACAAAGCAAATCAATGGTGATGTGCGGGTGCTCGTCGTGCAAGGCTTCTGTAAGTTGTTCTACTTCGTTTTGAGTAAGTTGTTTTCCTGCTTTCACTTTTTGTAAAAGTGGGTTTGATGAAACCAAAGCGTTTAGTTTTTCTTCAACCAATTCTTTGTATCGTGCTATGCTTACCGCTTCATGTTGAGGTCCAAACTCAACTTTCTCCTTGCTGAAAAGCAAATCTTTCAAGTTAAATTTTGCAGGTCCCAATGCAATAACAGAATCGCGAAATTTCATTAGAGGTGAAAGTTTCTCAATTAACTCGTCAAACTTTTGTTTCGTGATGGTAGCCCAAAACTCATTACTCTGTGCTTGGCGAATTATTTCTTCTTCTCTTGCAACTATGTTCACACTTAAAGGAAGTTCACCGATTTCTTCAATGATGCTGTCTTTCAGTATTTTAAATTTGGGTTTCTCATTAGACAAATGAGCCAACGAAACTTCAACAATATCTTTTTCAAAACGCATGGCTTTGAAGTCAGCGTTAGAAACGGTCCTTAAAAGCGGCTTCACGAAATTGTATAGGAATTGGAGCTTATCATTGGTGAATTATATAAAAAAAATTTCATCTTCCAATATTTGCAATTCATGTTGTGCATCTAAAATCACCACTGAATTTTTCGGAAGCATTTCAATTTGAAGTTTCAGTTTCGCAATTTCTTTTGTTGAAATTTCTGTTTCGTTTTTCTCAATAGCTTTTTCAATCTTGTCTAAACGCAAACCAAACAAACGAACTGGCAAAGGAATTTGTGGATTTAATTCTTTGCCTTTCGGATTGAGTTTGAAATAATCGAAGTTGTCCCAACTATCCAAAATGAGAAATGAATCTTTGTGAGTGCACCAAGGTTGTATTTTTTCTTGCTCTAGCAATCTTGTGCCCCTGCCTATCATCTGCCAAAACTTTGTGTAGCTATAAACTGGTTTTACGAAAACAAGATTTGTAATTTCTCTGATGTCAATTCCTGTGTCAAGCATGTCCACACTCAATGCAACCCGTGGCATATCGCTGTTGGTGAACTGGTCAAGCAAGCCGCCTTTCCCATGTACTCTTGGGTCTTCGCTGACAATCACTTTTGCTAACTCTCCTTTGTATTCGGGATAAAGCGAATCGAAGATTTCTTCCATTCGCCTTGCATGTGCTTTGCTGATACAAAAGAAAATTGTTTTACCAGGCAGAACTCCGTTTGCATCTTTGACTGACTCTTCCATAAACTCCCGAACTATCAAAGCATTTGTTCCGCGATTGATTACGCTTTTTTCAATTTCTGTTCCTTCAAAATTTATTTCCGAAATTTCTTTTCCTTCTACAATTAGTTTCTGTTGGTCTTCCAAAGAAATTGTGCGCTTGCTAATTCCTTCCTCCTGAAATTTGGTTTTGATTTTAATTACTTGAAAATCACTTAGGTAAGGAGGGATGTGATTAGCAGCTTCTTGATACGAATATGCAAAGGTTGGAACTCCATCTTCTGTTTCAAAAAGCTGAAAGGTGTTGTGATCAATTATGTCGGTTGGAGTTGCTGTTAATCCTAAGGTAATAGTGTTGAAGTAGTCTAAAATTTCTCGATAGGTATTGTAGATGCTCCTGTGACTTTCGTCCACAACTACTAAG
>Ga0210040_10003446_pt1 | contig 21357 bp, 13 predicted proteins | sample CryGeyCG12114_NA_FD_185462 | JGI IMG/M metagenome (GOLD analysis project Ga0210040, IMG submission 185462) | Groundwater microbial communities from aquifer - Crystal Geyser CG19_WC_8/21/14_NA (SPAdes) (version 2) | ecosystem: Environmental > Aquatic > Deep subsurface > Groundwater | place: USA... | reverse complement strand
TCCAGGTTTGCATTCGTTTCGACCCCACGTCGTAGTATACGAATTCTGCCTGTACTCGTACATTGATGTTGCCGTGGCCGATGGTGGATTACCAAGCCCATTTGGCAGCTCATCCACCCTAGAGTCCTGTGATAACGACTACAAAGGAAAACCAGGGGCCCAATGGTTGGCGTTGAGCATTGTCTTACGATGGGCGACGCACGGTTATGCAACACAACAACAACAACAACAACAACAACAATAATAATAAAACTCCACGGATTGAGCTCTTCGTGACAGTCTGCGTACGGAGCTCGTGTTGAACTTGGACGCCGGTTTGTGTCACCTAAAGCGGGCGGGTCTCCACGTACCTAACTCGGCTAACGATAAGATGCTGGACCGGCGGTCAAGAAACAGGGGCCCGCCACGCCGGCACCTCATGCAACGTCACGGCCTTCAAGTTGCGTCTTCAAGTCATCTTCGATGTTTAGACAGAAACCACTTCCCGTTGGCATCAAGCGCACAGAGCCATCATGGTATCACGGAATCCGCGCAAGGCTTAAGGCCAGAGATAGACCGATTATCATACTGCAAATGCACGTACCAAGTTTTTCGATGCATCTCTGACATCTAAAGATCGGCATCGCCTGCGCCAATCGTTATGCATACCGCTCAAGGTGGGTCCGTAACACAATGTAGACGCTGTCTCTGCTGGTACTTAACTTAGGTATACAAGACAACGAACGGTGATTGACCATGCTGATACTGTCAGATCAGACTATGATTACGGCGACTTCGACATTGTTGCAACGCTGAGTCCAGGCAAAAGCATGTTGCGTTGCGGAGTCGTGACGCAGCAACGGCTCAAGGGCATAGCCAGACGTCCAAGTGGCAAGGGTGTGGTGTCACACGACGACAGGTACATTCCAAGGCTGGCTACACGACTCAGGGCACTACGAGTACCAGTATGTATAGTAGTGGGGTCGATAAATCCCCCGAAGGCCACTTCACAATTACTAGAGCAGCCTAGAACATATATCCGTGGTGTGTTGGAAGCTTTACGGAGGTTCCCATGTCCGACTAATTTATGCTCGCGAGCTAGCATACGGTGTACGAATATTGACCGTCATAGAAGCTAGAAGACATGCCGCGCAATAATGTCACCTTCAGTGTTACTACTATCGACCACAACCATTTCTGGCTCAGTCAAAACCAAGATCGCCGCAATTTCGCAGAACCAAGCTTGTCAATCATAACTACTGTTTGTTGTAGGAGATCTGCCGTGCATGGACATGTGGCGTGGTCACAACTCGAAGCATAAACAAGCGGAGGTCTCCTTACCCCGAGAGCCTCACCTCGACTACCGGCTGCTACGTGTTCGACGCGAAGGTTATTGCTGTGTGCGAACACTCACGGAGCACCAGACAATGTCGATCGTCCTGACTCAAAGGCCTATCAGTACTGTGTGGATAAAGGTAGCACGACAGCAGCCGCTCAAGCTAGCACGTCGTCAACACAACTCGTATACTCCTGAAGGTTCCTTGTGACATATTATCGGAGAGCGCGGACATGCCTGTAAGGAGTGCTTGACATCTAGGTAGGTCTTTGTCGTGCAGAGGTTGGCGCATCTGTCGAGGTCAGGCAGTATTCTACAGTCGCCCACCTCCCATTAGTGGACACAACTCCGTAAACACACAGTCCTAGCATTCCACAGATGCCACTGTCAAGTCGTTTCCTGTTTGTTCTTCTGGTGGGCCGTGTATTCGAGGGTGTTCCCGATACCTAGGTAGTTGTCTACCAGCATACCTACCTTAGGTACCTACCTACCTACCTAAGACAGGTATTCCCACGGCTGCGATTAGTCACGTTTTTGCCATTACCTCATCCCGTAAACTCCCTTACCTCCGAAGCGCGTCATGACGCTCAAGTGGTGACAATAATCGGTTCAACAATGATGTTAAGCAATTCTAGTAATGTCAAAACTGCGGGCTGCGTGAGCCGAGCTTACAGCTTCGCCTAAGTCTTACCGAGACCATTGAGACCACGATCACCCTTGTCTTGTCAAACTCCGGTCAATTGAAGCAAAAGGACATCAAGATGACCTCGCAAAACCGAACGGGCGCTCCGCACTTAAGCCGAACTATCAGCGACTCAATTCCCCTTGACCATGGGGTAAGATATATAGCAGGAAGCTAGAAGAACGATACTGATACAGGAGTAGGCCAGGCACGACTCGAGCGACGAGGAATGGAATAGTCAACTTGAGGTAGACATGGCGTGTATGTAGCTATGAATTCTACTGATTGTGCAGTAGGTCGAATTCGAGTCAGAAGCTGCCCATCGTCGCAAATCCTCTGTCATCCTGTCGGAAGCGCCGAAAATAATGGAGCGACAATCCGCTCAGCGTTCAAAATCACAATGTCTTGTACACAGCCTGGTGGAGAAGACATCCAAAGGCCAGCAACCGAATGTCGAGTCCAAACTACCACAGATAGATGAACAAGAATCTAGCACTCCAAAGGCTGATACAAACGGAGTCTCGCATAAGGATGAGGTTCGAGGTACGGAGTCAAGGCTGCTTTCCAAGAGACAATTGTCCGACATGGCAATGAGCGTTAGATCGCTTGCAAAAAAACTTGCCAATCTTAAAGTGAAATTGAGGATACGAAGCGTTTTCCTATTGACTAAGGCTCATGATCGTACACTCATTGGAAAGACAAGGGAGGTAGCTCGATGGCTATTGTCTAAGCAACGAGATGTGCCATACATCGTGTTTGTGGAGAACACCATGAAAGACAATAAGACCTTTGACGCTCCTGGGCTTGTCAACGAGGACCCATCATACGGTGAACGACTAAAGTATTGGGACAACGAACTTGCAGCACAACGTCCCCACACTTTCGATTTTGTGATCACTCTGGGTGGCGACGGCACAGTTCTGTATGCTAGCTGGCTCTTCCAGCGTGTTGTGCCGCCCGTTCTATCATTTGCTCTCGGCTCCCTAGGTTTTCTCACAAAGTTTGATTTCGACAAGTATGAAGACACTTTAACGCAGGTCTTCAGGGATGGTGTTACAATAAGCCTCCGTTTGCGTTTCGAAGGTACAATAATGCGATCCCAAAAGGACTACGACAATGGCGGACGTCGCGACATTGTTGAAGAACTCGTCGGCGAGGAGGCAGAGGATCGCCGCACACATAAACCAGACCGGACATTTGAGATATTAAATGACATCGTATTAGATCGAGGGCCGAATCCAACCATGTCGACGGTAGAACTTTTTGGAGATGAGGAACATCTCACAACGGTCCAAGCCGACGGTGTCTGCGTTGCTACACCCACCGGATCTACAGCATACAATCTCGCTGCTGGTGGATCCTTATGTCACCCAGAGAACCCAGTGATTCTGGTTACCGCGATCTGCGCTCATACCTTGTCTTTCCGTCCCATCATTCTTCCAGACACCATTGTGTTGAGACTGGGTGTGCCATACGATGCTCGTGCCAGCTCCTGGGCAAGTTTCGATGGCAGGGAAAGGTACGTTTATGTCTATAAACACATAAGTCTTCGGGCTAATTCCCTTTAGAGTCGAACTGTGCCCCGGCGACTACGTCACCATCTCAGCCTCTAGGTATCCCTTTGCCAATGTGATGCCACCTGGGCGGAGAAGTGAAGATTGGGTCAACAGCATCTCAAGAACGTTGCAATGGAACTCCCGACAGAGACAAAAGGCATTCCAGGAATGGGAGCAAGAAAAGACCAAGAAGGGAGGCGAGAGCAATGAACACCAATAGCGATGAGCTGTAAGGTGTTTGGCGAATCAGCCGGTCAAACATTCTTGGTGGAGAACAACTACTGGTGTCCATTGCGACGTTGCCCTTCCGGATCGAAACTGGACTTTGCAGCGTGCCCAGGAAAGCACCATCCATCCGACTGCTTCTGTTTGGCTGCGGTTGGCTGTAACCATACGAAGTGAGGGTAAGTTGGTGGAACATCATCATTTCAAGAAAGATCGACCTAAGTTACGACTGGAAGCGCAAGAAAACTGAATGGATTAGCATACCCCGACTCGCCGTCTTTCGCCATTCAGGTACCGAGATGCATCACGTCCGCCACAAGCCGAGGCTTAATCACTTATTATTCCAATCACCTCGTACCGTTCTTCCACGGCCGCTCTTTCCATTAGCAGTGCTTGGGAAGAGAGAACACTGAACAGCCACCTTGATTGCTCTTTGATATACTATCATTATAGGCTTGTGAGTTAGCGGTCCGACCTCGTCTTGCAGAGATTGCCTACCTTTACCGCGGCGATTGCATCTCTCAAACGTGGGGCAAGTTGATATGTTTCGCGGAGGCTACCGCATCGTATCCCCGCTTCGATGCTGTCTCCCCACACGCTTTTTTCGGAGCAAGAACACTATTTGGTGGGATGGATTCAGTTCTTGTAGTTTGAAATCGTGACGAGCCTCTGGGCCTCCTGTGCCACACCTCTACACGTCTCGGCTTTTCACCGACATTCAGCGATGTCGGCTTTCGTTGCACAGTGTCGTGCGATGTCCACGATCGAGAACAGGCTGCGACTCTATGGCCATGAGCACAATGCGGGATGATACATTATTGGGTTCTTCGACATGGGTCTGCCGGCGCATCTCAGCCCGATTTGACCAAGCAATACCTCCGCCCTGTACTAGGTCAAGCCCCACTACTACGCGGTGTGCCCCCGCATCTGGCTGTTCCAACGCGCAGCTCGGTATATACATCTACCTAAGTATGCAAACAGTTCCGTTCAGGCCTCGCTCCCTCAAAACCTGTTGCACTGTTTATCTCAACCTACCTGCCGTGTCACAGCAATTTCGTCTTTCCTCGGTCATCTCTAAGCAACCGCCCGATAATTGCAGTTAGGAGCCTCGTACTCAGCACAGCAAAATATTTACTCTTCAACACTGCGCGTTTCGCTTGCAGACAAGATGCAAACAAAACATTTCATAAATGACCCAACCCATTTGGTGGTTACAGCTCTTAATTCACTCACATTAACGAATCCTTCACTTGCCTTCGATGCCGAGAACAAGATCATATACAGAAGACCTACCAAGGACCTTACCGAAACGCCTAAAGTCTCGATCATCTCAGGTGGTGGTTCAGGGCATGAGCCTGGCTTCGCTGGCTTTGTCGGCAAAGGTTTGTTGACCGCGTCTGTAGCAGGAACTATCTTCGCATCTCCTTCTGCAGAGCAAGTACGACGAGCACTCCTTACACGGGTACCTACCGAGAAGGGCGTGCTGGTGATTACAATGAACTACACTGGTGATGTCCTGAACTTCGGTATGGCCGCCGAGAAGGCAAAGGCTGGTGGGGTGGCAACGGAATTCTTCGCTATTGGCGACGATGTTGGGGTCGGGCGTACGAAAGGAGGAAAGGTCGGTCGACGAGGCATTGGCGGTGGCATCATGGTGCTGAAGACATGTGGTGCTCTTGCCGAGCAAGGCGGCAGCCTCTCAGAAGTATACAACCTAGCGAAACAAGTGGCTGACAATATGGTGTCTGTTGGTGCCTCCCTGGAACACGTCCACGTTCCTGGTCGTGCCATTCCAGATCCCAACTCTGATGAGATCATCCCCACGGAGGAAATCGAGGTCGGCATGGGTATTCATAACGAACCAGGCTCTCACCGGGTGTCTGCTTCTCTTCCGGAGCTCGTCAAGATCATCCTTGCTCAGATGCTTGACCCTAACGACCAGGACCGACACTTCGCAGATATCACCTCCTCAGACAAGGTCGTTCTCTTTATGAACAACCTTGGAGGTATCTCGATGTTGGAGCTAGCCGGTATTACCAACGAAATCAATGTCCAGCTCAAGAAGGACTACGGCATCACTCCAGTTCGTGTTATTTCTGGTACCTACCTCACTTCCCTCAATGGTATGGGTTTTAGCGCAACTCTACTAAAGCTCTCGGACACCGGCCTAGGTGCTGGGAAGTCTATGCTCGAGTTACTCGATTACCCGGCTGAAGCCGTTGGTTGGGCCGCGCCTATTTCTACCTCTACGTGGGAGGGAGAGAATACAGGCACGATGGACAACAAAGCTACCTCGGAATCGCAAGCCACATCCAGCAAACTTACTCTAGATCCTAAGCAAGCATCGACTGTGCTGATATCCGGTCTGGACAAGATGATCGCATGTGAGGCTGATGTTACCAAGTATGACACAATCGTTGGTGATGGCGATTGCGGTATCGGCCTCAAGCGTGGTGCTGAAGCCGTCAAGAAGGAGCTCTCATCCGGCGACCTACCTTCCGATGCCGTTGCCTTCGTCAACAAGATTGTGCCGGTGGTTGAGAACACTATGGATGGCACATCCGGTGCCCTTTACGCCATCTTCCTCAACGCCCTCGTCCATGGTCTGCATGAGCAGGACACTGATGCATCTATGGAGGTAAGTGCAAAGATCTGGGCCAAAGCCCTCCAGTCAAGTTTAGGGGCATTAGCAAAGTACACACCGGCAGCTCCAGGTGATAGGACATTGATTGATTCCCTGGTGCCATTTGTGCAAGAACTCGAGAAGAGTGGAGACATCAAGAAAGCCGCTGCGGCTTCAAGGGAAGGTGCAGAAAACACAAAGGGTATGAAGGCGAGCCTGGGAAGAGCAGTGTATGTTGGTGCTGAGGACGAGTGGATGGGCAAGGTGCCAGATCCGGGAGCATGGGGTTTGGCTGAATTCCTGGATGGCTTAGCTGCTGCTGCTTAGTTGCGGGTGCTGAACGCGACGTTACATAGCATTCCTGAACCAATACGCTGGACAGATTGTACTTTCAGAATGAACACTATCACGCTTCATATGTCTTCCCTCGCCGCTTCGTTTGAAAACGCCTCTATTTCGAAACAGGCTTTGAGGCTAGTGTGTGTGATCCGAGATGATTGAGAAAACGCAATGGGTATCATTGTAGCTTTTGCGGTCACCCTTCCATGAACCTCGTTCTCTTTCCTGCCCACTAACTCGTCCTGGTAGAATGAATTCCAGGGATGATCGAGCTGGTGAAGGTTGACAGTCACATCTGTGTTGAGACCGACCTGATCGCTGTTTGTAGGTCTTCCACTTGAGACTTGGTCCGCCCAAAATCGTCCTAGCGATGCCTGCGCCCTCGAGGACGTTTAACTCAGAAGTACTAGAATGACGCTATCTCCTCTCAAAAACATCTTGCTGATGAATCTGTCCTTGTTGACACCCTTCGCACCACCTTTCCCCTTCTCCGTCCACATCTCCTTGACGTTTTCCAGCACCATGTTGCAGTGCCGATCGAAGGCTTTGACGCGTGCGAGCAGCTTCCGATTATTGCGACACGAGATTAGAACTTGTGTGTGTGTTCGGGTGGCGGTCATGAGGATGGAGAGCGGACCGGTGGTAAGCTCATGTTGCTCGAGGAGGCCAACCTCATATTCACTGTGAAGAAAGATCAATAACGAACACTTGGAAGCAGTGGCAATGCGCCATCGGAGCGGTATTCAAAGATCCTGCACGCTCTTGTGGGATAAGAGTGTTTCAACTGCGGTGAGGCGAAGAGTGTAGTACGGCGACAGTGAGGTGGAGTGGAAACCTCCGAGCGGAGCGGAAGCGGCTTGCGTACACCCCTCGGGGTGCGACAAGACTTGGTAGGATCCATCGCGCACGAGCTTGGAGACTTGGAAACATCTAGATTAAGGGAGCGGGGTAAGACTCACGTCAATTCGCTACGTGGTTTGGCCAACAAGTCCCTAAAGTAATCAGGCGCGTTAGCAAGGTCTCTGAGGAGCAGTAAAGCGGGCGGAACGAGGCCGGACAAGAACGACCAAAGGGGCAAATGAGGGAATTGCTCACTGTATCTGCTGAGACGACATCTCGAATTTTACTTAAACAACGTCAAGTCCTCCTCCAGCAGAAAGCAAACTTGGATCTCTATTCTCTTTTGCCTAGAGGCGCTGTTGCCAAGATAAATCCACGGTCACGTGTCGAGCCACTCAACAAAAGGTTAGCTCCCGGTTGCCATCATCTTTCACGTCATTGCTCGGCTGGAACTTTGGAGATGCACTTTGAATGATCGCCCGCTAAGACACGCGCAGTAGCTACGCGTTTTGGAGGTCCACCTGCACGGTTCAGGTATCTTAGGTACCTACCTACCCAAGGTAGCATTCCTTGCTGGCTCGTTCAGGCCTTCCTACATTCACTGACCTACCTACCTTTCTTAAGTCTGTTCCATTACGTTTGCTAGATATGAAAGCTCCAATAACCTGAAATTACTCTCAAACACAATCAGGAAATACTGAAAAACAACATTCTGTATACTAACTCAACGCGTCCCTCCCAGCCGTGGTCTTTGTGAACACACGACGACGCGAATCTTCACCATAACCTTCACACGCGATGCTGTAGCCTCCGATACAGAGTCTCCGCTGTCTCTATCGACAAACCCTCGCCACTCTTTATTCGATCTCATTCGTCCTCACTCTCGAAATCATGGATAGTCAAAATGGCCTGTCAATGCGGGTCGTCAAGCTCAAAGTGCTCTATACCTTCGACACAGAACACAAAAACAACCACTTAGCAAGGGGAACAGAGACTCTTCATGTACAGACAGCATTCTTGGATGAGATCACACAAATCGGTATCATCGACCTAAAACAATGCCTGGATGTCGTAACGAGCGCGAGCCCCGAGCTTACCTCGGAGTTCATCAACGATTACACTGTCTACGCATACGACTACTCTGAGCCTGACACGCCACTTGTCGGACATGGATTGCTCTCAAGAATACATGGAGACACGGACGTAGACAATCAAGATGTGGTTACAGGTCGAATCATGAGGAACGCTATAGGCTTGTTTTCGAGGAATGCACAAGAGACACTTGAGGTCAAGCTGAGGCTCACTCCAGTGAGTGTTCCGCAACGTCATCGGTCAGGAAGTGTCAGCTCGCAGGATGGAGGTCAACAATGGCTCGGATCTCAGAATAATGCGAGCTTCGGATCACACGCTCGACCTAGTTCTCCAATCGACCCGTCCGGACACCCAGCAATGCAGAAATTGACCACTGAGGGCGAAGTCTTACGGAACCGAGATGATGCATTCACTGCAGAAGGCCAGTATGGCGGGAGCGGTTCCCGACCGCCCAGTCGCTCCGCTACACCAGCGCTGGCGCAACCTTTCCATCCACCACCATCCAAGCCGAACACCAGTTCAAATGCAAGGCCAAGCTCTCGTGCAGGTACAAGGCAGTCTTTCCATGCTAGACGGGAATCTTTCAATTCTGGCTATTTCAGTGGTGAAGACAACGTCGACGAAGGACCTACACGGAAGCGAGCAAAGACTACCAAGGTGGATTGGCCTACTAAGACAGAGCTCAACATTGAGCGTCAGCCAGATTCACTTCGGGTGGCAGCAAGTACCGCTTCGAGTGTTAGGATACATCGTCCAGTTCCTGTCAATCTCACCGCAGCCTTGCAGACAGGTACACTGATAGAGGAGCCCGTGCGACCACCCACGCCAATTCCAAATACCAAGACAGGTAAGCCACGTGGTCGACCTCGAAAGGTTATACCACATAACCTGATTCGTGCTGCACGTGCTCGACACTCTTCTCCTGCTCCGCCTGAGATCAGTGGTCAGCATTCGATGCCTGAAGGTTCCATGTCGTCGCCGGAAGATATCAGAGGCCGTAGCGTTTCAAGCACACCTGCCAACATTCCATCTTCACCACCAGTCATGCCCAACCAAGGTCCCATGGCAACAAGTCCAACGCTACCACCAATGCTACTTGATAATCAAGACTCGGGTTTTATGAGTGGGAACCTGGATGATTTGTTCGGTGAAGATGTGAACTTCAAGCTTGACGACTACATCAATGACAAGATGGAGTTCAACGATGACGTTACCACCTTTCATCAGAACAATTCCAATGTACCAAATCAATTCACACCAGTGTTTGACAAAGGGACGCCAATTGAGAAGCCTGCTCCTATCGCGCAGCCTCTTCCGCCACCATCCCTACCTTTCAGTCAGCCCATGCCAGCTCCCGCAAAGCAAATGCCCCGAGCACAGTCCTTCTCTACTGCACCCCGACACGCAATGTCCTCGCCAAAACTGGCGCCTGCTCCAGTTCCACGAGCACGTCAGATCATGGATGAGCAACGAGCGCAAATAGCCACTCTACCTCCAGCACCTGCGAGTAAACCTGCTGCGAAGATCCTACAGAGATCCCAAACATGGGCTCCGGACATGAGTGACGCGCTGACATCCGACGCACCTGGTCCAAGCGAAACAACTTCGAAGAACGCACCAAGAAAACGTGCGGGCAAAGACCAAACCAAAGCTCGTCTGGAGAGCGCGATCGCGTCCGGGGAGATGCCACCATTTTGTGACAACTGCGGTGCCATCGAAACACCGGCATGGAGGCGGGCCTTCACAAGGATCTTCAATTGTCCTTGGAATGAAGTGGACACCTCGCTGGAGCAAGGTGCATGTTGTTACAAGGAGCCTCTCGAGTACAACGCCGATGGCAGCATAAAACGAATCAGAGGCTTCAAAACCGAGAGACGCTCAGATGACAAGCCGGAAGAATGGATTCAGATTTGCCTTTGCAACCGTAAGTACACTTGTAATAACTTCAGGTTGAAAGGTTGCTAATAACGAACAGCTTGTGGTTTATGGTTTCATAAGCAAAAATGCCCTCGACCACCTGAAAAGTGGCAGAAAAAGGGTCCACAGGAAAAACGGAAGAGGAAGCGTCCCACGAAGTCTGCAGCATCCGCAAAGAGACCTATGATTGGCATAAATCCAAGAAGTGACGCCCCAACCCCTGCCAGCGACGATTCGTCTCCAGCAGACACTGCGAATGGTGAAGCTGATACAGATGACAATAACGACGATACGATGAACAACGAGTACGAGCGAGCAATTCAACAAGAGCCAAGTCTACCACCTTTGCCACGGAGCATGCGATCCGCAAGTATGGACGCAGGACCGAGGCTGCATCGTCTCGGCCAATACCACAATCCACCCCGAAGGGTGATCCAATCCAGCCCTGCCCGGTCCCACGGTTCATCTGAGACTGAACCTATAGAAATTGATCTTACACCAAGGCCGATACGACGTCAGCTTTTTCCTTCCCCCCAGGACAACAGACAAATCCGTTCAGATCCACTGCCCGTGGCAGCCTCTCAGCACAGGGATACTCATATGCCAACACTCGTGAGACGCAGTCCTAGATTGAACAAGACTAGAGATATCTTTGCACTTGGCGCTGCAGCCGTTGTCGAGGTAACAGTGGATGGCAAGGAGAACATCAATCCCGCTGTAGCTGTGGGGAATGACGGGCTAGATGACCTTTTCGACGATGCTGGTGATCTCCCAGTCATGCCAGCTACTCCTACACCTAAGCGGCGATCGGAGCGCCTTTTACTGAAAACTCCTTCAAAGACGCCTCAACGACATTTCGGTCTTGAGGCATCATCTAGCGGTCAAGCTCTCAGCCACAGTCAACAGCAACTGACAACCTCACTGCGCACACCGAAGGCAGGAAATAGGCATCCTGTCGCATCGGCCCTTCTTGGCAGTGTCAAGCAGGACCTGGCTGACATGACACCGTTCACGCGCTCAATCCATGAGGCCTTGTCAGACGCACGTGCAATGGGAATCGTGCTCACTTCTGAGGCTCAACGCTGCACATCTAGAAGGCCTACTCCGAAGACAGCGCTTACATACGACTTCCCAGATCTCCCATCACTGAACGACTCGCCCATGAGCGATCCAGTGAATTTCAACTTTTCCGACTTGCCGACCGATCACTTGAACACTGACCTCAACGATACCTTCAGTACGGACGCACCGATGCCGTCGTCGCCTCCACAGGGACTTTTCGAGTTTGTCAATGCTCACGATGATGGAGTGTTCGGCGACTACTTCAACCTTAATGTTCGGGAGGAGGACCCACACGAGTCGCACTACCCAGATCCAGAGGAGATGTCCCTGGTACCAGCTGCAGGTCAAACTACTCGAAGAAGCCCCAGAAGACGCGCTCACTGAGCGTGACACCAATACGAAATAATCACCTAGCGATACGGTTTGCAGCGATTATATCATGACAGCATGCACACTAATTGTGTGTCCATTAACATAGGGTGCTGGCATGAGTGCATTTTATTAGCGCTGCTTTTTTTGCTAGCCAGCCTTTAGCTAGAGATGAACACTTTCTGTTAGATATAGTCAATCGAAATTGACGGACACAAATACCATGTGTCTACGTGCATCCATTCTCCCTTCATTCGTGTCAATCATGAACTTTGATCCTCCTCCACAAGTTTTGTCTAACCTTCGCACACCTTGACGCCGTAGAATAACCAGTCACTGTGTGCTTGCTCAAGCCATGGTCTGCTGTCACCCCGACGACGACCGATTTGTTATCAATAGCCTCCTCCCTGTACGCTACCTTCTCCGTCATCCTCGTAAAATATGCCTTTGTATCGATGGGTAGCATCAACCACAGCTTCGAACAGCTTGAGATCAGGTAGTTGTCCGCTTTCAGTCTTTGGCCATTCCGATGCCCCTAGTACTCTGATCCCCAGACCTTGACCGCCCTCCAGATTGATTACCTTGCCGACGACTTCGTACAGAGAGTTTAGAGACAGATGGGAATCACTACATGGATCAGTACTGCAAGCTTCGATAGGTTGAACATTAACCGACCGATTAAGTATCAGAGTCACAGTTTCGTGATTGCACGAGGTCAACGTGGCCTGATCACCATTGAGCGAGGTAATGGTACCAAGCATGCGCACTGTAGAGATTGCGGGGTGTGTATTAGGCGCGAAGGCGTGTAGGTGGGATGGGAGGATACGTGGAGTTGCTAAAGACATGATGGCTGCTATCTGAAGACGGATTGACTGATACTCGTAGACGATCCCGAATTCGAAGGGCACAGTAACTTTACGTTGATGTATAGAAGTGGCGTACACTTTTCTATCCACGACGCGGTGAGTTAGACGCGTCTGCCTGTGGGGTTGGACTGACCAGTCCCTGCAAGCGTGTTAAGTACCGTAGATAAGGGTCTTCAGTTGGTTCTTATCACCGAAGCCGCCATAGTCTTGTCATCGATACTGTCCATCGACTTGTGTGCCTCGGTGTTTCACTGTACTGTTCCTGCCCGTTCAACACAAGCGGCGTCTTCTAACGATCAATAGATGAATACACCAAGGCGACATCAGACGCCCGAGCAAAACAGCACACCGTCATCTAAGGGAAAAAGGAAGCTTGAAACACCCGAGCCGAGCCCACCCATCAAACACTTCAGCAAGCAACGAAGGTCGTCAGTGGACTTCTTGTCTTCTCAGCACACTACAGACTCGGAGGAGAGCTTAAAAGACGGAAGGAGATCGGTCAAGCAGAAACAGAACAACAGGGGCAAGGCAAGAGCTGTAGACAGCACACTCAATTCGTCCTTCGCGGCGATGTACAATTTCGCTGCCACCAAGTCAAAACCTCAAAATGTGGTTGACCTCACAAACTCACCATCACCAGAAACTCGAAATCGGAAGGCATCCTTCTCAGGTCCACGCGTATCGACCTTCAACCCGCACCTAGGTCCAAAGAAGCTTGTCGTCAAGAACTTGCGGGTTACGCCACGAGTGGATCCCTCCCAGTATTTCGAGAAGGTCTGGCAACAGGAAGATGTGTCCCTCACCGCGATCTTTCGCGGCGAAAAAGAGCCCTACTCGTTGGAGGAACTCTACAAAGGTTCGGAAAATGTATGCCGGCAGGGCAAGGCAATGGAACTGTACACGCGAGTCAAGCAGAAATGCAGCGGTCATCTGGCTGGAGATGTCAAAGAAACGTTGCGAAGAAGAGCTACGGGAGCGTCAGACGTCGAAGCACTGCAAGCATTTGTAGATGCATGGACAAAATGGCAAGGTCAGCTGCTCACGATACGGCAGATATTTTACTACATGGATCAATCTTACCTTCTCCGCTCTGTCGAACATCCAAGTGTCATGGAAACAGGTCTTATCCTATTCCGGTCACAAGTCTTCACCGATGCTTTCTTGCGCAAGAAAGTCATGGATGGAGTTGTTGCTTTGGTGGACCTGGATAGAAGAGGCAACGCCACCGACCGCGACGCTGAATTCCTCAAACAAGCCATCGACGCATTACATGAGTTGAGTGTCTATACCAGTGACTTTGAGCCGGTTTTCAAGACTGCCACAGAAGCCTTTTTCAGGTCATGGCGTGAAAGCGAAGCCGAGAAAGCGGGTCTGTCTCACTATGTTACCGTATGCAGTACGTTGCTGGACAATGAGATGCGACGATGCGACTTGCTGTCTCTTGATCGAAGCACTAGAGCCCAACTTTCCGAACTGTTCGACATCATATTCGTCGAGGAGAAGGTAGATTACATGATCAACCAAGACTCCCTGATGGATCTACTCGAGGATAACAGTTACAAAGAAATGGAGCAAGCATACACTCTGCTTCAACGTAGAGGACATGGTGAAAAACTGGAGGCTGTGTTCAGCAGCTACATTGACCAGGAAGGCACTCTGATCGTCTTCGACGAGAAGAAAGAGGCAGACATGGTTGTCAATCTCCTAGAATTCAAGAGAAGGCTGGATCATTTCCACAAACACTCCTTTCACAACAATGATAAGATCGGTAATGGCTTGCACAAGTCCTTCGAGCACTTCATCAATAAGACTAAGAAGTCATCATCTAATTGGGATACGGACAACGCCAAGCCAGGCGAGATGATAGCAAAGCACGTTGACCTATTGCTGAAAGGAGGCGTTAAAGCAATACCACAGCTTGCGGCCCACAGATCTGACCTTTCTCAGGCTGACGAAGAGCATGATTTTGATGATGCTGCAGGGAATGAAGATGCTGAAATTAATCAACATTTGTCTAATGCGCTGGATCTTTTCAGGTTTGTGCATGGCAAAGCAGTCTTTGAAGCCTTTTACAAGAAAGACCTCGCTAGACGTCTCCTCATGGGCCGAAGCGCCTCTAATGATGCTGAACGCAACATGCTGTCCCGGCTGAAGAATGAATGCGGTGCTAGCTTCACGCATAATCTAGAAGCAATGTTCAAAGATATGGATCTAGCTCGTGATGAAATGGTCTCATACAACCAGCTCCTCGACGATCGAGGCACAAAAAGTGGTCCTGATCTGAGTGTCAATGTCCTTTCCGCCGCCGCATGGCCAACATACCCTGACATTCCTGTCAATATTCCGACTTCAATTGCCAAGGTTATGGCCGACTTTGAATCCCACTACAAGTTGAAGCACAGTGGTCGAAAGTTGACTTGGAAGCATGCTCTTGCGCACTGTCAGCTCAGAGCTAGGTTTCCAAGAGGCAATAAGGAAATCGTCGTTTCGGGGTTCCAAGCCATCGTCTTGCTGCTTTTCAACGACGTTTCTGCAGATGCTCAACTTTCCTATCCTGCGATCAAAGCTGCTGCTGGCCTTCCGGATGCTGAACTCCGTCGGACACTGCAATCGCTCGCATGTGCCAAGTACCGTGTCCTTACCAAGACACCCAAAGGTCGCGACGTCAATGACAACGACACCTTCGCCTTCAACGGAGCGTTTGCTGACGCAAAGATGCGCATCAAGATCAATCAAATCCAACTCAAGGAAACCAAGGAAGAGAACAAAGAAACACATGAACGTGTTGCCGCTGACCGTCATTACGAAACTCAAGCAGCGATCGTGAGAATCATGAAGTCGAGGAAGAAAATCGGGCACAATGAGTTGATCGTTGAGGTGATCAAGGCTACTAGGAGTAGAGGCGTCTTGGAGCAGGCGGACATCAAGCGAAACATAGAGAAGTACATGATCTTTCACCTTCTCGTATCATGGTCGTTGCTAACTTTCACAGGTTGATCGAAAAGGATTACATGGAGAGAGAAGATGGAAACTCGTACGCCTACGTTGCGTAATGATCTCATGAAGGTGGTGAGCATGATCGAGTGTTCACCTGGGCGTCAGGAAAGCATTGGCTGGAAAGCTCGAGGAGGACAGTAGTAACGGTCGGGGCGTGCATTACGACATAATGCCACGCATGCTAGCCCAAGAAGTCAGAGTGATGGAATCATTTCCTGCTCGGGATTCTTATCATGATGGGCTGCGAAACTGAATGGTAACGAGTTATGTGAAAGTAGAATTATGAAAACCTCATAATGCTCCTCCTGTGAGCGACGTTTTACTTAATCGCTCATGCGTTGTGTATTACATTGTCCTTCGCGCGATCGGGCGTCCGTTGCTTGGTAATTAGATCCAGCACGTAGACACTTTTGACTTCTCGAAAGGCGGAACACAAAGAGGTTGACAATTTTGGTACTAGGACGGGAATAGATCTGATAACATCAAGTGCTCCTAAACCCACAGGACAACGGTGGCCAGCATCAACCCTTCTGTACGGTACGAGCAACCCGCTGAACGGATCTAGTAGCCTTCCGGACGGCCTGACGAGCTGCGGCCATCGCCATAGTGCTAAGAACTGTCAGTCGCGGCTCTGTGGCTGAGTAGCGTCATCAACGTACCTTCTTCCTCAAAGCTGCAAGTCTCTTTTTCTTTGTGTGGGTGTTGATGTACGTTCCAATGCAAAATCCAATGATATTGAAGAAAGGGACCCAGGTTTGTTCTGGAAGGAACTTCTGTGCAAAGGCAAGCGCCAATGGTGAAGTAATCCAGCTGACCTTCATCACTGGGAGGAAGCCGGCGCGGACCGTGGCGCGGATCTGATGCCAGGTGCGTGCGCCCGCAATGACGGCCATTGAAGCCAGGTACACGGAGTTTTGGATTGGTGCAATCTGTTGCACTGTCAGTTGGCGTTGGCAATGTGGAGGAACGCGACGTACAATCAAGTTGCTGGCCAAAATCTGCAGAAGCTTCGCACGCAGACTGGTACGTCCAGCAAAAAGTTTCTGCAAGACCCCGATCATGACATGTCCCAATGGTGCTGAGATAAGCGCGCCATAAGCGGCCATCTTGGGTACTCTCGAGCTGAAGTAGTGGCCATGCTTGCTCTTATCGTGGGCGAGCCACGAAGCTAGGAACTCTTGCAGGGCAGCAAGCGTACCGGAGGTGAGCATTTTCGTCCGCAGAGGGTTCGTTTGAAGTTGCTTGAGATATGCCTACATCATCGCGTCAATCTTCCATCTAAGTGCCACTGATTATCTTGATTGACGTACGGCGAGATAGCCAGCCTGCTGATTTCCACCAGTCAGGGCCTCCCCAATCTTACGAGCCGTTGTCTCATCGCGGCCGCCTGGCACGAAAGGTGCCGTGGTGCGCACCGTCTCCTTCTCGAACTTGACAGACATTATGCGGTCGCGTGTCGAATAGTTGTGCCGTTCTGATGCTTCCTCAAAGTCGCAGTTTGTTTAACAATCTAAGTATAACGGTCAGTATGCGGCGCACAAGACTGTCAATGGTTCGAGGGGAAAGCGAAGATGTAAGAAGGATGACTGCGCTCGACTGTGTTGACAAAATACCGGTGCTGATGCCGAGGCAGGGATCCCGAACGGCGGTTGCGGGGATTGCTCGCGTCGAAAGCAACGATCGCAAACACGCGTAGATAAGTTCGACAGTGGGAGTATCAGAAAAGCACGACGCACCTTTAATAATCGAGCTATGTGTCGACAAAAGCACTTGCGCAGACAGAGAAGAACGTGCTGGTTAGGAGACGCAGTGCCAGTGTTGTCGGGACTGGGAATAAGCGGCTAGTAGGCTGGTCGGTGTATCCACCGTGGCCGTGATCCATCATCCATCATCCATCATCCAACTACTACTCTTGTCCAGGAGCTCAGGCTCCGGCTGGGTTGCCTTGCTTGGATGCGGGTTAGCGTGTCAACGGGGATAAACGGCTTACAAACCTGGAGGTACGAGTACGGGTACAAGGTACCTACCTAGCTAGGTAGGTACTCGATGCGCATTCTTGTAATTACGATGTATATACAACCATGGGGTAGTCGCCGCCAGAATTACACCACCAACCAGATCCGTAAGGTGGTGTATGCGCCGAAGGTTTGTTGGTAACATCGTGAGCCACTGCAAGCACCTTCTCCGACATCTCACTCTCATGCCTTCTCCATCCATCGTTTTTCGATCGCTGTTCATATCTTCTCAACCAAGATGTAGGCATCCACTTCTTACATGCATACACTTCTCTTCCTGCTGAAGATTCGGTGCACAGGCAGCCATCTTGAAACCGTGTACATCCGCTCAAACTTATACCTTCACAGATGCTGAAGGATCGGAGCGCGAGTATCATCTTGCTATAGTGATTTTACAGACACACAAAGCTTCGTGTCACTGAAGACTCTAGCCACAATGGCCAGACTATACTCCCTGTGTACTATACATACTCAACAAGTATTTCCTCTTATACTATATACCTTATTGGCACGGTGTAGACTTTTGTCCTGTTCCTTCACTAACTTTCCAAAAAACAGCCGCAAACACATGGTAGCTCTTGCAGTGTTCAGTACAGGAGGAACACATCCTCACGGTTCTGATCCATATGCGCTAATTAAGTATTAACCGTGACCTCCCTACACACTCGTGTCCACCTTCATTTGTTACTACGTTGACCATTCATTTAGCTCTGGAGCTCAAGATTAGTGGCTTTCTCAACCTACAATGGACCTACGCTCTCCCCCTAAAGCATTAGCACATGAAGCAACAGGAACAGACACTAGCAGTCGTCATTCCTCATGCACGCACACACGAATGACTCGCCTGTACGACGAGTACGGTGCAGACGTTTGTTCGATATGTCGACGGCATCCCAGTATTGGTTGGCTCTATCGCTGTACACAAGACAGCCAGGGCGTCCTACCAGAATCGGACTTCAGAGATGTCGCAACATCAGCTGGCAAGAGACGCTATACGGAGGAAGACAGCCTACATCACCTCAGCCCCTCCATAATCAAAGCCATTGGCCAGGGTCACTACAATGAGGAGCAGATCAGTCGGCTCATTGAGCAGAAAGAAAACCTTCGAAACGTCATCCTCGAGCAAACAACGAGACCGCAAACACGCTCGACCCTTTCAGACGCCTCGAGCACATTCTCAAGTATTCCTGCAAGTTCCACGCTTTCTAGCTTGGCTGCTGCAAGTATCGACGAAGAGATCCGCCTCGCTTACAACTGGTCTGGGCTGCAACATGGCGGGTTTCTAGAGCTGCCACCTGGTAACAAAGACGAGCTCTCTGCCATTCTGGAATCCGAAAATAGCAAGGATGAAGTGGTCACTACGAGCTGCGAGTTCAAAGTATGCCCTACTTGTCGTCCAACATACAAAGAGCGAGCATATGAATCTCTCAACTCCGTCCTTAATCAAACCGTTCGGGCACCTCTTCAGTGCGAGCTTGACAATCGGCGAGTCTCGGATGCCCGTGTGGTTGCTCACATAGGACTTCCGAAGGCGGCCCAATCTCACTGGAGTGACGAGAACACTTCGTCCGGCTCACTTGACACTCCGAACTACTTCATATCGCACACGGGCGTTGATGCTGGGGGCAATGGTGGGAATTTCTTGAGTCCATGGGATGCTACACCATACGATCATTCTGTCAGAAGACGAAGCGGTTTCAGGGAAACTGTACGAAAAACACTGAAACGTGCAGAATTGGAAGATCCTCGGCCATCCCCTGTCAGCGTCGACAGCGTCGACCATGAAAGTGGAAGCACTGCCGTGTTAAGCAATTTCTCGCGGTCGATGCTGCTTGTACGCCGCAGGTCTCAGAAACATCTTACCTCCGAAGAGCCGCACAGCAGTATGGTGGGAAGCAGGCCACTCCGGGATTCGCTCATGCTCGTGCTCGCCTCAAATACGCCACTTCCTTCCTCAACCAGTACTCTGCACATCAAGGGTGGTGTCGACCGACCTCAAAGAAACTGACCCCCGGGCGGACCAGAAGGCCGAAGAGCTCTGGATCTGACAAATTTCGTCAGGCAAGCTTGAGAGCTTTTGAGGCAATCTGACACTTAAATGCTACTGACGACAAAGTACAATTTTATCTATGGAACTACCGGAACTCGGAAGAGAAGAAGCCAAAAGGGTGCCGAAGTTGCCTATGTGAAGAAAATGGGATTTTAGATGAGAAACGAGGAATATCTGGGTGCCCAAAGGTCTTTGCTGGAACGGAAATGGAACAAGAGAAACCGAAAGTTGAAGAGATCATGTGGTAAAGCCAGGTTTAATGTCTTGTACCTTTACCATGATGTTGTACAAGGTGCTTACAGGACCTCTGTTGAAACATGGTCGGTGTTTATCTCGGAGCTCTAGTAGTGCTCGTTGACTTTTTGCTCGTGATTCTATGGTTGGCCCGTTGAAAAAGCATTCTCTATGTTGCGCATCGCCAAAGCACAATGTTGTTATTGTATATGGCTCGCCAGGACGACTAGATAAGCAAGAGCCCAGCATAAAACACTTATAAGAACGTCACGTCGTCGACATCAACACACAGATCGATGTACGGTGCCAGCACTCTACTTACTCACCACTTGCAGCTCGTTTGGCCCACATCGCAGTGTTCGTTGCTGGTCCAGATCCGGTTGAAGCTGACTTCAGCAGTTCAAGGTTTGACTCGCAGTCCCACCACCGCCACCACTTTTCTCTAATGGTCGGTGAGACCGCCCACCTTCCTCATGCGCGCATCTTTCAGCCATCCTCATCGATGTGAGGCGCAAAAACATTGTGGTACCGTCGATCCAACCGTGCAGACGCGCCACAGATGCCACTGGGTCCCGCACCCATCAGTCCCACCTTCGATCGTCGCTGCAACCTCCAGACTTTGATTCTCCCGCTTGTCGAGTTGAGCCTCGGAGTCCTGCGACCTGCTCCTTTTGGCCCCAATCCTCTAATGACATCATTCCTAAACAAATCGTGTAATAGACGGCCGCCGAATAATGGCCCTAATTGATTGTTTACTGTGGTAGGTACCTACTCATAGGTAGGTAGTTAGAACACATCGGCGTCCCAGCCCGCAGGAACCACTTCCTATTCGCCGTTGAGGGTCGACGTGGCTACCGGGACCAGCAAACCACCCGCCTTTGCCAAAGCGGGATCCGATGGAACCGTTCTATGGGAGGAAGTGCCTGATTATCGTCCGACAAGTGTGGGATCTGCAGTGCTCCCGGCTCCATAACTACCTAGGGGTAAGTTTTCGACATATCTACTCGTACTCGGACCCGTACTCAGCAGTAAAGCCACATGTTTGTTTATCTCCGTCGCATCGCGGTGCCCGTATCGACCCAGGTAGCGTCTGCTTGCATGCGAATACCGCCACGCCAAAAGGCTCGATCGCTTAAGCAGCCCTAGTTGTTAGAACTACCACACAAGGAGGGCGA
>Ga0210040_10003445_pt1 | contig 21366 bp, 22 predicted proteins | sample CryGeyCG12114_NA_FD_185462 | JGI IMG/M metagenome (GOLD analysis project Ga0210040, IMG submission 185462) | Groundwater microbial communities from aquifer - Crystal Geyser CG19_WC_8/21/14_NA (SPAdes) (version 2) | ecosystem: Environmental > Aquatic > Deep subsurface > Groundwater | place: USA... | reverse complement strand
AAGGTGGAAAAACAGTTACCGGTATATACCAAATCGCAACTAGCCTTACGTAACGGCCAGGATCGCGACGAAATCTGGATTGCGTACCAAGGCCATATTTACGATGTCCGCAAATCGCGGCTCTGGAGCCGGGGCAATCATTACGAACATTGGGCCGGACAAGATTTAACCGCCGAGCTAGCCGATGCGCCTCATACCGAGTACGTTTTCGATAAATTTGAAGTAATCGGCTTGCTTAAAAACTGAATATCTTTATAACACCACTAGCCGTTTACTTTCTAAAGAATAAAAGAACGTTTAAGGAGTAATAACTCATAATTCATAAAAATGATTCTGGTAGCGGATAGTGGTTCTACGAAAACAGATTGGCGGTTTTTACTAGGAAATGGCAACGTGCAGTCGGCCGCTACAAATGGCATTAATCCAAATTATCAGGATACCGATGCTATCCTGGAAGTACTGACTCAGCATTTACCCCAACAATTACCTGGTATCCAACCCGAGCAAATCTATTTTTATGGGGCCGGGTGTAGCACCGAGATCAAGTGCGGCATCGTAGCGGCAGCCTTACAGGCCATTTACCCCACGGCAAAAATAACCGTCATGAGCGATGTGATAGCCGCCGCCCGGGGTACCTGCGGGCACGAAAAAGGCATTGCCTGTATTTTGGGTACGGGTTCTAATTCCTGCCTGTTCGATGGCGAAAAGATTACCTTGCAAATGCCTTGTTTGGGATTTACGTTGGGTAACGAAGGTAGCGGCAGTTATTTGGGCAGAAATTTCATGCGCCTGTACCTGAACCATGAATTACCTGCTGATTTGGACCAGGCTTTTCAGGCAAGCTACCCGGAAACCCCGGCCGAAATTTTGCAGCGCGTATACAACGACCCTTTCCCAAACCGCTACCTGGCTTCCTTTGCCCGTTTTTTGTTTGCCCAAAAACAGCACCCCTGGGTAAGCGAACTGGTGACAGAAAGTTTCCGGGAATTTTTCCGATTTACCGTTTGCAAATACCCAAATTATCAAAATATACCTACGCACTTTGTTGGCTCTATTGCTTTTTATTTTGCCGATCTATTAAAAGAAACCGCCGCCAGTAGAAATATCCGCATGGGCAATATCTTACAAAGTCCTATGGAAGGCTTAATCCGGTATCATCAGCAGCAATTAGTTAGCTAAGTACTTCTCTGTTTGTTTATTAGTATAAACCCGGATTTTTATAACAACTTACTTTTAAACTAACCACTCTCTTTTAGAAAACTTACTTATAATCAATCTCTTATCTTTTATTTAAAGGGTTAAAACAATTAGCGCAACTTACTATCTTTTATATTTTAACGAGATAGTTCTAACATTAATGCTATATTTTTTATAACTTAGCTTCTAAACTAAATCAGAAAAAAATATGGCCCAATATAAGCTGCAAATAAATGGCCGAAGCTACCAGGCCGATGTAGAACCCGACACTCCGCTTTTGTGGGTCTTGCGCGATCATTTGGGTTTGGTAGGCACCAAGTACGGTTGCGGCATTGCCCAGTGCGGCGCCTGCACCGTACATGTTAACGGTGAAGCTACCCGCTCTTGTGTGTACCCGGTTTCGGCAGTTGCCTCTTCTAAAGTAGTCACCATCGAAGGCCTTTCGGAAAAAGGTAACCATCCGGTGCAGTTAGCCTGGGAAGAAGTAGACGTAGCCCAATGTGGTTATTGCCAAGCCGGTCAGGTGATGGCGGCGGCCGCCTTACTCAAAAAAAATCCCAAGCCCACCACCGCCGAAATTGATGCGACCATGTCGAATAATATTTGCCGCTGTGGTACGTACCACCGCATCCGGGAAGCTGTAAAATTAGCCTCCACTAAAACTTCTTGATTATGTCCACAACACAAACAAATACCAGCCGTCGTAACTTTCTAAAACTGGCTGCTCTGGGTAGCGGAGGTTTATTTTTAGGCTTTAACTGGGTGGGTTCGGCCGAAGCGGCTCCTGCCCTACTAAACAGCTCAGCTGCGGCGGCGATTGATTTTAACAGCTATTTATCGATTGCCGCCGATGGCCTGATTACCATTTACTCGCCTAACCCGGAAATCGGACAAAATATAAAAACTTCTTTCCCCATGATTGTGGCGGAAGAATTAGATGCGGACTGGACAAAAATAAAGATTGTGCAGGCCGTACTGGATAATAAAAAATATGAGCGCCAGGTAACCGGGGGCAGCGGCGCGGTACCGCACTCCTGGAAACGATTACGCCAGGCCGGCGCCACCGCCCGCCAAATGCTAAAAGAAGCGGCGGCCGCCAAATGGAAAGTACCGGTAAGTGAATTAACCACCAACAACGCGGTAGTACTGCATGCGGCCAGTAACCGGAAAGCTACTTACGGTGAACTAGCGACAGATGCTTCTAAATTACCCATTCCGACCGAGGTAAAACTAAAAGATAGGAAAGATTTTAAGCTGATCGGGAAAGCCATTAAGAATGTCGACAATAAAGATATTCTGACGGGTAAGCCTTTGTTTGGCCTCGATTTTTACCGCGAAGGTATGTTGTTTGCCATGATACAACGCCCTAAAGCATTCGGTATGAAAGTAAAGTCGGTGGATGCGGCTGCGGCCAAAGCCATGCCGGGTATTGTGGATGTGGTTACGTTTAAAAATAACGTGGCGGTGGTAGGCAAATCTACCTGGCAGGTTAAAAAGGCCAAAGATGCCTTAAAAATCGAATACGAAAAAGATAAAGAACTGGAAAGCTCTTCGGATCACGACAAGATTTTTCAGGAATTGCTTAAAAGCGACAAAGCAACCGTCCGGCGGAAAGACGGCGACGTAGAAGCGGCTTTTAAGAATGCGGCCAAAGTAGTGAAGAGTGAGTACCAATGTCCGTTTTTACCGCATAGCCCCTTAGAACCCATGAACTTCTTTGCGCACGTGCGCGAAGATGGCGTGGAACTGGTAGGCCCTACGCAAACCCCGGACCGGGCGCGCGAAGCAACGGCTAAGTTATTAAATATTCCGGCGGATAAAATTACGGTGCAAATGACCCGCATGGGCGGGGCCTTTGGACGGCGGCTCATGGCCGATTATGTAGTGGAAGCTGCAGAAGTTTCTAGTTTGGTAAAAGCACCGGTAAAAGTAATCTGGACGCGCGAAGACGACATGACCGGTGGTAATTACCGGCCGGCTGTACGTTACCGTTTTGAAGCGGCTTTGGATGCGCAAGGCAATATGATTGGTTATAAACTGCGGGGTGTAGGCATTAATTCCGGTAATCCAACCCGGGAACATAACTTTCCGTCGGGAGCGGTCGATAACCTGCTTATTGATTCGGTAGAACACGAATCGCCTATTTCCACGGCTCCGTGGCGGGCACCTATTACAAATTTTCTGGCCTTTGCGGAGCAATCGTTTCTGGATGAAGTAGCCCAGGCGGCAGGTAAAGATCCGGTTCAGTTCCGGTTAGCGTTACTGGACAAAGCTAAGAAAACGCCGGTGGGCGATATTAAATACGATATCGACCGGATGAAAGGCGTCATTCAGCTAGCCGTCGAAAAAGCGGGTTGGGGCAAGAAAAAAGGCGTTATTCAAGGGTTTAGCGTTTACTTTTCGCACGCGTCTTATGTGGCGCAGGTGGGCGAAGTAGCCATGGTAAAAGGCAAGCCAGTATTGAAGAAAATATACGCCGCCGGCGATTGTGGTATTGTAGTAAACTTAAGTGGTGCCCGCCAACAAATGATGGGTGGTATAGTAGATGGCTTAGGCCACGCCATGTACGGTAATCTAACCTTTAAAAACGGGACACCGGAACAAAACAACTTTAATTCTTACCGCTTAATTCGCCTGAACGAAGTACCCGAGATAGAAGTACATTTTGTAGATAATGGCATCGACCCCACTGGTTTAGGGGAACCCGCCTTGCCACCAACGGGCGGAGCGGTAGCGAATGCTATTTTTAAAGCTACCGGCAAACGCTTACGCAATCAACCCTTTATTGAGCAAGAGCCTTTTAAAGGCGTTTCGTAAAATATCATTCCTCATAAAAAAGCCCTGACTAAGTTAAATTTTGTCAGGGCTTTCTTTGTAATTAATGGTGGCTTAGCCGTAAATCTCGTTTAGCAAACCGGCCAACCGGACGCCGCCTTGCAGCAGTAATTGCTGGATGGTATTAAAATTATCGTACGAATACCGGTAGCCGAGTTTACTATCGGCGGGTAAATTATATACCTGGGGGCGATACACCATCATGCCGTAGGTCCAGTCTCTTACGGTGCTGGCTTGCCACGTTTTTACCTGCTCTTTCGTAGGCTGGCCCAGAAAATACGCTAATTCCGAATAACTCAAATCTTTCCCTTCAATAATATCGCTGTCCCAAACCCGATGCAGGTTCGATGATTGCCCAAACCATTGTAGTTTAACGGCATTCCCGCCGGTATCGTCTTTACCGCCCACGTGCAAGGGCTGGTGTAAATCCCCTACTAAATGCACCAAGTATTTCAGGTTTTCCTGCTCTTTCTCCGAACTTAAATTATGGGCTTTTAAGGCCGCTACAATTTCTTCAATCTTCATCAGCAAATCACCCTTCGGGTTTTTTTGGGTTTGCTCGTATTTCATGCCGTCCGGGATGGTTACCCAATGCCAATCGTGGGTATGGTTATAAGCTGCATCCGATTTTATATCATCCATCCAATTGGAAACTTCGGCCAGAGAATTATTTTCCAAAACCTGCATTACTTTTTTCTGCGCTTTTTTACTCAGATGCTCTTGGGCCACCAAACCTACTACCCGGTGGCCAGTTTGCCCCCAGGCCATTGCCTGGCTAATAAAAAGCGGTACTATTAAAAATAAAGCGATTACTTTTTTCATTTTGATCTGTTATACTGACTAAACGTGCCTAACTACCAGTTTTGTTTGTTAAGGTAAAGATAAAAGTAAATTATGGAGGAATAAAAATCAGGCGGCAATTGCGTTCTTAAATCTCGAAATAATAACTTATAGATAAACTACCAGTTTCTGGAGATGCTGGAAATAATTACCCGTTTCAATAGTTATTAGTATATTTACTATAAATCACGAACTATTATGCGCCATCTCTCTTGCTTTTTATTTTTTTGCTGTTTCATATTTTCTGGTCAGCTAGCTTTAGGCCAAACTACCCCGGCTACAAAACCGCAAGTTTTAACCCTGAATCACATTGCCGTACACGTCAATAATTTAGAGAAAAGCACTCTCTTTTACGAGCAGGTATTACAGTTAAAAAAAATTCCAGAGCCTTTTAAAGATGGCTTACACACTTGGTTTAGCATTGGTGCCGCCGGACAGTTACACCTGATTCAGGGAGCAGAAGCCAGTACCAAACACAATAAAAATGCGCACTTATGCTTCAGCGTACCTTCCATCGAAAACTTTATTTCTAACCTGGAACAGCGCAAAATTGAATATACAAACTGGCCCGGCACGGCCAAAGCGCCCACCGTGCGCGTAGATGGCATAAAGCAAATCTATTTCCAGGACCCGGATGGCAACTGGATCGAAATTAATAATGATAGCCACTAACTAATTTTATCCTCCGGAAAGCTGTAACTTTCTTTTACCCGCTTTTAAAAGTGCTTTATGAGATTACTAGTAATTACAATTTTCCTATTGGGTGCCCTCGTAATAAATGTAAAGGGACAGATTTTAAAACCGGTGCAGTGGAGTTATACGGCTAAGAAAATAGCGGATAATACGTTTGAAGTGCACCTTACCGCAAACATTAATCCGGGCTGGCATATTTATTCGCAATACACGCCTAAAGGCGGTCCGGTACCCACCACGTTTACCTTTAAAAAAGATCCGGCTATTTTATCTTTAGGTAAACCTCAGGAAGCTGGGAAATTGCAGCAAATGTTTCAGAAGGAATTTGATATGAATGTAAAATATTTTTCCGACAAAGTAGATTTTGTGCAGGTAGTAAAAGTAAAATCCACTACGCCCCCCAATTTTTCCGGCACCATCGAATACATGGTTTGCAACGATAAACAGTGCCTGCCGCCAATCGAAGTAGACTTCTTTTTAACTTTAAAGTAGGTATTTAAAACTTAGATTTTTTTTGTAATTGCAGGAATCCGTATACAGAAAAATTAACTAGCTAGGTAAATATTTTCGGCTGATCTTATCTGAATACAGTTTATAAGCTACTTACCGAAAGCAAAAAAGCAGGATAATAATGCAAATGCAACTATTATCCTGCCTTAAAAAGAAGCTACGAATAGTTTTTTGTTTACAATTACTTTGCCACTTTTAGTTAGCTCGCTTTTTCGCTCGCCAATACCCGCTCAAAAGTTGCTGTTAGTTGTTCGTATGGTGTATAGCCATTCGCTACCAAATGCAAGCCATTTGGCAACTGGCAAACTACCGCCGGAAACCCGGAAATACTCCAGCTTTGCACCAACTGAAACTCCTGCTGCGCTTTAAACCGGTAATCATCGCTGGCAAATTTCTGTTTAAAAGTTTCGGCATCCAAGCCATAAGCTGCTGCCAAAGGTAAATACGTTTCCATTCTGTTTAAATCGTGCCCTTCAACAAATTGCAGCTTTTGCAGGCGGTGAGCTAAGGTAATTGGTTTTTCCGCGGCCTGTTCTTTTAAAATACTCAAGGCAATAGCGGGTGGTTCGGAATTACTGATGTAGGTGCCCTTATCTAGAACTTGCGTAAAATAGGCCTCGCCAAACTGCATACCCGTTATTTCGGTAAGGTGCGGTACTGCCTGCCGGATATAATTAGCCATATTGGAAAACGGCCCTACCCGGCCGCCCACTACCATGCCGCCACTCAACACTTCCAGTTTTACCCGGTCACTGTAGTTATCCTGAAATTTTTCTATAACGGCCCCGAAGCCATAACACCAGCCACAAAGAGCATCATACACATAAAATATAGTTGGTTTTGCCATGATTAAATTTCTAATAATTGGTTAATGTATCTTTATAAGGAACAATTCTTCTTTATTCTGATAGCAATAATTACTTAATTTTCCATTAATAAGTGTCTGTCCTAAGTGGTAATTCCGAATTTCTAATCAGGACTACTTCTCTAAATCAGACCGTTTTTTTTCAAATAATAACCTGATTAATTTGGTGCCAACACAAAAAGCAAAAACCAGGAAGAACCAATTTTGGAACTAACCTGGCTTTTACCTAAAGAAAACAGGAAATAAAAATTAACGGGTAACTTCGGTCTCGGCTAAAATCGGGTAGTCAACATAACCTTTCGCGCCACCAGTGTAAAAGGTAGCAGGGTCGGGTTGGTTCAAGTCGGCTCCTTCAGCAAAACGCGCTACTAAATCCGGGTTAGCAATAAACGGTACTCCAAAAGCGACCAAATCGGCATACTCATCGGAGATAACCTGATTTCCAGTTTCGCGGTTAAATCCTTTGTTTATAATTAAAGTACCTTGGTATAATGGCCGGAAATGCTTGGCTATTTCTTTAACGGCATACGGAACCTCATCAACCGGAGCAAAGGGTTCCGAAAGGTGCAGATAAGCCAGGTTATAACTGTTCAGGCGTTGAACAATGTATTCAAAAGTTGGGATTGTTTCTTCGTCTACGGTAATGCCAAACAGATTATGCATCGATGGGTTTAATCTAATACCCACTTGGTTCAGTTCCATTACTTCTTTTAAGGCATCGAGTACTTCGAATAGGAAACGGGCCCGGTTTTCAATAGAGCCACCGTATTCATCGGTCCGCTGATTCGAACACTTATTGAAAAACTGGTGAAACAGGTACCCATTAGAGGAGTGAATTTCCACACCATCGAACCCGGCGGCCACCGCGTTGGCTGCAGCTTTTTTAAAGTCTTGCACAATAGCTTTTATTTCCGCCGTTTCTAAAGCCCGGGGCGTAACCGTTTCTTTAAAGCCTTGGGGCGTAAACGATTTATCGTTCGGGTTAATGGCCGAAGGCGCTACGGGCAAATTACCATCGTGAAAGTCCGGGTGCGACATCCGGCCTACATGCCAGAGTTGGGCAAATATTTTACCGCCTTTATTGTGTACGGCCGTGGTTACCTTTTTCCAACCGGCTACTTGCCCTTCCGAATAGATACCGGGGGTGTTAATGTAACCTACGGCCTGTTGGCTTACTTGCGTTCCTTCCGTAATAATTAAACCGGCACTAGCGCGCTGTTCATAATACTGTACTATTAAATCTGTGGGCACCTGACCAGCATTTTCGGCGCGGCTGCGGGTCATGGGAGCCATAACCAGCCGGTTGTTCAGTTTTATATTTCCTAGTTGATAAGATTCTAATAAGGGTTGCTTTTCCATGTTTTAAATTAATTAATGTTATTACATATTTTGTATATACAAGTATTTAGACAAAAAAATTATTCCCGAACTTTATCCAGCAATTGCGCCAAAGTAGTTGCCTCTTCGGCTGTAACGTTGGCGTATCTTACCGAAAATGATACCAAAGCAACATCTATTTTCTGGAGCAGATCGAGCCCGGTTTGCGTAATAATTATATCTACCTTCCGCCGGTTTTCCGGACATTGGCAGCGATTAACTAGTCCTTTCTCCAGTAATTTATCTACTAAGCGGGTAGCATTGCTCATGCGATCCAACATGCGTTCCTGAATTAAACCTAAGGTACTGGGATTAGGATATTGGCCGCGTAAAATGCTAAGTACATTGTGTTGCTGAAGCGAAATACCAAAAGACCTCAACTTGGTAGTTATCTCTTTTTGCACCCAATTACCCGTGAACATAATGTTCACGATCATGCGGTGATGCGGATTTTGAAAGCTTTTCTGCTTAATTTCGTCTTCTAGTTTCAAGTAGCTTATTTAGGAAACAAATGCAATGATTGTATATACAACACTTGTACTTACAATGTTTCGGAATAGAACAATTATTTTTGCAATCTATTTGGTTTATAAGTAGAAGTTCCAAATAAAGAGGTAGTATCTATTTAAAGAAATCTACAATAGCCAAAGGAAAAATGGGTTTAGATAATTTAGGATGCACAAAAAAGGCTCCGGCATGTTCCATCCAAAGCCTCTTTGCTTTAAGATTCTTTATGTATTTTATACTACTGCTACATCATCTTTATCGAGTTCTTCCGGGGAGGGTTTTCCAACTAAAGCCCGCGACATGGCAGCGGCTACTAAACCTCCCACCAAATACAAACCAATGGTCAGAAATTTAGTTTCGGTAGTACGACCACTCGGTTCTTCTCCCAGCCCCAAAGGACCGGGCAAAACTACTCCGCCAATGCCGGCCGCCAGCCCCAGCGTGGTTCCGCGCCACCAAGTGCGGCGACCGGTACCAACTAGAGTATAATATAATGAGTTGGATACAATATCACCTATCATGGAGTATTTAAAAAGTTTATCTTCTTCGGGCGGGCGTTTATTCAAGTGGTACATAATCCGGGCAATAGCCCGCATGCCCAGCACATCCATGCGGGGCGCCTGGGGATTATAGCGGCGAATAGTTTCGTGGGTTAGCGTTAAAGCCAGCGCGCCCGTTATTCCGCTGGCCAATGCAGTTAAAGGTTTTTTAATGTGGTAGGTTTTCGGTTTTTTCATAAGTTCAATAAGAGATCAATCAAGATTAATTTTAAGGAGGAAATAAGAAATATAGTTTTTATTTTTTTGTGATAACACTGATGCTGCCACTGCGTTCGAGAAAGGCAGCTTCTACATCTTCCAGTTTTAAGGTTTTACCGTTCAGGCGCAAAGATTCGTACAAATCGTTTTCGGTTATCTGGCTTTTACTCATTTCCTGATGCAGTATTTCGCCATCTTTTACCAACTGCTGTTCATTACCTTTTATAAACCGGCCAATTTTGGTGTAACACGACCACTTGGCCAAGAGCCAGTGAAAAAAAACCATTACGGCGCTAGTAGCCAAAGCTCCAAAAAAGGGTGCATTACCCGTAATGGCACGACTTAGGATAGAGCCCAGAATAATACCCAATACAATATCTAAGGCAGAGGTTTTACCAAAAATGCGTTTATCACCCGACCGGACCAGAAGCAGCGTAAAAATAAATGTAATAATACCCCGAATAACCATTTGCCACCAGGCAATGGCATTAGAATCAGGTCCGATTATATCTCTTATAGCTTCTTCCATGTTGTTCCGATAAATTAAAATCTGTTTCAAAAACGATATTGCTCTCTTAAAAGTTATTGCCTTATTTTTCGGGTTAATGCCCCAGTAAACCAGGAGCGTCCTGGCAAAGTACCGAAAATAAAAAAGCCCGACCGAAGCCAGGCTTTTTTATTTTTATTCCGCATCTAATTAGTAATCAGTACGGGTAGAATGGGCAGCACTTGCTTTGAAACCACCTTTTTGCTGTTTAGCCAGGTACCAGGCACCTGCTGCTAATAAAGCGCCACCAACTACTTTTTGCGTGGTGCTCATGTTTTTCACAGTAGAAGCCGCCGTGTTTCCGTATTGCTTCAACGAAGTTGGAATTTGCTTCATATCTACGTTATTAAACAAAGAAGCTGCTTTACCTAATATACCACCTGATTGCGCAGTAGATTGATCTTGATTAAGGTTGTTATTGTCCATAGTTCTAAATTTTAAAAAGTATTGTGTAATTAATTCTGGATTCGAGTTCACCGCTACAAATACCTAATCGTTTTGTTTTTGGTGAAAAAGCGAATTATAATATCGCGAATTAGCTCATTTTGTTACACTGCCTGCCCGTTTATTTTATTTATTTTTCCAAAACCTTCTTTTTACCAGCAGTTATTTCTTTACCAATTTGCCAAAATAGCCAAGATTATTTCAGTAGCTACTTTAACGCTTCATTTTGCAGGTGGAAATATTTTACTTAATAATAACATAACCTAGCCTTAACCTGCAGATAATTTAATCTTAATATATTCGCGTTATGGAATATATAACTATAACTTACTGTGTTCTGATTTTATTTTTAGTATTTGGTATCATCGGCCTAATGCTTGGAGAGGCGGAGCCTAAGTCTCATAAAAAAGCAGCTCTTAAAACCCAGCTTGTGCTAGGTTGCCTTATTATTATTAGTGGACTTATTTTACACTTAAATTACTTAATGCTTCCAGAGGTCATAGCGCAAAAAGGAGCAGTTTATGCTTTAACAATATTTGGTGTTTTAGCCGCTACTTTTTCTTTATCAATTGTATGTTTGTTTAAAAGCTTTTTTCCTTCTAAAACAAAGTCTGCTGATAACATGATGATAATCAGTAAAAGCCTACAGTATTAAACATTCATTTTGTATCTAACTGGTTATCATATTATTTCTTATTTACCGCACCTTCTTAACAGATTAGTTCATTATTCTATTATTCCTGATCAGTTCTAATTGACTTCTACCTGTGTAGTAATATAATTAGCTATTTGCCATTTATTAATCTGGACTTGTTTCGCGCTAACCTCGCTATACCCGCAAAAGCTTTTCAGGGATATAACCGCCAGGATTGATGAACTTTTAAATAGACGCAAAAACTATTTCACCTCCTCCCAGCACACTCATTATTAAATAATATTCGATTGACCAAAGCTATTTATTAGGTAAAAGTTATTGCCCAGTTAATTTAAAATCTTACTGCCGCTATTACCGGTATTTTGTCCATGGTGAACCTTGAAATTTAATTTTCTAGTTTTGGTAAATGAGTGACCAATTCAATTTTTGTGGTACTAAAATTGCTAACTAAATTTACAGGGGGCTAATGGGTAAAAGAAGCAGCACTAGAGAAATAGGTTTTAGAGGTTCCGGCAAAAAATTAAAACTTCTTTCCCCATTATAACCGTAAAAGAATTTGTTGATGGCCGATTTTAAATCCGAATTGGCCGGTCAGTCGTAATTTATTAGCAACACTGGCGCAACAGAACAGTTTAAAATACGCGATTAGCGTAGCATTTCTGTGCTCTAAAGCACGTATGGCATGGCCTTTGAGTTCAAAGCCTGTTTACTCTTAATTTTTTAACGTTAATGAAAACATGGCAAACTATCAGCATACCATTGATTTACCTATGCCTTCCCCGGACTTATCTCCCGGTGAAGTTATCCGGTTGATTATAGAGTCGTTACAACAAAATGACGCTACTGACTTGGGCATAGAGATTACTTTTAATTTTGCTTCCCCCGGTAATAAAACGGCTTCTGGTCCGCTGAGTAATTATAAGCAGCAGGTAAAAAAGCCTTTGTTTATGCCTATGCTTAATTTTAGTTCTTATAAAACCAGCGAACTGGTAAGTGATGGCAGCCAGGCCCAACAAATTATTATTATTCAAAACCAAATTGGGAACGATGCGGGCTTTCTGTTTACCTTAACTAAACAGTCGGAGTCGCTTTATCACGATTGTTGGATGACGGATAGCGTGCGCCGGATAAATCCGGAAGTGTACGGCATAGCGGTATAATAACCCAAAAAATACATTTAGATAAAACATACTTGCTTTGAGTTGATTTCAGGAATCAATTTAAAGTTAGTACCATTTTTATATCAGCTCGTTTATAGCCGTTGGCGGGGCAAGTCACTTCTTGGAAACCGAACTTACGGTACACGTGCAGGGCAGGCACTAATTTGCGGTGCGAATATAATACTAAATGGGCAGCACCTGCTCTCCGGGCTTTTTCAATAGCGGCCCGTACCAGTTGCTGCCCCATTTTAAGGCCCTGCACTTTTTCGGTCACGGCCATTTTTCCGAGTTCAAATTTACTTTCTGAAACTTTAAGCAGGGCGCAAGTACCAACCACTTCGCCCTGGTAAAGAGCTATCAGAATAAACTCACCTTTGGCCAGAATATTCTTTTCCGGATAATCCAGTATTTGTCAGTCCAATTCTTCCAGTTCGAAATATTTATTTATCCATTCGTGGTTAAGGGAGCGAAAGGCAGCTTTATGAAGGGGTAAAATTCGATTATTTCCATTTTACCTGTTTCTGTATTACTCATAAGCGTAAAGATAAGCGCTCCTTACACGTTATTTTAAAACATATAAATCCGCCTCAATTATATTTTCATCGGGTTTGCGGGCCGGAGCCGGCGTATCAAAAACAACTAACACGTGTTCCGGATCATACAAAGCCATGCCTTCGGCTTTATCGTGGCCACTGGTTTCGCCCTGCCCGTGGGGTACGTCAAACAACCGTTGTAAATCCTTCCGGTGCACCATAGTTTCCTCGGCTTGGTTTAAAGCGTTCGGCCACCGGTAAACCGCAATGGTTCCGTCCAAGTCCATAGTGGGACCGGCTAATAGTAGCATATCATTATCTACCAATAATAAATCCCGGATGCCCATACCTTCGAGGTGCAGGAAATGCTTTTTGTATAATTGTTTACCCGCTATTGGTTTTAATTCTAACTCTCCCGGTTTTCTTTCTTTAATTTCCATCTCCAGAATAGCGGCCCAGCCCCGCAACACTGGCCCCCGGATGCCTAAAAATATTTTCTTTTCGCTAATAGCTAAACCTTCAATATCAAACCCGTTGTCTTTGCCCGGTATCTTCATGAAATCTTTAAAATGGATATCCTCGCTGAGTTCTTTCATTAGCTGATTACCTTTTTCTTTCTTTATTAATTGGGCAGCCGTTAGGGTTTTCTCAGCGTTCTTCGGGTCCGTACAACTTTTATATAACTGGTATTCCCCGGTTTCCGGATCGGGCACCAACGGAATACGCGCCAGTAAATACCGGTTCGGATCGTCTTTTACTTTGGCCAGGCGTTTTATTTGTACCGCCGGACTTTCTTCTTTGCGGGGCTTTTTACGGGCCAGGCTATGCGAACCTACTAACCAAAGATAATTACCATCGTGCCCTAAGCCTTCAATATCAATTTCGCAGGCGGTTTTGGTAGGTAAATCCAGGTATTTGTTCAGGTCAAACGATTGGTGTTCGCCAACAGAACCATCGGGTAAAATTTTAAGTCGTTCCAAGGTGCTGCGTTCATCACAACTCAACCACAGGTAATCGCCGGTCCGGATAGCGGCCGAAAGCCCATCGCGAACGTGCTTACCAGCTTCATTAAAACTTTTGCTGGGCTCGAATTGGAGCTGTATGGTTTCTTTTTTCATAGTAGTGTTATAGTGGAATTTAGATCAGGTATTAAAAAGTAAAGTAGAAATGCCTTATTGTAGCAAATGCCGGTAAGCCGCAAAATCAGCATCAAACAATTCGTAATTAGACGTAATTTCTTCATCCGGCTGAATATCGGTTGCTGCCAGCGTTAAGCCTTCTAAGTCTTGGGAAGTATCCAACGTATTTGCCGCAGCCGAATGATTGATGAAACGGGCATTATCGGCACATAAAATATAGCATCCGCTTACCAGGCTCTTGTAAATATATTTATCCAGCACTTCAAAATCATGCTGTTGTTTTAAGGTCTGATATTCCGCTTCCGTAAATTTAAGATCAAGGTTGGGCGCAAATTTCCAGATAACGGTTCCTTTCGGTATAAATTCGGCGGCGTATAACCCAATACCATTAATGGTGCTCTGACCTAACTTTGTAGACACTAATAACATGCTGCTGCTTTTAAGACTAACTCTTTACGTAAGCACCGGCATTATATTTACTTTTTTACAAAATTTATTAAAACGGAATCTTTTACCTAAAATAATAAGCTGCTTCCACTGTCTGATTTCCCGTTCTAATCAGCTGCTAAACTTGGTTAATTGGGTAAATTATAGAAAGGCAAGTAAATTTTCGAACTAAAGAAAACGCCAGCCCACAGTGAAGTAGTGAGTTTTACTTTTCTGTGGGCTGGCGCTCCCCGGCTCTGAAAATCCTATTGCTATCCTTAATGCTTTATCTCGTCAGGTTAGGCTTTGCCTTTTTTATCGTCTACTTCCGGCTCTTTCACTTTTACTTTGTCGCCTTTCGATATGCCGGAAAGTACCTCGATGTTAATACCATCGGAAATACCGGTTTTTACCAATCTTTTTTCAAATTTTTGCGGCGCGGTTTCTACTTCCACAAAGGTGCTGTCTTTGCCAAACTGGAGCAAGCTTTCCTTTATAGCCAATACACTGTCTTTTTTATCCAGTACAATATCGGCGTTGGCGCTGTAACCGGCCCTTATAAAATCGTTGGCATCCAGCAGCACTTTTGCTTTTACCTGAAACTTGATCGCCCCTTCTTCTAATAAACCTTTAGGAGCAATGTATTCGAGTTTAGCTTTAAACGTGCGGCCTTCAATGGCGCCAATCGTAAGGTCTAAATCCATGCCTTCCCGGATTTTACCTACTTCCGATTCATCAATTTTGCCTTCAAAAATCAAGCTTTTCATGTCGGCTACGGTGGCAATGGTGGTGCCTTCGTTAAAGTTATTACGCTCTATCACCGAACCACCCGCTTTCACCGGCACATCCAGCAACATACCTTCTACCGTAGAATAAACCGAGGTGGAAGCTGCGCCCGTCCGGCGGGATGCGCCGCGCATGGCAATTTGCAAGTTACTTTCTGCCGATTCTAAAGCTTCTTTTTTTAAGCGGGCATCTACTTTAAACCGGTTGTATTCCAATTCCGCAATTACTTTCTGATCGAAAAGTTGCTGCTGCCGGGCTAATTCTTTCTGGGCTTCGGCGTAGTTAATGCGGGCAGTTTGCAGCGTAGTTTGGGCATTATTAACGTTTACTACGTTGGGCACAATTTTAATTTTGGCAATTACCTGTCCGGCTTTTACTACCTGCCCGGCTTCTACATAAAGCTCCTCGATAATACCCGATACCTGGGGTTTAATTTCAATTTCGCGCCGGGGCACAATGGAGCCGGTAGCTACGGTTTTCTTTACAATGTCTGTAACAAAAGGCTTTTCGGTTTGATAAACAACCGGATCGGTGTGAGACTTTTTATAAAAATAATAGCCCAGCCACCCCGATAAAGCCAGAAACAATACCCCCAATAAAATTAAAAATACCTTTTTCATGTAGCGGTTAGTTTTTAGTTGATGGTCCACCGTAAATTATTTTTAGAGTTATTTTATAATAATAAAAAGCAAGAATTAGGATATCAAATCATTATTCATCGCGCAATGCTTCCACCGGGTTAATGCGTGCTGCTTTGGTAGCCGGAATTAAGCCCGCCAACGTACCGGTAAAAACCAGCAGGATAACCGCCGTAATGGCCACCGGCACATTTACCTCCGGATTCGAGAAAAAACCAGCATCTACCTCAAACTTCGTCATAAAATAATCAATTAAGGCCACCATACCGGTTCCGGCCAACAAACCCAGATAACCGGCAAAACCTGTAATAACAATAGATTCCTGAATAATCAGGCTGATAATGGACCAGGGAGTAGCCCCCAAAGCTTTCAGGATGCCGATTTCTTTTGTGCGTTCTTTTACTACAATCAGCATAATATTACCCACCCCAATAATACCCGCGATAATAGTACCAATACTGACAACCCAGCTAAAAGCGGCAATGCCGGTAAAAAGCCCCTGTACTTCTTCAAACTCTTTTTCCACGTTAGCTGATCCGAACGCTTTTAAATCCTGGGGACTTACTTTGTGGCGGCTCATGAGCAACTCTTTTACTTTATCTTCTACCAAAACCGCCGGCACGCCGAGCTGGGGCGTTACGGCAAAATAATCTATTTTATTTACCCGGTTATAAGTTTGCTGCAAGGCTGTGGCGGGTATGTAAATGGTTTGGGCGTTCTGAATTAAATCTTCGCCTTTGCCCCGGCCACGCGAAATGCCCACCACCCGGAAAAAAGCGCCTTTTATATTAATGTACTGCCCAATTGGGTTAGCTCCTTTCGGAAACAAAACTTCAATGATGCGTTCCCCAATTACGGCTACTTTTCGTTTATCTGCCAGATCATTGTTATTCAGGAAACGACCTTTTAAAATAATAAGCGGTTCTACTTCACGAAATTCCGGGTAATCGCCCCGCACCTGAAAAGAAGAACTCTTAGTTTTATAACTAACAGTAAAAGTACCGTTTAAAGAAAGACTAGGCGCCAACACCGCCACCTGGGGTATTTGTCTTTTTATAGCGGCCATGTCGTCGTTGGTGAGTTGGATAAAGCGCCCGGCTTTTAAGCCTTGGTAAGGAATACTGGTGCGCTGCGTCCAGACAAAGATGGCATTTTTAGCCACGTTAAAATCTTTAATCACGCCGTTCTCCAACCCTTTGCCGGCGCCCAGCAAAACAATCAGCATAAAAATTCCCCAGAACACGCCAAAAGCAGTGAGCGCGGTGCGGAGTTTATGCTTTTTTATGGTAGCATAAATTTCACTCCATTTATCTAGATCAATTAACATGCTTGCTTTGGTATTATCTAATTTCTACTGATGATCATTTACCGCTATCATTTTTAAGCTGTTAGCATTAATTTTTCGCCATAAATTTGCTTATTTCGGCTAAATTAATCGGCTCGCAATGCTTCAATCGGTTTTATATTGGCGGCTTTTAGCGCGGGCACCAAGCCGGCTAACGCTCCCGAAATAACCAAAACCACCGTAGCCGAAATAGCAACTTCCAGGTCTACTTCCGGATTAGCAAAAAAGGGCAATTCGGCCCCACTCGACTCCAGCAAAAACCGGATGCCATCTAATAATCCGGCACCGGCGAGTAAACCCAAATAACCCGAAAAAGCCGTTATCACAATGGACTCCTGAATAATAAGGCTAACCACCGAGAACGGCGTGGCGCCCAAAGTTTTGCGGACACCGATTTCGCGGGTGCGCTCTTTTACTATAATAAGCATAATGTTACTGACGCCCACGATGCCGGCAATTAACGTTCCGATGCCCACAATCCAGACGAAGGTGCGAATACCGCTGAACAGGCCGTTGAGTTGGTTCAGTTCTACTTCGTTGTTGTTTACCTCCAGCGCCTGCGGATCTTCGGTGGAAAATTTATGGCGCTTGGCCAGCACCGCTTTTATTTTGTCTTCAATAGTTTTAGCCGGTACGCCATTCTGCCCCACCAACGCCAGCATTTGTACCTGGTTGGGCTGATTAAAGGTAGATTGCAGCGTGGCAAAAGGAATATAAGCCCGTTCTTCGCGGCGGCCTTTGTTGTTGCCGGTGGCGTTAAAAACCCCGACCACTTTAAAATAAATACCTTTAATGTTAATGTATTCGCCAATGGCATTTACCGAATCGCCGAACAACACATTTTTAACGGCGCCGCCCAGCACAATTACTTTGCGTTTTTCGCGGTTATCGGTGGGGTTGAGCAAGCGGCCTTTGTTTAATTTTTCGCCGTTCAGTTTAAAAAACTGATCGGTAGCTCCAAAAACCTGGTAAGATCCATTTTGCTTTTTGTAATTAAGCGTGAACTCTCCGAACAAGCGGTTGCGCGGCGCGATAATTTTTATATTGCTTACCTCTCTTTCAATGGCGATAATATCGTCGTTCGTAAATTTTATTTCCCGACCCGGCGGCAAGCCCTGGTACGCGAGCGAAGTACGGCCGTTGGAAAAGAAAATACTGTTTTTAGCACCATCACCAAACCGGTTGTAGATGCCATTCTCCAACCCTTTACCGGCCCCCAGCAACAAAACCAACATAAAAATACCCCAGAAAACCCCAAAGGCTGTCAGAAACGAACGCAATTTATTTTTGCGTATCGTGCCTAATATTTCCTGCCATTTATCTAAGTCGAACATTTGGTTTGAGTTTGATTTCTAAAATGAACACATTTTATTAAATAGCAGACTTCTAGAGGCACTTATATTTTTTATTGTTGTCCTTATTTATCAAGATTTTTAAAATCAATATCAATAGGAACTTCACATTTCTCTTTTGAAGTGCAGTCTATATAAATCTTCTCAGATGTTTCTATTCCTTTTGTAAGATCAAATAGATGTGGGAAATATTTAAAATCATGAATTGTAAATTTTTTATCAATATCTAAGTCACAAAGAGGTAAATAAATTTGAAAAGAAAATTTAGAATAGCTCAGTCTAAAAATAAAACTTGGAAGTAACGGAGAAGTCAAACTTCTTTTCTTTAATAAAGTTGCTGACATATGCGGAAAAGTAGAGTCTTCTAATAACTGAGAATAAATCACCCAAAGATTATCGAGCTCAAATTCAGTGTTAACATGTTCTTTTTCCTGTAACCATTTAAATGTTCTGTCGAATAAGGCAACGTCAGCTTCAGGCATAATAGAAAGTGCCATTTTCGTCAGACATTTATACATACCAATCGGGATAAATTTATCAGTTTTTAAATTATAAGAAAATTCCTTTTCACTTAAGCTTCCTACTAGTGATGAATCATTAAAACTATTTATAATTAGGCCTTTTTCATCGAACTCAAAGCGAACTTCTTTACTTTTAAAAATGGGTATCTTCTTTTCACCTTTTATTCCTAAAATTGTGTGGAATGGCTTCATAAAGTTAGCCATTTCATTTTCTAAAGCTCTGCTAAATACTTCGTTACAAACATCACATTCATAATGTGAAAGCAAAAAATTATTGCCAAGAAATTGAGGTAGCGCATGAGCCTTTTGTTTAAATGAAACCTCTGGAGCTGATTTCTTACAGAATCGACAATGTCCTACTTTCTGCCCTAGAATTGTTTTCCTGTTAATTCTATCAAAATGAATAATTAAGAGTTCATAGTCATTCATCCAGGAATCAAAAGGTTTAATAACATTTGGATCAAGTGTTGTTCTCATTTGATTCTTTTTAATTAGAACTTAGACTAGCCTTTAAAACTTTCTATCGCCTCCGGTTCGTTAATGATCAAACCATCTTTCAGGCGGATAACCCGATGCGTTTGCTCGGCAATGTCGTTTTCGTGGGTGACTATTACCACCGTCATGCCTTTTTTATTTACTTCTTTAAATATCTCCATTACTTCGTAGGAGGTTTGGGTATCGAGAGCGCCGGTGGGCTCATCGGCCAATATTAATTTGGGCTGACTTATTAAAGCGCGGGCAATCGCCACCCGTTGCCGCTGCCCGCCCGACATTTCGTTCGGTGAATGTTCGGCCCAGTCTTTTAAACCCACGCGGTCGAGGTATTCCAGGGCTAGTTTATTCCGTTCTTTGCGCCCTACCTGCTGGTAATAAAGCGGCAAAGCCACGTTCTCCATGGCGTTTTTAAAAGAAAGCAAGTTGAACGACTGGAAAACAAAACCCAGAAACTTATTCCGGTAAAAGGCCGCTTTGGTCTGGGATAAGTTTTTGATGTGAGTTCCCGCCAAGTAATAATCGCCGGCATCGTAATCATCCAGAATACCCAAAATATTCAGCAACGTAGACTTGCCGGAACCCGACGACCCCATAATGGAAACCAGTTCGCCTTCGGCAATGTGCAAATCAATACCCTTCAGCACGTGCATCCGGTTTTGCGCAATGGCGTAGTATTTATGAATGTTTTTTAAGTCAATCATCTGTTCTTTGGGGTACTGGTACAAAATCTTATTACTGGTATGATGCGAAGCTTACCTGAATTTCCCACAAAATATACCGGCTTTTTAAATTAAATACCTAAGTTATTGAAGAGCAATTTACTATACAAACTTAATTGAAGTCGATATATTTCAACCTGAATTTAATATTGATGACATAAACCAGAAAAAAGCATCATTCATATTTTTTTGGCAAATTAATAACGAAGCCCTTATCAGCTTTTCCAGCCAAAATGCAGCTTTTATTAATAAAAACTTCCTCAAGCTGTTCTGGCTGGTAGTGGCGGTGCTAGTACAAAAGATGCTGCCCACGGGTAAAAGGTTGCCCCACGCCAGGTAGACTTTACAAATAATTTCAGGACTTTGCTATTACTTTTAAAAACAAAATCGGTATTCCGGCGCAGGGCCGGAATACCGATTTTGTTTAAAGGGTAAATAATTTATTCTTTAATAAAGGGCAGCGCTTTAGAAAACGAATTACTTAGCACACGCACTACATAATGGCCAGCCGCCAAGCTACGAACATCAATTTTAGCGGTGGTACCGCCCGGTATTTCTTTTTGTAGAACTATCTGGCCCGCCATACTAATAATAGCTATTTGTACCGGTTCCTGCGGCAATTCCAAGGTGTTCAGGTAAATAAATTCCGGTGCCGGATTCGGATATAAGCTTACAGTTACAGGTTTATCGGTTTGGCGGGACGTTTTAACCGCTATTGTTTTGCTGTATTCCGCTTTTCCGTTAAAATCTACCTGCTTTAGCCGGTAATAGTTTACACCAGAGGTAAATTTAAGATCGGGAAAAGTGTATTTTAAAAGTTCACGGCTGTTGCCTGCTCCAGATACCCGGCCAATTTCCAGAAAGTTAACGCCGTCCCGGCTTCTTTCTATTACAAAGTACTCGTTGTTTTCTTCGGTAGCGGTTGTCCAGGTGAGTACTACTTTGCCTTGCTGGTATTTACCGGCAAAAGTTACCAAGGTTACTGGTAATATTACCGGTTGGGCACCGGACCGGAAATAATATT
>Ga0210040_10003444_pt1 | contig 21368 bp, 17 predicted proteins | sample CryGeyCG12114_NA_FD_185462 | JGI IMG/M metagenome (GOLD analysis project Ga0210040, IMG submission 185462) | Groundwater microbial communities from aquifer - Crystal Geyser CG19_WC_8/21/14_NA (SPAdes) (version 2) | ecosystem: Environmental > Aquatic > Deep subsurface > Groundwater | place: USA... | reverse complement strand
GCACCTGCTCCTGCCACAATTCGCCTGCACCTGGTGCCGCCACTCGCGGAAGCCCGGCCATGCGCATCCAGACGGCTTCCGGCGACCCGACGCCGAAGTAGACCATAGACGGGACATACTGAGCGGTGGAGCCGGACGGAGTCGAAGCGGACTGGCCGGATAAGTACACGGCCTCCATGGCACCTAAGCCCCAACTCGCCTTGTACGACAAGGTCGAGTAGAGGTAACGCGCGAAGCTGGCCAGTCGCTTCTCTGGCGAGGCGTCGGCATCTCCGTATTGCTCCGCAAGCGCCGCCATAGGCACGCCATTAACCCAGCCAGCCACAATTTCTGCGGCGCGTTGCGGGTTGAACGTACCAGCGTCCTCATAACCTAGGCTTAACTCAGGCACACCACCCAGGACGCGCATGCGATCCGTCAGTGGCTCCGTGTCCGCACCGAAGAGGGCCGCCGGCTCCCAAGACGCCGCGTCCGCCAGGTTGGGATTGTCGCGCTGACTGCCCATAATTAGGCCCACGCTAGGAGTACTGAAGCCCGTCTGGTCCGACAGCGCAACTTGGCCAGGCTGGTTGGCGACTTGAGTCAAGTATCGGCGGCACAGCCGAAGGAGCTGATTAGCTCGGTCTGGCTCTTCGCTCGCCTGTCGGTACACCAGGCTACTGCGAAGGAGGTCCTCCAGTTGGGCCGCTGTCTGGCGAGCCCCGCCGACATGCATGGCGTGGGCCAGGAATTGCAGCATGTCAGTAAGGACAGGGATGTTGCGCACCTCTCGCAGCCCAATGTCTCCGAGTTGCTCTGCCTTGTCGATAAGTTCGGTGAGTTGGCTGGCTATTGCCTCTGCCTCCCCGCGAAGGAACTGCTGCCAGACCTCGGCCTGTGCGGCATCACTGACCGGGAACGCTATAAGCCCTGCATCGTCCATCAGAGCGCGTCCAGCCCGGCCAACGACATTCCATAGATCCGCGTATGAGAGCTCCTGGTCCCGACCCTTGCGCTTTGTCTCGATGAGTACGTTGCTTATCGGGAAGTTGACACCCTGCGCCAGCGTCGTCGTACCACAGACGGTGTGGACAAGGCGCCGACGAACCAGGCACTCGACTAAAGTGCGGGATTCCTGAGACATCCCACTATGGTGGTAGGCGACACCTGACATGATCAGCCGTGCGATAGAGGCGTCATTTCCGTACTCCGCTTGGAGATACTTCGCTACAGCGTTTCGGAATCCGTCAGGCGGCATCACCTCTGCCTCGGAAGCAATTTCTTGCGCTCGGTCCATGGCGTACGCCGGACCCCAGCACAGGACAAGGGTGGTACCGCGCGAGCGTAGCGCGCGAGCCGCCAGTCGCGTGGTAGCTTTGACACTCTTCGCGGCGGTCAGGTCCGCATTACTGACTACCCCTAGGTGCGCTGTCCTTCCGGCTCCTACGTCGACACTGCCAGCCGCCTCCAACGTACTGAAGCGCAAGTCGCGGGTGGGCCTCCTGCCTGTAACCATGACGGTTCCGACTACTCGGCGGCCGGGTCGCCAATTTATCGCGACTGGCGGCAAGCCACGGTCATCACCCAGCCAGTCGACAAGCTGCTCAGCATCCGGGAGGAAGGGGCTGAGCAGCAAGTATCGAGCGCCAGGTCTGTCACGCCGAATGGTGGCGAGCAAGAGTTCCAGTCGAGCTCCCCGCTCACCATCCGCCAAGTTGTGCGCTTCATCCACGACAATGAGACCGAGATTTTCTACGGCGGGATGCCCTCGCCGAACGAGGAGGCTCAGTTTCTCCGGCGTACTTACCAGGACGTCCGGAGCATCCGACAGCATCGCTGTTTCAGCGGGGTCGAGTTCATACGCCGGTACGGCCTGTTCGATTTCCATTCCGAGTGGACCTAGGTCACTTCGCAAGTCGCGAGTCACCTGATTTACGAGCGCACGCGTCGGAACGACATAGACTACCGTGGCCTTCGGTAGAAGTGCCTTGCTTTGGATGATAAGGAACTCGGCCAGGAGCGTTTTCCCGCTGCTCGTCGGCATCTGGACCAGCACCGCGCGTCGGTACGTGTCAAGGATGTTCGCCGATAGCGCCTCCTGCTGGCTCGGCCACAGCTCGAGCACAGGATTCGGTCGGCCACGACTCGCCAATTCACCTGCGAAGGCCTGTATCTGTTCGCCCAGCCCTTCCACGTGTGCCCAGATGGAATTTCTGACCAGCTCGCGACAGCCAGCCCAGAGCAAGTCAACAAGAACCATGAGGGTGGCATTGCCTCCACCGACGATTTGCTCGAAGGCCTCGGCCGCGTGGTCCCGATGGCGGTCAATACGGGCGATGGTCGGTAGCGCAGCTCCACCGTCCTGGAGGTACCGTCCCGCGACCGTCACGGCTTGCACGACGTGGAAGAGTCCCACCAGGCGAAGAGCAGCCTCGTGCTGACGCCCTTCGTCAGCGGCCCGCTGCAGGAATCGGGGCTGTAGCTGCTCCTGCAACCCGCGGAGCCTGGCCAGAGCAGCCAACGCCTGGTCGATGTCCGCCCAGCCGTCCCGCTTCCTGACGAGCAATATGAAGGCACCGAAGGCATCAGCGACGAGACGTTCCTCCCAAGTCAGTTCGCTTACGTGAACTACGACGCCTTGCCTCTGAGCCGCTACGTCATTGCCGTGGACGATCAACTCGTCGAGGGCGAGACGCACGTCGGAGGTCCGCCTGGAGACAAGCCCGGCCACCGCAATGCGGAAGGGAAGATCTAAGGAGCCCGGCAATACCTCATCATCGATGAGTGGCGCGTCCTCGCCTGTTGCCTGCAATTCCGCCAGCATACGCAAGCAAGAACCAGTCTGCGCGAACAGGTCTTCGGCACGACGCCGCTGTGAGGGAGACTCACCGACCCTGCTCGTGCCTGCCTTATAGGCCATGAGGGCTGTCGCTTCGAGGATGGACGCCACTTGCGCCAGATTGTCGGAGTCCTGCCACCCGTCGCTGGACTCCGCGATGCTCGCGAGCAGCGCCGTCTGGCCAGCATCGTTGGCCGTTTCGTCTAGGCCCATCGATCCCGACAGCTCACGCAGCATCGAGCCGAAATCTGGGCTCATGCCGCTGCCTCAGGACCGCTCAGCGCCAGAGAGGTGAAGACCTCCACCAGCTCATCAATGTCACCCGGCAAGCGAACAAGGAGGAATCGGATATCGGCGGGTTCGAAATCCTCCGCGTGCGAGTGAAAGCTCCCGAAGTCTTCCGGAGTTGAGAAGCCCTCCGGCCGCACCATCGCACTTGAGGCAACGATTCGGAGTCGCTCGTCCTCAGAGCGAAGAAGTAGCGCAGCGATCCGCAAGGCCGCCTGGACCTCGGGATCGTCCGCATTCCGGCTTGCTTCGATCACCTTGTCTGCGGTAACAGGCTTGTCAGCCAAATGACCAAGGTGCTGATTCCGCAGACCGTCGTCGGCATCGTCCACAACCCTCGGGGGACAATTGCGGTCAGTGGACACCTTGGCCTCACCGAGAACAAGCGTCAAGCCCGGTGCCTCGCCGTCGGTGCGTCCCTCGATGCCGATTTGGTCGACGCCGCGACCGGGGAGGTGCTTGAGCTCCCTGTCCCGAACACTGCGGTAGCCATACCTGCAGGAGTAGCGCTCAGCCTGGACGAGTCCGAGGATCACCTCAGCGAGATCCGAACGGCTGACCCCGAAGTTGCCGCGTCGGTACTGGGGAACGCAGGCCCCAGCGAGGAGTGCCTCAACGCCCGTGACGTCGAGCATCTCAACCCCCTCGAAGGACAAGGCCTGCGCTGGGACACGCGAGGTCGTCCGTAGTCTGCGGTACTCGGCAGCGAGCGTCTCCAGCCACCCCTCACCGCCTGGGACCAGGACCTGCAACTCGTGGCAGCCCAGATCGTGGCTCTCGGCAGTGACAAAAAGCGGCTCGGGCTCCAGCCCAGCGCCCGGCGACGCACCAACTGAACCACCCTCACCGTCCTTAGCATCCGCCATGTCCGCCATAGCGTCCTGGCGGGGGTCGCCCTCCACAGGCCTGGCGCCTCCTTGCCTCCCTTGACTCCCGCCACCATGCCCCAAGTGACATCGGTGGTGCAGGGACACGCGGCAACTGACTGCATCCAGTCCGTCGCTATTAGGTGGTGGTGGCGCGCGCTCACCGTGACGCACTCGACCGCGATGGCGACGCCGTCGACGAAGCGGGCCAGCGGAGCGAGGTGCGACGGGCGATGCCGTCCAGCGCCTGTAGCCAGCGAGGCGCCGGCACGCCCCTCGGGCAACGCCCGTCCGAGCTCGCAACTCAGAGCTCCGTCGGAGATCCGTTGCCCCCGCACGAAGCCGCCGACCGGCCCTTACCGGGCGGTCATGGCGAGGGCCAGGAGATCGGCGACCGTCGGGAACTCCTTGAGCTTGCGCTGCAAGGCGCCGCCGCGCTCCCTTGCCTCAGGACGCCCGGCCCGCCTTGCCGCCCTGCCACGCCAGGCTGCCGAGGCGAAGGCCCCCTGACGCTTCACGCCCGCGACGGCCCAGCCGACCGTCTGCTGCGAGCCCGCGCCCGGGCGAGCACCAGGTCCTCGGCGACCCGCGGTCGCCTCCCACGAAGGGCCGCCGTTCGGGCCGCGCAGCGGCCCGAAGGGTGACCCTTCGTATACCTTGCTCCGCGCTCCCGCGGCACGCCGACAAGGGTTGCGGCCGACGCAGATCGCCCAACCAAGAAGCCCCCAGGACGCGGGTCAGTCCTGGGCGTCTAGTACTGCCAGCAGCGAGCCGGTGGCGGCCAGCAGCTCGACGAGGTCGGCACCCACGGTCTGCGCGACGACGGCGTGCGAGGTGTCGAAGTAGCGGTGCGCCAGCTGGTCGCGCATGGCGGCGACCTGCCGCCAAGGGATCGACGGCTGCAGGGCGAACAACTCGGGTGAGACGTCCTTGACGGCCTCGCCGATCTCGATGAGGCGCACCCGAACGGCGTCGAAGACGAGGCCGTCGCTGAGCGGTCCGCGCTGCAGGTGCTCGGCGATGGCCGCGCCCGCCTCGAGGACGTCGACCAGGCGGTCACGATCGCTACGGCTCACAGCGGCACGAGGTCCCGGTCGATGCTGTCCCGGACGCGAGGCTTGACGCTGTCATCAGGGACGACGTCGACCGGCACGTGCAGCAGGTCCTCCAGCTCCTGGGTGAAGCGGCCCAGGGCGAGCAGGCCGGTGCCTTCGGGGACGTGCACGAGCAGGTCCAGGTCCGAGCTGTCGGTGTCCTGGCCGCGGGCGACGCTGCCGAACACCCGCAGGTCAGTCATGCCGTGATGAGCGGCCATCGCCAGCACCGCAGCCCGGCGCCGGGCAAGCCGGCGTCCGACCGGTCCGACCGCGCCGGGGCGAGCCCCGGTCCGCAGCCCTTCGCCGAGCTGCACCTCCAGACTCACGCCGCACGCCTCCACCAGGCTCGACAGCGTGGCCAGGGACGGCTCCCGTCCGCCGCTCTCGTACGCGGACACGACGCTCTGCTGCACGCCGGCCCGCGCAGCCACCTCCCGCTGCGTCAACCCGGCCGCCTGCCGGGCCTGACGCAGGAGCGAACCCGCGGTCACGTCCGAAGCTCTCACAGCTCCGAAGATAGCGGATCGTCGATCGCGACGGGCCGGAGGACCGATGCCCTCACCCTTGTCGGGACCCTTGTCGGGACCCTTGTCGGAACCCTTGTCGGGCTGGTTCGACCCTTGTCGGTGAATGCGACACGCCTTGCCGGTGGCCCCCGGCAAGGGTGCCGACCGGACAGCGTCCGGCACGTGCTGTCACAGCACCTGGCGAGACCGCACTTACCAAGGGTGGAGGCACAGGGCGTGCCGGGACGGGAACGCGATGGCACAGGTGAGCACGAGAGGGGCGCCGTTCTTCCCGGCCGCGCCCGCGCGACGGCTGGTCGCCCGGGTGGTCGCGGACTGCGACGGGAACCTGACCGCGGCGTCGCTCGCGCTGCGGGTCGACCGGAGCACGCTGCACCGGCTGCTGAGCCGGGACCGGCTGCGCTCGGACGCGGCGGACCGGATCGCGGTGACGCTGGGCCGGCACCCCAGCGAGCTGTGGCCGGAGTGGTTCGCCGACGAGCAGGTGTCCCGGTGACGGCGGCGGCGCCTGAGGGCGGGCCGGTGCTCACGGTGGAGGAGGCCGCGGCCTACCTGCGCATCAGCCGGGGGCTGGCCTTCGCCGCTGTACGGGACGGGAGCCTGCCCTGCGTGCGGATCGGCCGCCGGATCCTCATCCCGCGCCGGCAACTCGAGGCGCTGCTGGACGGCACTCCCCCGCCGACCTGACAGCCCTCACGTCACCAAGCGCAGCCGGACCCGCAGCGCCGGCTCGGCCGGCGCGGCGGTGCCGCCGGAGTCGGTGCCGGCTGCGGACGTGCGGCGCTGACCGCCGCGTCGAACGTCGCACGCCCTGCAGGCGGCCCGGGACGAGGTGGCAATACAGGTCGACGGTGTGCCCGATCTGCCGTGCCAGCACGAACTTCAGCCCGGCAAGCAGGGCGGCTCAAGGGCAAGCAGCAGGCTCGCGGCGGTGCGCAGGTCGTGATCGAGGCAGTTCTCGGGGGCGGCGGCAGTACGGGTCGGCTTTCAGCGTCGCGGTCGAAGCCGGTGCCCGTAACGACCGCTCAGCCGATGTGAGGGCGCACGGCCAGACCCTGCGGACTCGCCTGTTGCCGTGCCCCCGGCGCACGGCGGGCAGCCAAGCCGCACGCGCACCTCGAGCCGCGTTGACCTCGCGCCGCCCGCCGTCCGTCAGCCGCCTCGCGTGCCGTCGTCGGCGGCGTCGGGGTCCGCGCCGGGACGCAGGTCGTAGACGAGGCTGTGGGACTGCCGGATCCCGCCGAACCGGACCTGGCTTCGTTCGAACATCCGCAGCTGCCCGACGGGGTTGACGATGACGCGGACGCGGGGGGTGGCCGCTTCGCCTTCGACGCCGGAGACGACGACGAGGAAGAAGTCCTTCGTCGACAGGGCCCGTCGGATCTGGGAGTCCTCGAGGACGATCTCGTCGGGCTCGGCGCCCGCGGCGACCTTGAGCTCGTAGAATTGGCGGAGCTCGTCGACGGCGTCCGCGCCGACGCCGTGTTGCGCGCGCAGGTCGACGATCTCTTTCGCGTTGCCGCCCAGGACGCGGCGCACGAGCTCGAGCCCGGTGGTCTCTTTTTCCAGGTCGGTGTAGTCGCGCCGCGACGTGCGTTCCCGCGGCACGGCGCCGCCCGGCCGCGGCGCGGGCAGCGGCCCTGGCGGCTTGTCCTTGCCACCGAGGCGGGCCGGAGGGGCGCCGGTCCCGGAGACGACGACGCCCTGCGGGTCGACGACGACGAGCGTCGACGGGTCGACGAGGACCCGCGGCGGCCCGCCGGGCGGCGCGGGCTTGCCGGCTGGCGCGGCCGGCGGCGGGGCCTTCTTCTCGGGGGGTGTCCACCGTCCTTTGCCCGCCGGGGGCGTCGCTGCTTTGGCTTTCCGGTCCTCCACCTGTTCTCTGATCTCGTCGAGCTTCGCGGCGATCGCGGCCTCGGACTCGGCGGCCTCTTCCGCAGCGGTCTCCGCGGCGAGCCGGAGCCGCACCGCGGCGCGGCCTTCGCGGGCGGACGCGATCGCGGCGAGCCATGCCTGCGACATCGCCCTGTGGTCGGCGGAGAACGCCCCCGCGACGGCGCGACCGCCGCTGTCGACGCGTCCGACGTCGTCGGGGTCGGTGAGGTAGAGCGTCGCCGCGGCCGGCTCGAGCCGCGCGGCGACGGGCACGGTCGTCGGCCGGCCGGTGACCGTTTCGAGAGAGACGCGCAGCTCGGCGGCGATGCGGACGTCGAGCGTCTCGAGGACGTCCCAGCCGCACGTCAGACCCTGTTCGCTCGCCGGGTCGTTGCGGGCGAGGTCCTCGCGCAGGAGCGCTACGGCGTCGCGGAGCAGTTCGGTCGTGTCCTCGTCGAGGTAGCTGTCGGCGACGTTGACGAGCGGCGCGTCCGCGACGGAGACGGGCGTGAGCCGGAGCGGGCGGACGAGCGACTTGAACTGCCCGAGCTCGCCGCCGGGCGCCCAGACCGGGAGCGTGTCGGCGATCCCGGTCGCGAGCGGGAGGTCGTCGACGCAGTAGACCGGCCGGGCGGCGGTCCACCCTTGGCTGGTGAGCAGGGGCGCGCGCTGAAGGCGTCTCGCGGTCCGGTCATCGACGTCCGCGGACGCGACGAGCCGGGCCATGAGCCGGAGGACCTCCAGGGCGACGGTGCGCGTGGGCGTGTCGGCTACGCGGGTTTTCGCGATGTCGCGCAGGACGTCGAGGCAGTCGTCGAGGTCGGGCTGTCTGACCTGCAGGACCGACCAGAGCGGATCGGTGCCGGGGGTCTGCGGGACGAACGCCCGGTACGCGCCGAACACCGGCGGGCCGCGCAGGACCTCGCCCGGCGGGAGCCAGCCTTTCACCGTGAGGATGAGGCCTTCGCCCGCGCCGAACAGCTCGCGGAGCTTGCTGGCGGGCAAGCGCGCGGCCGAACGTCTACCCCGGACGCGGTCGGCGAGGGCCTGGTAGACGATCGCGGTCTCGGCGCCGAGGTCGGCGTCGGCCGGCGACGCGCGGAGATGTTCGAGTCTCGCGACGAGCTCTCGGGTGCTCGGCTCGCCCGCGACTCCGAGGTGAGCGAGGACGTCGGCGCGGACGCCCCGGAACGCCAGGTGCAGGAACGACGCGGCGTCGTCGCCGTGGACGGCGACGGTCGCCGGCGTCCGCAGCCGCAGATTCTTCGGCGCGGACGGGACGGACGCTGCGTTGTCGAGCCAGGCGACGCTGCCCGCCGCCCATAGCCACCACGCGGGGACCGACCCTTGCAAACGCCAGCCGTTGTAGTCGTGCGCCGCCGGGACCTGCGCGTGGTCGGCGAGCGAGGTCCACGATCGGCCGAGGACGCCGAGAACGGCCGCGGCCCGCTGCCTGCGCCGGGTCGCTCTCCGGTCGGCGGCGATGTGCTCGAGGACGGCCTGCAGGTCGGGGCTGTGGCGGTCGTCGAGCGAGTAGCTCGCCTGCAGGTCGCGCAGGGCCTGCGCCCGTTCGGGAGTGGTGCCGCCAATCGTGACGCTCAGGCCGCGCCGCGGGTCGGTGTACCGGGAGTGCAGCCGCGGGTGGGGCTCGAGCCGCGGCGATGTCTCCGCGCCGAGAAGGCGCAGGAACCGTTGCGAGCCGAGGCCGGCGCGGCCCAGCGGCGAGCGGAGAACGGTCGAGTAGCGCGGCGCTATCCAGACCAGCCCCGGTGTGGTGTCCGCCGCGACGGCGAAGCTGTCCGGTTCGCGGTCGATGGTCTTGGGCTGGTAGGCGTCCGCCGGACGCGCGGTGGTGTTCTTGAACTTGCCCCTGGCGCCGTACGTGACCGCGTGCAGCCGGATGGCCTTGCCGATGTCGGGCCCGAGGCGTTGCCAGTCGGCCTGCCCGACGCGCTCCAGGGCGTTGCGCAGCGAGACGGCCTGGTCGTCGGCGAGCGGTTGGTCGAGGGTCAGCCCCCGGTTCCCCACGTCCGCGAGGAGCCGCAGGACCGCCGCGTCGCCTTGGGAGTCGACGAGCTTGTGGCGCTGCTCGAGCCACCCGCGCACGACCGCCCCGTCGGCGGTGTCCGCGAGCAGCGACGGGTGGAGCTCGTCGGCGATACCGAGCGACGCGGCGAGCCCGCCGGTTCCGCCGGTCAGGACGCGGAGCTCGCCCGGGCCGGGAGGCGTCGTGCGGGTGCCGTCGCGCAGGATCACGCACCGCAGGCGCGCGAGGTCCGGGTAGAGCGCGGCGCCGACGCCGGCGGCGACCAGGGCCAGCGTCGCGTGCGGGTCGCGCCCGTCGTCCTCGGCGAGAGCCAACGCGTCCGCAACGGCGACCTCCGGCGGGAGCCCGTGGCCGGCGCCGCGCCACGCGGCGAGCGCGCCGCGCCAGCGGCCGTCGGCGTCGCGGGCGGCGCGGGGCAGCGTGTCGGCCAGGCCGGCGAGAGCCGCGATCTCGTCGTCGGCGACGATGCCCGTGAGGGCCGCCGCTTCGACCGCGAGGTCGTTCACGTGGACGAGCCGTCCGTCGACGGGGAGCGCGAGCCGCGCGCCGATCTCGCGGGCTGTGGCCTCGTCGAGGAGACGTTCGATCTGGTCGACGATGCCCGGGCGGGCGGCGTGGGCCTTCGCGGTCTCCGGTTCGGCTGGCGCGGGAAAGAGCGCCCACGCGGCCGCGGGCGCGACGGTGAACACGTCGAGGACGGCGTTCGTCCATAGCGCGGCGACTCGTGCGGCGAGCGCGGAGTTCCAGGCGCTGTCCGCGAAGTTCTGCCGGCTCGCGATCGGGTCGAACTGGGCGTTCGCGGAAAGCCGTGATCGGATCGGGACGACGGGCAGGCCCGCGAACAGCTGCCCGCCGGTGCCGTGCTCGTCGGCGGGCAGCGCGACGCCGACCGGCGTCGTCGGGTCGGTCCGTTTGTGGGCCCGCTGCAAGCCGTCAGGACTGGCGACGTCTGCTGTGTAGACCAGCCAGCGCCGTCCGTCGGCGGCGGCGACGCTGGCGCGCGAGACCGGCACGTCGGCGCCGGACACGTCCCAGGTGACGGGCGGCATCGGCTCGGAGCGGAGCGCGAGCTCGCGCCGGCCGCCGGCCGCGACGAACGTGACCTTCCGTACGTTGCGCAGGAACAGAAGGCTGCTGTCGTCCCAGTGCTCGCACCACGCCATCAGCTCGTCGGGACCGACCGCGCCCGAGCCGAGCGGGACCCGCACGACGGTGTCGCCAAGCCCGGCCAGGGCCGCGTCCGCGAACGCCGGGATCGTCGCGAGAGTGGGGTCGCCCAGCCGCAGGTGGTAGTCGGCGCTGTGGAGCTCAAACGCGTCCGCGAGCGCGTGCAAGGTCAGCAGGCCGATCCCGAACCGGCCCGTCGCGCCGGCGTCGTCGCGCTTCGTCGTGAGCCACGGCGCGGCGAGCGCGTGGACGTTGCGGAGGGTCAGCGGCTGTCCGTCGTGGACGGCCAGCAGCGCGTCGTCGACGTGCACGATCCGGACCTGGGACGCGCCGGCGTCGTCGGCGTTCTGGACGATCTCCGATAGCCCTTGGAGCCGGTCGCCGGACAGGACCTGCGCGGCGGCGCGGGCGTTGGCGACGATGTTGCTGACCGTGCCGCCGGCGTCGCAGAAACAGCCCGCGAGTGCGCCGACGGCAGCGGCGCACTCGTCCGGTCCGGCCGGCTCGTGCAGGCCGGCCGCGTCCGGGTCGTGGAAGATGGCGCGGGCGGCTTCGGCGGCGCGCGCGGGACCGAGGTCGACGGCGGCTGCGGTTGTGCTCATCTTGTCGGTCTCCTCCCGTCGACAGACGGTACGGAGCGCCGCGTCCGCGCGCTGCCAAACCGCCCGGCTCCGGGGCCGGGATTGCTCAACGGCGCCTAATCGAACATCCACTCATCAGCGTAAGTCGTTCTGTGTCAAGCGGTTGGTCGGTGCCTCGTCCGTCGTCTGGCCCTGCATAGAGCAATCGGGATCTTGGTCCCAACAGCGCGTAATCGGGTTGGAGAGACGACGGGCGGGGCTGCCCAAGATGAGCGACAAGGTGACCGGAGGAGGTTCCTCAATGCCGCGTGGGGCTCGCCCCGACCGCCCGCGTGTGACAGCGCGACTGCGCCAGCGAGCAGGCTCAGGCAGCGACCGCGAGATCTGCCGGTCGTCTGGTGCCGTGGGTCGCGATCTCGGAGTCCCACCGTCGGCCGGTGGTGACGACTGCGTGCAGCTGGCGCAGCAGCGCCGCCGCGACAGCGGCCTGCGCCTGCGTAGGGGTCAGCTTGTTGCCCTCGCGGGCGGTGAGATGCGCGAGCCGGGCGGCGTAGACCTCGTTGCCCTTGATCGCGGCCCATCCCGCGCGCCAGGCGGCGAGCCGAAGCCCGGGTCGGCCCTGCCCGGTCACCTTCGTGCGGCCGACGAAGCCGCCGGAGGCCTTCTCCCGTGGTGCCAGCCCGGCGTGCTTAACCAGCGCGCGGGCGCTGGTGAAGCGGTGCAGGTTGCCCGTCTCGGCGAGGATGGCGGCGGCGCCGACAGGTGATAGCCCGGGGATGCTGGTGACCAGGTCGGTGAGCTGCAGCTCGTCGAGCACTGCGGTCATGCGGCGTTCGGTGTCGGCGCAGCGCCGTTTGGCCTCGTGCCAGTCGGACAGGACGAACGCGACCCGCTCGAGCGCGCCTCGGCGGTGCGCGAGCACGCCGGCCGGGTCGGACAGCGCGGCGAACACCGCTCGTGCGATCCGCAGACACGGCTTCGAGGCTCCCCAACGCAGCACTTCCTTGCGGACCTGGGCCCCGAACCGGAGCAGTCCGAGGCGTCGGGTGCGAGTGAAGTCACCGCCGTCCCGGTCGAGCAGGACGGTCAGGGCAGCGGCCCAGGTCCGGGACCGGAACGGCTGCTTCGCGGTTTCCAGGACCGCGGGCCAGACGCACTCGAGCAGGTCACGCATCTGCTGCAGGTGGCCGACCATGTCGGCGACGAGCCGCTCGCGTCGGGCGCCCAGGTGCCGCAGCCGGTCCCAGGTCTCGTCCACTGGCTCGGGCACGTAGCAGCGCAGCTGTGCCGTCAGCCGAGCGATGAGGACGGCGTCCTTGTCATCGGTCTTGTCGAAGGTGAGGTCCTCGCCGCGCCGCGCCCACGACGACACCAGCGGCTGGACACACACCAAGGGCATGCCGCGGTCCGCGGCGAGCTGGCCGAGGACCCGCCAGCGGTGCCCGGTCGGCTCGCACGCCACCGTGACGTGCCCGAAGCCCTGCCTCGCGGCCTGGGCAGCGGCCCAGTCCAGCGCGGCGCCCATCTCCCACGCCCGGCAGCGGAACGTCCGCCGCGCGAGCACCCGGGAGTCGTGGTCGGTCACCACCACCATCTGCTTGCTGTCCGCCAGGTCGATCCCGACGATGGCGTTGCTCGTCGGTACGAGCTCACGCAGGCGAGACAGGCGGGCGTTCCTGTTCCTGTCACCGCGCGAGACACCACTACCGTTGGCCACCGGACGTCCTCCTTCTGCGCATGGGACACCAAGCCCGAAAGCGCATCAGGGGGACGTCCTCACGGCCGGCACCGACACGCACAACGTGTTCCTATGCCGCGTTGTTGCGGCCTGCTGGAGAGCGGACGAAGCACACTGACCGGGGTCGGACGTTCCGCCTCGTCCGAGGTACGTCCTTGTGCTCGTCACGGCAAGTGCGCGCGGTCGAACTCCTGCAACAGTCGTGGTCTGCGGCGGTGCGTCTCTCGGAGGTGCGCGATGAGGGCATCGACGTCCGGGCGGTGCGACGTACCGGCAGTGAGCGCGCGCATCGTCCGAAGGCGCTTCGCGGCCCGCTGATAGTTCTGCGCTCCAGCGTCGACGAGCAGTTCCTCAACGAGTCTGCTGTGGACCGGGAGCGTCGCAATCGGGTCGAGCTTCTCGTACTCCTTCAGGACTCGGCCCCACGCGTCGGCGTCGTTCAGGTTGAGTTGGTGTGCGAGGTCCCACGCGAGCTCTGGTTCGTTCAGGGTGAGCAGCGCGAACAGGACAGCGTCGCGAGGTCGGGACGCGAGCCGATTGAGGACCTGGCCGCGGTACGGCGGCCAATCAGCGCCGGCGGCCTGGTGCAGGTCGCTTGCGGTACTCGAGGTGGGCCAGCGGTCGAGCACCTCCCAGCGGGCGGCGAGGACCTGGTCGGGCCGGTGCTCGGCGAGCAGCGCGCACCAGTACTGGGCGGCCTGCAGCGACTGGTGGCCGTCGCCGTGATCCGTGGCCTGCTTGGCCCAGTCGATCGCGAGGTCCGGCCGGTCGATCTCGGCGAGCGCCTCGGCGGTGTCGTGCAGCCAGCGAGGTACAGCACGGTCGCGGGCGTGGGTGGCGATGATGGCGTCGACGTCACGGTCCAGGACGGCGAGGCGTCGGGCGTTCCAGTCCAGCGCGAAGCGGGTGTGGCCACCCGGTGCAGTCCTGCCCTCGCCTTCGCCCGGTCGCGGTCCGAGCTCGTCGCGGAGTCGCTGGAGTTGGTCGCGGTAGCGCTTCAGGCCCAGGTCGCCGAGCGCCGGCGCATAGGCGACGGGGTCGATCTCGAAGAAGTCCTGCTTGCCGTCGAACTGGAAGGCAATGAGCCAGTCGACCAGCCGCACGACCGGAGGCTGAGCCTGGGCGGCGAGCTGAGGGTGCAGGCTCAGCAAGCGGCGGACGGCGTTGCCGATGATGCCGCTGGAGTCATCGGCTTTGAGGATGACGGCGACGGCGCTGGTGATCGCCTTCTGGCACACGGCGAGGCGCTCCGCCGGGGGTTGGTCCTGCGCGGCTTCGAGCAGGTCCACGGCCTGGTGCATCTGCCGTCCGTGCGCATCCGCTGCGTTCCAACGCCACAGATCGGCGCGCGTGCGGATCAGCGGTAGGACGGCGTTGGCCAGATCGGACACGCGTCGAGTCTGCCGCGTCCTGTCACTCCGTTGGCCGATGGCGCGGCTGGGCGTCAGGGAGGACCGTGTCGGCATGGCGGCCACCGCCTCCTTCGCCCAGTCGCGGGAGCTCGACCTCGCGGCCGTTGCCCACCTGTCGCGCTACCGCGGCACCTCGCGTGAGCACACCGAGTCCGACCTGCGCGTGTTCTTCGACTGTTGCCACGATCGCCATCTCGCGCCGCTCATGGCCCAGCGCCACGACCTGGAGTTGTTCCTGCGTTGGCTGCAGGACGTACGACGCTTCAAGCCGTCAACGGTGTCCCGACGGCTGTCGGTTGTCGCTGGCTTCTACCGAACCTGCGTCATCGACGGTGTCCTCGAGCACTCACCAGCCGACTACGTCCGCCGGCCGAGCGTCCCACAGGAGTCCCCGACGCTCGGGCTGACGCACCTGCAGTCCGAGGCGATGCTCACCGCAGCAAAGGAGTCGACGAACCCGTTCGACTTCGCGCTCGTGTGTCTGCTGGGCCTGCTCGGGCTACGGATCTTCGGCGCGGAAATCGACGACCTCGGTGAGGAACACGGCCACCGAGTGCTGCGCGTTCGTGGCAAGGGCGGCAAGGTCGTCCTGGTTTCCAATGCCGCCCGCGGTCAGCCGCGCGGTTGACCGCGCAGCCGGCGAGCGCACTACCGGCCCGCTGCTACTGAACAGGCGCAGGGTGCGGATGGACCGGCACGCCGCCACTCGCCGACTGCGTCAGCTCGCGGCTGTTGCCGGTGTCCGCCTTCCGCGGATGCACCCGCACATGCTCCGACACAGCTTCGTCACCACCATGCTCGACGCCGGAGTCGACCTGCGGGACGTGCAGATCGCAGCCCGGCACGCCGACCCTCGGACCACCATGCGCTACGACCGAGCCCGCAAGAACCTCGACCGCCACCCCAACTACACCCTGGCCGCCTACACGGCGTCAGGCACTTGACCGCCTCTGCCGATGAGCGGGCGTCCGCAGCTGAGTGCGTCGATCCATGCCTCCTACGTCGGCCTGGCTGACTCGCTAGCGACATCCGCCCGCGGAATGACCGGGTCGCCGCCGCTGTTGAACACGGCGCAGGCTTCGCCGTCGACCCCCACACTCTCGGGGGGGGGCAGGTGCGGCAGGTGAACGAGGACCATGCTCAGATGGGGAGAAGGTACTGAAACTCGGCGGTCACACCCTCAGCCAGCCCAGCCCAGGGTGACTGCGCAGCCGGCCCTGGCCCTTGCCCGACCTGCGGGCCGGAGCCGGGGCAGTCGCCGGCGCCGTGCGGGATGGTCCAGGGACGGTCTCCCGCGTCTTGCGGCATCCGTCTTGTCGGACCTTTGAGCCAGACTGGGGCCCATGTCGGACTCGGAGCCGCTCGACGTACAGCGCGTGATGACGCTTGTCACGGACGCCATGGAGGTGGCGGTGCTAGGTGTGCCTGCGAGTCAGGGGGCGGCCGAGATCCTCGCTAAACGGAGGCCCTCGCTCCGGGAGGTGGCTGCGGCCGCTCGGGAGAACCACCAGATGCACGGCGGGGCCGAGGACCCGCTGGTCAAGTACGGGTTTGAGCCACAGGGCGTGCCGGAATGCGTCGACCGTCTACGGATCGGCATCGACGACGTCCTCGAGCAGGTCGCCGCACTGCTCGCTGAGCAGTAGGACCAACCCGGCGTGGGTCAATCCGGCTGGGTGCCCTCCGACGCTGCGGCGTCCGCTTCAGCCTCCGTCACCTGCGCCGCCCGCTCGTAACGGATCTGCGTCAGCAACAGGCTTCCCAGGCCGAGCACGCCCACGGCGTACCGCTTGGCGTCTGGGCGGTTTTGGATCCGGTGCCGATCGACGTTGCTGCATGCAAGGGCCAGGCCGGTGGCCAGCGACCGCCAGCCCTTCCACTCACTGCCCTGCCGGCCCAGCCGGAGGACGCCGGACTCGTCGAGCGCTCGCGCGTACAGGACTTCCCCGACCAGCGCGCCGCCGTTGGGTTGACGTGGATCGCCCGACCACACCCGGACCTTGTGCTCCACGAAGATCGCGACGGCCGCGGGGACCTTGGCCCAGTCCTCGTCAGCCAGCAGACCCTGCACGTGTTCCACAGCTCAGGGTCGAACGAGCTTTCGTCCACCTGGCCGTCCGGCGGGACCGTCTCCAAGGCGTAGATGGCTGCACGCAGTGCTCCGCGGCCACGCCCCGCGGCCTCTGCACGCCACGACTCCAGGTCCCGGTTGACCCCGCGCGCAAGCGTGTAGCCCTCATTCTTGACCGTCGTGGCGTGAAAGAACGTGCCGAGATGCGGGGACCCAGCACCGAACGCGGCTCGGAGGATCGATGCGCACTTGGCCTGCCACTCGAGGAACGGACCTTCACGGCCAAGCCCACGGTCATCCGCGTCAAGCAGAGCTTGCAACTCGCGGACAGCTTGCTCGCTACGCACGGGCGGAATCTACCGCCGTCAGACGGATTCGTCGGCGAGACACTAACGGCCGAGTTGCGCGAGGCTGCCGGCATGACGGAACTCAGAGACGAAGAGAAGTGGGCTGCCGCGATGATCGCCGCCGCCTTAGGCAACGGGGCACGGGTCGACCAGCACGACGACGGGTCGCAGCCCGGCATGTACGACCTCGACATCGCCTATCTCCATGGCCACGTCGGCGCGGTCGAGGTCACGGCCGCTGCGGACCGGGCTTCCATCCAGTTGTGGAAGCTGGTCAACGGGTCGGATGAGCGGTGGATCGAGCCGGCCATCCGCGGCGGCTGGTTCGTCTCTCTGGTGCCGACAGCTCGGGCCAAGAGGTTGCATGCCGAGCTTCCGGGACTGCTGGCCCGACTCGAAGATGCCGGCGCGCCGGAGATCCGCCGCTCCGGACGTCGGCAGGAGACTGACCCCTTCGTGGTCGAGGCCAGCGAACTCGGCATCGTCAGCGCGTCGCAGGGCAGCACGGACCACACCGGCTCGATCTACCTCACGATCTCGCGGGACCTGGCACAGATCGGCGGAGTGGTCGACCCCACAGGAGCGGCCGTCGCCCCGTGGGTCTCCGCCTTCCTGGCGGAACAGCAGCAGGCCGACGTACTGGCGAAGCTGGCTCGCTCTTGCGCTGAGGAGCGGCACGTCTTCATCCTGCTTCCCGGCTTCTCAACCGCACCCTTCGGCGTCGTCGACATGCTCATGCGCGAGGACGAGTCCGTGCCTGCCGAAGCTCCGACGCTGCCGCCCGAGGTCACCCATGTCTGGCTGGTGAGCTTGTGGGACGTCGGCCGGGGATTGAGGTGGTCGCCGGATCGCGGATGGGAGCGCTTCGACAGGGAGGTCGACGCCTGAGTCGCCGAGGTCTGGCATGTCGAACTGACCGAACCGTCTGCCAGGCCGGGTCGCCGTACCGCTCGTCGCGGGCCAGCTGTCTGGTGGACAGGGACCGTGACGCCTACAGCCGCGACCCCGACACCGGGTCGATGAGCACGATGGCATTGCGCAGCAGCAACGCACCCATCTGCCGCTGACGGTGCCCGAGCCCGTACCGCACCCCGGACTCTTCCCCAGTCTTGTCGGTCCTAGGAGCCACGCTGGCCATGACATGGGGAGAGGAGGTGAGCAACATGAGCAAGCCCTCAAAGGCAGCGCTGTCCAAGGCAGGGCGGGACCCTGTCCTCCGGCTCCTCGAGCAAGTCGGCCAAGACGAAGGCCGGTTCGACGCTCGGGAAGGGCTGACGTCAGGAGGTCGAGTCCCGTCCCTTGCCCCGGGCGGGACTCATCCGCTCAAGGCCGGTCGGACGGCAGCCGACCGCCACGGCTCGTCAGCGCCGTCTGGCTGCCGACTACGCGGGTGTCCGGGACCACACGCTTGAACATCCGTAGTGCTCCTACGGTCGAGGCTCCTGCTTGGCGTCCTCAACGATCTCAGCCTCCAGGATCTCGGCCACGTCCACAGCGTCCTCGTGCTGAGGAACGGGTGGCTCGCTCGAGTCGGGCATCCCGTACTTCTCACGCAGGAATCGCTCGCGGTAGAGCATCTCGGCGGCTTCGGCGACGTTGTTGATCGTCGTCGCGTTCAGTCCCGCGCCGACCAAGATCCCCACAACGGGGACCGCCTGTCCCAGCTTCCTCTTCACCAGTCGAACGCCGAAGCGCTCGAACACCGTACGGATGACCTTGGTCATCACGAGTTTGTCCAACTCTTGTTGCGTCTTGCGTCGGGCAAGCGCCTGGACGAGCTTGTTCAGCTCTTGGTATGAAGCCGCCTTACCAGCCTGCGACGCCAGCCCAACGCCGAGCACGCCTGTTGCACGAACTCGCTCGTCAGGAAGCTCTACGTCGTAGCCGTAGTAGGCGGCGATCTCGGCCGAGACGCGGCTGGAGGCTGCCAGAACGGCGACGGCATCAGCGGCGGTCACACCGACCAGCACGCCGATGCCCGGCGCCGCGGCGACTCCGATGCCGAAGACTCCGCCTCCTGCAGCCAGGGCTGCACCGCCGGTCATGCCGGCGCCCGCGGCGGCTCCTTCACCTACGGCAGCGAGGATGTACCGCAGATCGACCCGGGGCTTGACCTTGTCGATGTCGCGCAGGTCCAGCTTCCTTATATCGGCCAGGTCCTGAACCGGATGGCCCCGCTTTTGGAACCGAGCCAGGATGGCTGTGCGGTGGACGCTGGCCACGGCAACGCGATCGACAGTTCCCAGCAGACCGGTCACGGCCCCTTCAACGGCAGACGCGGCAGCCGTGGAGCCAGGCACTGCCTGCACTGCACCCCCGGCCCGGTGCAGCCCGGACGTTGCGACGCGCTTCAAGGGTGCCGGCACGAGCTGCCTGCGGGCGGATGGCGTCCTCCACTTCTGGACCTGCTCCCACGCCCTTCGGTCATAGTCAGAGAACTCTGGATGCGCTCGTACGGCCTCGGTCACGGCGCGAGAATGACATAGCGAGGTCTGAACCTCGAGACCACCGCCCTGCTCGGGGCGACTGCCGGGGAGGATCGTGACGAAGCCCAGGTGGTCGAGGCGTACAAGCTGACCGAGCTATGCCCTCGCAGAACGGCGGTGAAGGTCCCGCAAGGACACCCGCTATGCCGCGAGCGGTCGTACACACTGGACCGGTCGACGCTTCGCCGCATTAGGTCGGGACCGGTTGCGCTTCGACACCGCTGGCCGGGTCGCGGCCCTGCCTGGGCCGGCAGTCTGACGGGCTGGGGCGAGTGTGGTTCCTGACCGTCGAGCCGGGCGACCGATGACCGGCCGCGCCCGCCTTGTGCGCCCGGGTAGAGACGGTGCAGGCCGCGGAGCACCTGCGGATCGATCGCGGGCTGGCGTTCGACGGTGCGCGACCGCAGCCTGCGCCGTGCGGATCGGCCGGCGGATCCTCATCCCGCGGCGGCAGCTCGAGGCGCTGCTCGAAGGCGACGCGGCAACCCCTGACCGGAAACCGGGTCAGGTCACCAACCGCAGCCGGGACCGCCTCGGCTGCTCGCCCGTCGCCGCGGGGGTGGCGGCCAACGGGGTCTGCGCGGCGCTCACCGCCGCGTCGAACGTCGCGCGCAACCCTTCCAGCCGGCCGGGGACGAGGTGGCCGTACAGGTCGACGGTGTGCGCGATCTGGCTGTGGCCGAGCACGAACTTCAGCTCGGCGAGCTCGGCGCCGGAGTGCGCGAGCAGCAGGCTGGCGGCGGTGAGCCGCAGGTCGTGGAAGGTCAGCTCGGGCCGGCCGGCGGCACGGCGGGTCGGGGTCCAGGCGTCGCGGTAGAAGTTGCTCTTGCTCATCCAGGTGCCGACCGGGCTGGCGAACACGGCGTCCTCGTCGGTCGGGCCGAGCTGGTCGAGGTGCTGCTCGAGCAGGACGGCGAGCGCCTCGACGATCGGGACCTGGCGGTAGCCGGCGCGGCTCTTCGGCTCCTCCCGCCGGATCCGCGGGGTGCGGCCGCTGACCTCCGTGAGGGTCGCGCGGATGTTGAGCCGTCGGCCGGGCAGGTCGACGTCCTCGCGCGTGAGCGCGAGCAGCTCCCCCAGCCGCAGGCCGGTGAACAGGGCCGTGGCGATGGCGCAGCGCCACGCCGGCGGCGCGACGGCGACCATCGCGAACGCCTCCTCCAGTGTCATGACGGTCGGCTGGCGGGAGTGGCTGCGCGGCATCCTCACGCCGAGCAGCGGCAGCGTCTCGAGGTGCCCGTCGATCTGCGCGGCCTTGAGGCAGCTGCGCAGCACGGCAATGGACTGGCGGACGCTGCTGGCCGACAGCGGTCCGGCGACCTGCCCGGCGACCCAGCTCCGGACGGAGTGCGGGTGGATCTTCGCGAGCGGCAGCGGGCCGAAGACCGGCAGCAGCTCACGGCGCAGGATCCCGCGGTAGCGGGCGCGGGTCTGGTCCTTCAGCGGCCAGGTGTCGATCCAGTCCGCGGCGTAGGTCGCGAACGTCGTCGTGGAGGTCGGCCGGTAGTCCCCCAGCGCGAGTTGCTCGTCGACGCGCCGCTTGAACGCCTCCGCCTCGGCCAGGGTGTCCCCCGCCTTGCGGGAGTACTGCCGGCCGGTGTGGTCGCGCCACGTGTAGGTGAACACGGCCCCGCGGCCGCGGATGCCGGCCGGCAGCTTGCGGCGCGGGCTCATCGCCGGAGCTCCGGCCGGGCGTCGATGGACCTGTCCACGCCCGCAGGATGACGTCGATCTGTGGCAGGTCCGGCCCCTCGAGCGGCGTCCTGGAGGTGGACCGCACGTCCCGCGCTGACCGAGGGATTATTGGCAAGATCCACTGCTGAGCGTGGAAGTTGTGAGCACTTTGTGAGCATGATCTTTGTCGGGGCCGAAGATCCCTCGGTCAGAGATCATCTACAGGCCTGTGACCTGCGGTTTTGCAGTGGGGCGGGTGGGGCTCGAACCCACGACCGAGGGATTATGAGTCCCCTGCTCTGACCGGCTGAGCTACCGCCCCGGACCGCGGCCCGGAGCCCGCGGCGAAGCCGAGCGTAGACCGGAGGACGGCT
>Ga0210040_10003443_pt1 | contig 21372 bp, 14 predicted proteins | sample CryGeyCG12114_NA_FD_185462 | JGI IMG/M metagenome (GOLD analysis project Ga0210040, IMG submission 185462) | Groundwater microbial communities from aquifer - Crystal Geyser CG19_WC_8/21/14_NA (SPAdes) (version 2) | ecosystem: Environmental > Aquatic > Deep subsurface > Groundwater | place: USA... | reverse complement strand
CGCGGTTTCGCTTTATTTTCGCTTGAACTTAGACATGCATGGCTTAATCTTTGAGACAAGCATATGACTTCTGGCAGGATCAACCAGATAACTTTCCACAACAATACAGTCCCACTGTATCATAAACCACAATAGGGGTTAGCCCAAACAGCTCTTCAGCATCCAAATACTGTAATAAACGAGCGGCACTTTGCTCCATCCAAGTAAGTGTCATCAGCTTCAAGAACTTATATTGAGCAACCTTCCTATTTACTACTACCACATTCTCACACAGAGAAATGTGCGTTCAGTTTTTCTCTCATAACAGTGTTTAAAGTCCACATGCGATCTTTTCATTTAATCACGTATGTTCTAAAAACAGCTGCTTATCCCACACACACTTCTACATCACACCTTCTGAGGCCTTCATACTCAACAGACCTATCAAAAGTTCATCCATTATATCGCTCGGTACTTTACAAAGGAACTAACCCAAACACATCATCTCATGCACACCTAAGTAAACTGAAATGCTGCTGTGATGCCTACACACGTGACCGTGTCTTCTCAACGCCCTCATGTTGCGCATATGTTTACGCGCCATTTTTAAACATTGAAAGCACGTTTTCTCACAAAAACTCACTGACCAAATAAATGTTCAATGATTTTCTTCTATGACTGATACTGCACTTAAGGCGTCTGCGGTCAATCATATCCAACAGATGCAATATGTAACAGTAAAAACTCCATTCTCGACCACTACATGGCAGGTCGTCATTTCATACAAAAGCGACCATTGTCAATCTGATATGCATAATTCAATCTGTATCAAATAACATGGTGTCTTTTGAAAAATTTGAAAAAGGGTCCCCCATACAGTGATTCGAATAAACTCATTCCTACTCATCTCATTTATTCTCTCAGCACTCTTTGGGCGACAATTTCTCACAGAACACAGAGTGAAACGCCATTTTACACATTTAAGTCTTCCACTTCTGCGTTTCTTTCGCGCATCAACATAACAAAGGCAACCATTGTGAATCTGATATCCATAATTCATTTTGTATCAAATTACATGATGTCCTTTGAAAATTTTGAAAAAGGGTCCCCGATACAATGCAATAATTCGAATAAATTCATCTTCACTCATCCAATTTATTCGTACACAACTCTTTAGGCCCCAATTTCACAGACAACAACAACCATTTCCTGCATTTAACCCTTTCGATTCCTCGGCCAGTTTCCAGTCAGCATTTCTTCGACAACATTTGCAGCATTCCACAGACGTACAACAATAAGGATGATTTTTCCCTACTCTGGATGTACACATTTCAACAAATGCTTTGCCATGTAGCCAACAATATTATTATGACTGTCCACTAGCTTGTATGAGACTACTCAAGCACCCAACACAAAGTAGTAAACAACCAAACAACAACAACTCCATAGAGTATTCACACACACACACCCAACTTTTGTAACTACTTTGCATACTTTCTCTTTCGCTCATATAGTTATCAAGGTTGTACCTAATCGGAGGTCAAAGCTTGGATATACTGGACAAACAACAAAATTCAAACATAGTCACTCATTGTAGTCAAGTGCACAATGCTTGAGTAAAAAGTAGTGAAAAACACACTGTAGAAATTTTTTTTTAATTTTTTTAAGGTCACTTTCATGTGGAAAAAATTAATAGATCTTTATATTTTTTTTCCGCTGATTATTTGATATAAATTTAACCATTTTATCCATGTTTTTCTGCAAACTTTGCACTGCAGAGTCTGGTTTCCGCATTTGCGACCAAAAGATATATACCAGTTTTTATAAAAATTTTTTACAAATAAGAAAGGTGGCGTTGCACCCAATTAATAATTTTTCACCGTGATATGATATGCTTAATTTAAATTTTCAAAAAATTCAACTGTGGTACATATGAAGCGATGCTTTCAAATATTTTAAAAATGTATGAAAAATGACTAAGTCCCAAAAACTCTACAAAATTTTCTAAGTCCAGCATACTGATCAAAATTACAAAGTCCTCAATTTAGAACTTCCGAAAGTTGTAAGAGGGACCTTCTTGAACAAGTAAGAAAATAGTAATATTATTCTTACCATTTATTTATTTATTTATTTATTTATTCCTTCATTCAAACTTCCTTTACAATTGGTTTTTACATTTTCAGAAAGTTTACAGAGTTGGTTTATGATAGATATATGATAAAGTACATTTTCTAATCACAACATTGTCGTTTGCAATGACTATACCAAGTCTAAAGAGCAATTATTTTTATTTACCAAGTCAAGTCTTTAGTCATGGACAATTATACGTTGCATTGTTTCGATGTGAAGTCTGTATACAGAAGTATCATAGTCAAATGTATTTAAAAAGTAAAATCGTATAGTGTTAGAAATATTGGTTACTTAATTGTTAAAATCCCATTTGAAATCCCATTAGTTACTCAATTGTTAGTATCCCATATGAAATAATGAAATCCCTATTGGTTGCTCACTTGTCAATATTCCATTTGAAATCTCAATTCGTTAATTATTTTTCAAAATCCTATTTGAAATCTCTATTAGTTACTCACTTGTCAAACTCCCATTTATTTCAAACCTTTATTAGGTACTGATTGTAGTATTCCTAATGAAAACTAACACTAACACTAACTTTTTTTTAAATACATTTTCCGTAGCAATTAAATATGAAAATTTATTTTAAATCGAATTTCTGCTATTTAGGGTAAGATCGCACTAACTGCGATTTAAAATAAATTTTAACATTTAATTGCTATGGAAAATGTATTTTTAAAAAAAGAAGTTAGTGTAAGTTTCAGTTTTCATTAGGAATACTACCATTAGTTTTTAGCGGAGTAAAGTAGTGCATAAAAACATAATTGATACAAAGTCAATTTGAAAAATCTACATTCATGTTGATATTTTTTCTATTTAAAATTGTTTTAGATGCCTGGAATGAAAAACAATAACGAGGGAGGAGGGAAAAATGGCACCATAAAAACCATATGAGCCAGACCCCTCTCGGTATTGTGAATCCTGTGGAAAATTAGTCCCCAAGTTTGTGGTTGTAAAAATGCCAGGCTGCGGCTTCTGCCTCTATATCCTCTGCTCCCCAGGCCATGTCAAAATGCCGCAAGTGTAGGAATCTGGTTCATGGTAATATTTTGATTGCTCAAATGAATTCTATGTTGTTTCATGATAATAAAAAGCTTTTTCTGTTTTTATAGACTATAGTCACCATAGACTATAGAAATCACAAAAACTCAACATAATTTTCCATGTCCAGCATAGGAATCAAAATTACAAAGTCTTCATACGAACAAGTTTTATAAGTTCAGAGAGTTCTAAAAAGGAACCTACTTGAACAAGTAAGAAATTCAATAATTTCCTGATTTCGTCATATTATTATTATATCAAGGTCCCTATAGTTACTTAACATATATATGTATAAATAAACGAGTTATGAAATCGTTAAGATCAAACAGAGGCGGTGGCAATTGCCTAGCGATTTTTTCAAAAACATTAAACAAGCAAAAAAATATCCGTGATGACTTCATCACGAATAGCTTTTTCAAAGACAACAATACGATTTTTTGTAATCAAATTCTGCCACAAGATGTTTTATCGTTGCTAAGCCAATTGGCTTGAATTACCGTGCCTTTTACAAATACTATTCTATAAATATACCTTGAGATCAAAAAGTTTATTATCTGTCATATTTCTGTTGTTCTGTAACACTGTTACGAGAATTGTCAAACGACATTTACATTTATTGACTAAATTATGTTTTTTAGTTAATGAGAAAAATTTAATGACTATCCCGTCCAAAAATGGTAAATCTTCACGTTTTTATTTCGATTCAATCGATATGATTGTTCAATTGCCAGAATCGAAAAAGCAGCAGATAATCAAACTTGGAATCAATTTAAAAGTGTTATTTCTAGATTTAATTCGTTTTGTGAAGAAATAAAGTGGGGAGAAAAAAACTTATTGAAGAACTATAGGGACCTTGATTAATATTATTATTATTTACTATTATTTATTCATCATCTTTTGAAAAGAATGGGAATGCACAAATATCTGCTCTTATTTCGGGCCACATTTCATCAGCGGTTTTCTTCTTACTTTCAATTTGGTCTTCGTACTTTCCTCTGATTTGTTTGACTATTTGACCAAGAATTTGTTTATTTAATTTCAAATGCGAGATTGGACGTTATTCATCGTATATTGACTATTATTGTTAAACAAGACGAAAAATTCTCCACAGTCAGAGAAAATCCCAACAATTTTATGCTACTCCTGTAATCTGGAACAAATTGTCACTGTATCAGGCTCTTTTACAATTGTCTGCTTGTCAACTGTAAATTTTTACACCATAGGCCCCAGAGTGATTGTCACGGAGTGGACCAAAAGTTCAAATCACAGTTTGTAGTCAGTCACGAAAAACAGCAGTAGATTCAATATTCAGTATTCTCATTCAATGCACACAAATCGAAATCCTTAATACTTGCTAGATGAAAAATGTATGACATACATACATATAATAATGATAATAAAATGTCTTCAAATTTGGCAGGCACCTGTGGTAGAATTCTCCGATTCTCCCAATAGATGATTTCTTTCTTACATTGGAACCTGCTTGGGATGTTTTTTGAAGAAATATACGTGAGTCACTAGTTGGATAACGATTAACGATTCTCACCCAATGAACAAAACGTTTATTCTCCGTCCTCAAATTTGGCTACTCTCCTGGATTTAGAATTGGCACTTTTCGGTAAGGTTTTTTCGCAAAAAAAAAATCACTTTAAACTGACTTTTTCAGTTTCAATTGTGGACTTCTAATTTCGAAGGCCAATTTTTTAATAGGTTCAAGCTGTTTTTCGGAATCAGAATTCACACCCTCAAAGGAGACTTTTTCCCATGTAGCATTTTAGGATTCAGTAACGCTGAAAAGTATTTCTTTCTCGACTTCTCAAATGTGCACAGTCAGCTTATTATCGTTATCGTATAGCTTAATGTGAATGAGGAACGATTATATTCATATATTGTTGATGGGGCTCGTTAAGCTACTTAAAGTAAACAGCACATGTGTTTTGGAAAATAATAGTAGCATTTCAGTATCTCCCATTTCCAGTGTACATGCAATAAGTCAGTTCACTGAGGTAGAACGCAGAGATTATTCTGCAATTCTGCACACATATACACACAAAATCGAAATCCTCAATACTTTCTGCTTTCAGCCTAAAATATAATGCTTAAAAATAAAAATAAAATATAAATATTGTTCACTTGTCACTTATCTTTTTGTTGTCAAATTCTTTCAGATGCCAGGAACAAAGAGTACCAATGGTCAATGGTGGAGGAGGAAAGAACCGGCACAACTAAAAACCATAATATGGTTTTTAGTTGCCAAGAGGGTCTAATTCATATTATGAATTAGACCCTCTTGGTAATGTGATTCATAAAAAAAGTCGGTTTTGAAGTTTTACGCTGCCTAAATGCGAAGCTGTCACTTCCGCTGAACAAAACGTTGGGTCAAAATCTGACGCACACGGTAATAATTCACATTACATCTCACAATATTTATATCTTTATACCATGTATGAAGTATATGAATTCCTGATATTTATGATGATATTTTTTTCAGACTATTGCCGCATATTTGACACATTCAATAGAAGTTTATTTAAGCCGGCAGAAAGAAGTGACTGAAACTAAGTAAAAAAAAATTTGAAAGAAGGGGGGCTGAATGCTACAAAAAGATGCTCATTTAGTTTTATATCATCGTGCGTCATTTGTTAGTAGTTGTACGTACTGGTTGTGGTTTCTTCGTTTATCATAGTTAGTTAGATGAAAAATATTAAACATTCTATGTTATTATGTAATAAATATTGGCTTAAAACAATAAAATTAACTTGCTGAACCCGCTGGTCTTTGTCCAGGGTTCACTTTTTTTCACTAAATCCTAGAATTGATAATTTTATCGCGCTACCTCAACTCAACGAAGCAATGATCACCGAGCCAAAACTCAAAAACTTGCACGCAGCTACTATAATAGGGCGGAAACCTTAGCAGAAGTAAATTATTCAGATTCAGAACCCTATTCGGTAACTATAGTTTTTGGGCCCCCAATTTAGCGGAAAAGTTCATGACAGTCGCAAAATTTTTTTGCTCCCTTTTGATCCTTGAAGCTTTACAAACAGGTTGCAAAAAAAAAATTTTACGACCTTCATGAACTTTTTCCAGTTTGTAGCGTTAAAAACGGCTAAATTTGCACATAATTTTCACAGCTGCACAGATAATTTCATGAAATTCATCAGTTTAACATGCGAAAATAAACAGTTGTCAAGGTTCCTAATATGCATACAAATAAAGAATTCATTGAATTTGGTTTTGCAATAAAAAATGTCTTCATTACCGAAGTGTTTCTTGAGCAGTAAACATCTCTATTCCTATTTTGCTTCTAATTTGATCAGTTTTTGCTCTTTTTGTCTATTTTTTAATTCCCTTCAGTTTAAAGATACAGTCGCACCATGCCGTATTCATTTTGCACTATTTGTTCACGAAGACTAACGACACAAAAACGGGGTTATGAAATATCACAACCATTCACACTCTCCAAGCTAATTGCATTTGAAAACGAATACAACTTGCTCTGCCCAAAGTCCGGAAACTTGTGTCCTACCTGCCGTATGATGATTTTATTTAAAAAAAAAGTAAGTGTAGGCTAAGTTAGGTTTTTTTTCTATTCTTAACGAAGTAAACTAAACATGGTCAAACTAATATTATTATTTCCATTTTGGGTTATCAGCCCTCAGATAAGCTGTTGAGGAAATTCCCCGCACCAGGAGGGTCCAATTTGAATCCAGTCGCACCCTTGGAAGAGGGCAGACTTCAAAGCCCACTAAGCCTAACACCTGCTTCATCACATCCATCTGGTTCATCGAGTTCAACAGCCTCTTCTGCTCTCTCAACCCAATATTCTGAAGGCATTGAACAATTGGAAATGAACGATGCCAGTGAAAGTAATATGTTTTCTTATCACTGCACTATTTGGTATTACGAACCATTGATCTTGACAACCACAGAGTATAACAACCATAATTATGTACCATCGATTTTGACAACCATAGAGTTTGACGTTTAACATTACGGACCATTGATTTTGACAATCATAGAGTTTGACACTTAACATTACGAACCATAGATTTTGACAACCATAGAGTTTGACAATCATAGAGTTTGACATTTAACATTACAAACCATAGATTTTGACTATCTTAGAGTTTGACAATCATAGTTTGACATTTAACATTACAAACTATAGATTTTGACACTCATAGAGTTTGACAGTCATAGAGTTTGACAATCATGGAGTTTGACACTTAACATTACGAACCTTGGATTTTGACAATCATAGAGTTTGACAGTCATAGAATTTGACACTTAACATTACGAACCATAGATTTTGACAATCATAGAGTTTGACACTTAACATTACGAACCATAGATTTTGAAACTCATAGAGTTTGCCATTTAACATTACAAACCATAGATTTTGACAACCATAGAATTTGACACTTAACATTACGAACCATAGATTTTGACAATCATAGAGTTTGACACTTAACATTACGAATCATAGATTTTGACAACCATAGAGTTTGACACTTAACATTACGAACCATAGATTTTGACAACCATAGAGTTTGACACTGAACATTACGAATCATAGATTTTGACAACCATAGAGTTTGACACTTAACATTACGAACCATAGATTTTGAAACTCATAGAGTTTGACATTTAACATTACAAACCATAGATTTTGACAACCATAGAGTTTGACACTTAACATTACGAACCATAGATTTTGAAACTCATAGAGTTTGCCATTTAACATTACAAACCATAGATTTTGACAATCATAGAGTTTGACAGTCATAGAGTTTGACATTTAACATTACAAACCATAGATTTTGACAATCATAGAGTTTGACAGTCATAGAGTTTGACAATCATGGAGTTTGACACCTAACATTACGAACCATAGATTTTGACAACCATAGAGTTTGACACTTAACATTACGAACCATAGATTTTGACAATCATAGAGTTTGACACTGAACATTACGAATCATAGATTTTGACAACCATAGAGTTTGACACTTAACATTACGAACCATAGATTTTGACAACCATAGAGTTTGACACTTAACATTACGAATCATAGATTTTGACAACCATAGAGTTTGACACTTAACATTACGAACCATAGATTTTGAAACTCATAGAGTTTGACATTTAACATTACAAACCATAGATTTTGACAACCATAGAGTTTGACACTTAACATTACGAACCATAGATTTTGAAACTCCTAGAGTTTGACAATAGAGTTTGACATTTAACATTACACACCATAGATTTTGAAACTCATAGAGTTTGACATTTACCATTACAAATAATTGATTCTGACAATCATTGAGTGTAACACCTATAATTATTTACCATTGATTTTGATAACCAAAGAGTGTGAACCGTTGTTAATCACTGTTACAAGTTTTAATCCACTGTATTTGTTTGAGTAAGTGGTTTTACAAGTTATATACTTCAGATATTTCAGGTTTGACTCAAAATTCATCAGGAGAGCTTATCGAATTCGCAGCAGTGGCCACTTCCGAGCATAAGTGTCTGGTTTGTCACAGCAAAGTGGGAAGATCTCGAGTTCCAAGAACAGCTACAGTGGACTTGTTTCTCCGAAAACAGGTGTATGTGAGGGCAGAAGGCGTTCGAACGTGTCCTGACCATTTGGAGAATGGTCTTTTCACTGTGGATGCCATTCAAAGGATTCACGCATCTTTTGAAATGTGTCGTATGCGAGGTAATTTCAGTTTAATCTTTGGAATGTATAACTTGAACTACAGAAATTAATCAAATTTTTTTTTTCAGGTCCGGAAATCTCTCAATTGTTGAGAGATCTCATTAAAGCTGCGACGGAGTTTCCTCTAGCGTTTCATCGGCCGCATTTGTACAGTGAGGAGGATTTTTACACCCTTTTAGGAGTGTCTAAGCCGCAATTCTCGTTTCTGTCTGGCTTTCTGGTCGAAATGAGAAATACCCCGAGTCGAACTGTGCAGAATGCTTTAGCTATTTTTCTGCTAAAGTTAAGGCACAACATGAGTCAAGAGGTATGAATGAAATACAAAAAAGGTTAAAGCATATGTTTTGATGAGAATAGATTGCTACAGTATGTCTATCAATTTGATCAAAGTCAGCAAATCATGTTTATGTGATACATAATTTTTTCAATCAATGGTATAATTTCAACGATGTATGATTTTTCTGCTTGCTGCTTCGCTTATGCTTTTTTGATAATTGTTTAAACGTCAAAATTACAAACTTGTGCTCGCGGCTGAATCTTACTAAAAGACATGTGGTAGTAGGCAAAATAGATTTGGGAAACTCCGAATTCAGTCCATAAATTGATATCTATGAAATCCAGAAGGATGAAAAGTTCTGTTAAGAAAATATGACTAGAATGTTTGCATGTAACGGGTGGAGCTAATTATTTTTGTTTTTTTCTTCAACTCAGAATAGACACTGAATACAAGTTGGACTAACATTTGAGTTTGTTACAGGTTTTGAAGATTATGTTCAATTTGAACAGTCAATCATGCGTCAGCAAGACCATAAGCGCAGTGACGGAAGCATTAACAACTTACTTCGTGCCGAAATATCTTGGATTCCAGCATAAAACCCGAGAAGAGCTGATTAGAGAAAATGTACCACGCTTTACTTCTAAGGTACTTGGAGCGGAGCCTGATCAAGCAGTTGCCATCCTTGATGGCACCTACTTGTACATTGACCAGCCCTCGGACTTTGGTTTACAAAGAAAAACGTTTTCCAGCCATAAACACCGCAATTTAATCAAGACTATGATGGTAAGTTGAATATAATTATAAATGAGTTGAATGAATTTGTATGCGTATTAAGGCATCAAACAAAGCAACAAACTAATTCACGATAAATATTTTTAATTTTTTTTTCAGATTGTCATGCCCAATGGATACATTGTAGATAGTATTGGGCCATACTATGCGGATGGGGCCAACAACGATGCCGCCATAATGGATGACATCCTTACACGTGACTCTTCTTTCAAGGATCTCTTCCACCCTGGCGATTGTTTAGTCGTCGATCGAGGTTACCGAGATGTGGTATCCCAAATGCAGAGTTCTGGCTATAAAACCTTTATGCCGAATCTGTTAGCTCCAAAGCAAAAGCAATTCTTAGCTTTGGAAGCTAATGAATCTAGAAGGGTATGATATTGAATTTAAAAAAAGCAAATTATTGAATTACTCCAAAGGTTTATCTAAATCATGAAGTTTACTTATGAATCAATTTCTTCTGCGGATAATTAACTGAATTGCGACAAACTTATCTATTTTTATTCAATAGTTATTGATAATTAACCGAGTCATAACAATCGTTTCTGTTAAAAATTAACTTACTCGAAACAAGCTCTTTCGCTGATAATTTTCTGAATGTAAACGAACTCTTCTATCGATAATTAACTGAATCACAACAAACTCTTAAATTGATAATTAACTGAATCACAACAAACTCTTAAATTGATAATTAACTAAATCACAACAAACTCTTCTATTGATAATTAAATCATTTGAAACAAACTCTTGTATTGATAATTAATTCACTCGAACAAAACTCTTCAGTTGATATAAAACTTCCAATTCTTGTTATTTATAAAAAATCTAGTTGTGTTATTGCTCATTTGAAAAAATAGGTCACATTTATCAGATGGATTGTGGAACACGTCAATGGGAAAATGAAAAACAAATTCAAGTTTTTCGATTCTCGTATCTCGGCTTCTTATCTGCCTAAAGTTCATTCATTTTGGAGAATCGGATTGGCAATTATGAACTCATGTGGCAACGTTGTTGAACGCGATGAGTCAAAATATATGGGCATTGTGGACCACATTTTGAGCAAGTTGCCAAACCACAACACATTACAAGTATGTTGTATTCAAAATTATTGTGTTGATTCTAAGCTCATATACGTTAAAAATACGCATGAATGTTCTATTGAGTGTTTATTGATTTGTAGGACAGAGTTGAAGCCAATCATTGGGAAAGAAGAAGTGTCCTTTGGTCTATTGCCACAAAAACGGCTTGTTTGGACTTTCCCAGATTGACGGAGGAAGATCTCCACAAAATAACTTTAGGAGTTTACCAAGTTAACTTGGCCGATGAGTACACCAAAGACCACGAAAATGACGAATCGGACTACGACTTTTTTTTCCACAAAGAAGAGTTGTGTCTTATTCGGGTGAAACTTCGTTCTCGGTTTTGCCGATCCAGTTCGCATTTAGTGTGGATCGAATACAACTCGAGAAACGAAGGTTGGAGATCAGTCCTCGACTGGTATTGCAGGTAAATGGGTATATTACACTTTGCAAACAACAGCAAAAAAGACTGAGCGTCACCATATGGGGTACATTTTTGTCGGTTTAGAATCCTATGTTATAAATAAATGATAAAAAACAACCGTCTTATTATGGAATACTTATTGTTCAGAAGACATTCAAAACAATTATAGCAACAAAAATGAAATAGTTATATTTGTAAAACCAAAAAACTAAAAGATTATCACGAAAAATATATAGAAGTGTGTACGAAAACGAAATGTGATAAATTAACAGTCCAATTAGTTGCAGTCAAAAACTTATAATGCCGTACACTAACGTGTTTTGATAATATTTATGAAGGTGCAAAAATGGGGCTCGTCAGGTGGGTTGCTGTGCTCATGTAGCTTCCGTTTGCTGGTTTCTTGGAAGTAAACGCTTTGAAGAAATCACAAAGACAAGACGCAGACTGGCTCACAGCATATTGGATTGTGCGGCAAAACACGATGTTGAAGACGAGGAGGATTCCCAAACAGGTGAGTTGACGATATCAAAATATTTGTTAAAGTTCAGTCTCAAAATTAAACTTTTGAACTAAAATAAATGTGTTTCTCTATATTTAGGGTCCTTCTGAGTAGTTGAAAATTGTCAAGTAGCAGTATTGTAATCGATGATGGTAAACTGAGGTTGAATACTGCTCTCGTGAATGGAATCACGATGGAATACAAGTGGAAGGCCTCCGCGTGGCGTATTCTGGGCAACGTCTATAAAGACGGCTAACTTCCACAGATCATACTTTTTTTGAATAAAGATTTTATCAAAAATAGCATATTCATATTTGGTCTAGTTATTTTAATAGATCTTTATAAGCCTTCTCGGAAAAATAAAAAAAAACAAAAACATAATGCATATAGTGACATTCATTCATTAAAAAAAGATAAATAAAAAAATCTTATAAAAATGAACTTTAATTTTATGTAATGTCTATGATCCGTCTTTCATTCGCACCTTATTTAGTAAGATTGCCAAATTGCGTACATTCGATTGTGCATAGCGCGAAGCACGGCAATTTTGCTAGCATTTATTACGGTCACCAGGGGTTCTGCCTATTACCAATAAACAAGGGACCAAATTCTCGGCTTATCGAATAGGGTTCTTTTGCCTGACTTTATTAAATATGGACAGATTGCAGTATTTGGGGTTATGTTCAAAATCCCTTTACTTGTGGACGGGTTTCTTTGGGTTTTTTCATAGTTCTGGGGCGGTGGTGGTAGTGTTTTGAACATCTTCCCAAATACTGCATTTCGTCAACTTGAAACACTTGAAAAAGAGACATTTTTAAACTAAAAAAATGCTCAAAATGTAATTCTTTACCATCCGTACTCTCACAGCCAGGAGGTTACGATTTTTCGAGTAAATGCAAACTTTAAACATAATGCAAATTAAACTGGTACTTTTTTATGCATAAAATATTTATACTTTTGTGAGCTTGATCGATTCATCTCATTTTGTCACTTATTGGTGTAGATATAAATTTATGTAGTTGACGTCACCATGTAAATTTTGATTATATCTATAAAAACTGTGTTTAGCCGCTAATTGTCTTTAAAAAGCATGAAGCCATTGACCGATGTTCAAGAAAATTTATAGGCCCAATAACGCCATGCTCATCAACATGTGTGCCAAATTTGGTGGTCCTTGCTTTATAATTGCGACTTAAATCGTAGGACATAGGTTTTCGGTCACGATGCCTATAGGGCGTAGCCATGGCTTTCCGCCCTAAAAACTGATGATATAAACTCACCGCGTGTGGAACTCACCGAATGCAAAACTCAACGCCTACGAAAGTCACCGAAAAACCAAAAATAATCTCGGCAAACTGCCTATACTGCTTTTTTTCAAGTTAAAAATTTTTTTCTTTACTTCTTATTCATAACATTTAAAATTGTTTGTTCGAGTTAATCAAGGCCAAGTTTTAACTTTTTTTAAATTTCATTCAGAAACTATATTCTAGTTCATAGATAAATTTTTAAAATAGCTTACTTAAATACCGGCAATCCTAACTGGGCTCAACGTTATTTTTTACTTAAGTCAGTGCGGGTTATTGAAAATAAATTTGGTAGAGAATGAATTAAAAAATCCAAATAAAATATTATATGGCGTATTGTAAATGCTTGACGCCAACGAAAATAATTTTTACGTGCGGAAAAATTTGCCAACGATGAATTTCACATGCGGTGAGTTTTACATGTGGAGAGTTTTACATTCGGTGAGTTTTGTATGCCGACAAGTTTCAATTCGATCAGTTTTGATTCGGTGAGTTTAAAAATGAAAATTTCATGTAGAAGGAATCTTACAGAGACACAAGAAAGGTCCTTATGGAAACAAAACAACAACTTATTCTTGCAAGGTTCTAAAATATAGTTCATTTGAGAAAAGACAGAGTTTTTTTTCGGTAGGTTATTAGGCATTGATTGTTTCCTTGTCAACACAATGTGAACAAATACATTTTTCAAAAAATTTTTTTTAAACTGAGAAAATGGGCAATGAATTATTGTTGCCACAATACAGAATCATTGGCTTACTGGTTGGATTGCAGTTTAAAGGCATGTTGCTACAACCCATGTAAACTACTATGCTACATCCCTATGCTTCATTCACTGCTTCATACAATCATGTAAACTACTATGCTACATCCCTATGTTTCATCCAATGGTTAGGTTCGGTTGCCTTGTAAATCTGCAAGTGGATGCAACAGTGGATGCAGCATTGCGATGTAACAGGGGATGAAGCAGTGGATGAAGCATAGGGATGAAGCATAGTAGTTTACATGGGATGTAGCAACGTGCCTTTAAACTGCAATCTAACCAGCTTACTTTGTATAAATCAGCCATTTGTCGGGGATAGCCGAATAACATGGGGCAATTTTTTTTGCTTCGAAATGAACAGTAACTCCGAGGTGGCCATTACCTAGCAATTTATCAAACAGTAAACAAACTCAAAACGATCCGTCATGGCGTCATCGGGCGTATGTCTATATTATCGTAGTATGTGAAAGGACCCAATGTGAAACCCAATAATTATTGCAAACAAAATGAGGCTGAACTTAATATACTAAACTAATTAACCAACCCACCAAGCAACAATAAACAATAATAAACTATTAAACTAATAAAATAAACTACATTTCTTACCAAAATTGTAGACGTTTCAATGTACTAAGGTAGAATCAGTAGAATGAGCCTTCTAACCCTCTAACTCCCCACTTCCCCATAGATATCCTACGGCGAAAGCCGTTGCCAACCAATCTACCGTTGGTAGATCTCAACATCGAATCCGCAATCCAAAATTCCGAATTTAAACAAAAAAGGGAATACTTCTAAAAACACAGTCAACAGAAGCTGTAAGTTAACCACTAGTTAACTTGAATAGCTAAGCTATATACCAATTTACAAAAGGAAAAAAAATCGAAAAATCTTAAGAGAGAATTCTGGAACGATCTTTTTCAAAGAAACTCGTAAGTGTATATATATGTAGGTTTGAGGTGAGGCTTCAGTAGGACGCCGGTAAGGCGTAGTTTGTTCTTTGTATTGCGGTGCCGTGCACGCACACTGCATGCATACACACAAGAAAAATATATTAGCCTATGGCGCTTGAGTGAGACCATCTGTATCAACGCTCTGTGTGGTCCATCTGCCCGTCGTACTATGGGAGTCTAATGTATGAATGAAAATATGTTGTGACGACAAGCTGTGGTCCATGGTTGCAGCTAAAAACTAGAATTCGAGTCGACTCTTGATTGCAATGATTGTTTGCAATCTGCGATCGCGATCCCTGTTGTTTTTAACGGACAACACAAAATTAAATTTTTACATTAAAGCTGCGAGAAACTAACACTGTAGCCAAAGTAACAAAGGCTGTGATTCAATGAAGAGAATGGTGGTTGTGGTTATCAAATAGCTTTTTTACATGCTCATTTTCTTATTCTTGAATGTGGAATAGGTTAATTTTTGACGGTTGATAATAATTTTAGGAGTGCCTAGAATTATAAACTATTTATGAAGCTTATGTTAGAGTTTTTTCTTCAGAGAGCAGGAGGGCCCCACGATTCTAGTCAGCTATTCAGACGCAAATACATAGTGTGCCTTGTGCGTCGCAGTCAATTTTGATTTAAATAAGAGACTGGAAAAATTATACTGTTTCAACGTATACTTTTACAATTTAAAGGAAATCAAAGTACAAGAGAAATTACAATACATTACATGCTATGAAAAGTTTCAAACACCTTGGCCTTGCACACGCTGAATGATACAAGCGAAAGATGAATTTTTAACAGTATAAACGTTGAAAAACCTTTGATGGAGTGGAACAAGCAGACAGTAATCTGTAGAAGGGATCTGTCTGTAATACAACTTGGAAGCCCTACAATTCCAATTTACCAATATTATATATTATATAGCATAGCCAATTATTTGACATTTGAAAACCTAAACTAGAGTATATGACACGCGTCTATGCAATTTGCATAATGAAAACATGTTTTTGGAGGTTTTTTGCTTGCCAAAATAACACGTAATACAAGTAAGACCCTGAAAACCTATATCTTGACCTAGCTAATCGACGTATACGATTTGTTTTTCACATTTCGTAACCTATGCTGTCAAATATTTCGGTGCTGCGAACACTTCAAATAAGTCGAACCTGTCCCACCGTTGTTTGTGAAAAAATCTGAAAAAAAAGACCTTTGGCTACATTCAGAGTCACATTTTGCAGGTTCAGACTCTAGACTCTGGTTTAGATTCTATATTGCTAGGAACAAACGTAGTTCTGCCTGGTATAGTGATAAAATATTGTTGTTGTTTGGAAAAACATGAAAAAACTATACTTACTTTGTCAACTATGCTATCAAATTCTTGTGAAAAGGTACACGGGATCACTAACCTCACAAGTTGTGAAATTCAGCAGATTTTTTGAAATTCTAGGGTGTCCACTGTTTATATGGGACTCGAGGCGAAAGACTTTCCGTACGTGTGGAACTTTTCATTTTGCCAAATTTTGCATCGCGAATGTATTTTTGTGTGTTAATTTATTTTTAATGCTAATCAACTTCTTCTTCGTTTCTACAAAAACGTTTGAAGTTGCCATCTTTGGAATTGGGATGGTTCTCATTGGTGGTGCTATCGTTGTGAATGCCATTTTGATCTGTCGTCAAAAACAGTTTGTTCACTTTTTAAATTTTTGTTTACCTGCTCATCGAGTACTAGAAAGTGGTAAGAAACGAAAAAAAATTTAAAACTACAAGGAAACTCATCTTATGTCTGAAAATTCTTATGGCTGCATAAAAACCATTTAAAGTCCAAAAGCATTAAAAAATATTTGCAAAACTGATCTTGCGTCAAAAACAGTTAAAAAAACAAAAATATCTGATTTCAAAAAACATTTTTAACCAAATGAAAAACCTATACTTTTGGCCTAAAACAGTTCAATAAACACGAAGCTCATTTTAAACAAAACATTGACTACAATTAGGAGAAAAACTTACTTTTTTTCATCCAATAAACAATGAAAACGGTGAAAAGCTCATTATTAAAGTTCAAAATGTTGAAAATTATATCAACACGTCACTTCATGTCATTTAAAGGATAAAAAGTTCTCATAAATTATAAATATGGATTCCACATAGCCACAATCATAACTAACTACTGTTTTTACGGAAATTCACCTTTGTAAAGCCCAAGCTTAGATTACAACTCGATTTGCACTGACAATGGGGTGCCGAAATTGGGTGGCGGAGTTGTACATCGTAGTATCAGGGAATACGTCGTAGAACCAGGGAATACGTCGTAGAACATGTTCTACGGGAAGCACACAAAATATGCATAGCAATGTCTGTGACGTTGGGTATAGCAGCTGTGCAGAAAAGTGCAGAAGACACACTCATTGGTGCAGAGCTGGTGCAGAAGATGCTCTGATTGGTCCGGTTCAAAATTAAACGCGCGTTTCGTATCTTACGTGTGTTAAAGAAGCAATCAGACATAATTTTATACGGCTTTGCCCTTCTATAAACAGCTACGATGATTCGTTTTCTATGGTAGAACATGTTCTACGGGAAGCACACAAAATATGCAAAGCAATGTCTGTGACGTTGGGTATAGCAGCTGTGCAGAAAAGTGCAGAAGACACACTTATTGGTGCAGCGCTGGTGCAGAAGATGCTCTGATTGGTCCGGTTCAAAATTAAACGCGCGTTTCGTATCTTACGTGTGTTAAAATAGCAATCAGACAAAATTTTATACGGCTTTGGGCTTCTATAAACAGCAACGATGATTCGTTTTCTATGGTAGTATAGCTCAAATGAAGCTTGAGGACTTCAATAAGAACCCCAAAAAATATTCGATCCCCATACGGCCGCTAACTCTCAAAGGATCAAAAAGTGTATTTTTTTACAAGCATCTAAATACACGTGTCGCCAAAATCGAAAAAACGGTAAGGTGGTCGGTCCCCTTAATTTCGAGATTTTTCCCATGTTATTTTCCATAAGAAAAATCGAAAATTGATTCTCGATTTCCAAAATTTGTTTGGTCAACCGTAGCATATGTATACTTGAGCATGGGGAAGTAATATTTTAAGGGATTGTAAGTAGCACTCTCCGAATCATTATAAGCTATTTCTCATTTCCCAACTCCGCCACCTACCTAAAGCACCTCATTGTGAGTTTTTATTGTTCACAGATCCAAGTCTCCCTAAACCGCTGCATCCCGTGACCGCAATCATTCCTATGCTTTTCGACTTTATACTCATCATAGCACTGGCAGTCATCCCTTTTGTCTTACTTTTCATCACAAATCCACAGCTCGACTCCGTTCTATTCATTCTATACGACAGAAACCCCCCGATCTTGCCAAAATGGGTAAATCTCTTCGCACAAATACTCCTGTATGGACCTGTAGTCATTACCGTGCTTCATTTCCTCACACCGGTATATCTTATGGGAGTGTACGGAGATTTGACAACTCGATCCTTGCAGTACAGTAAAAAACTGATGGAGAACTTCCCAATCACCCATTTAAAGTACAAACACCGGCCATGGGTTCGAAATTTCACAAACAGACGGCTCCAAAAAGTACTAGCACTCTTCATTGAGCAGAAACTGTTGAATTCTATATCCGAAACGTACTTTCGGGAACTAATGCCCTTTTACATGGTTTTTCTGCAGCCCTCAGCTGTGCCGGCCATTTACATGAGTGTCCGATTCTATGATCTTTTCCCAATTATCATTTACTTGCCAACGGTCGCATGCACTTTGACATTGCTTTATATACTCGTTTTGGTGCACACTGTTGCTAGTTCCCCGTTTGAGTTGTCCATTAAAATTTTGAGAATGAGGAAGACTGTAATACCTTTTTGGAATTTGGATCCCTACTGGAGAACGAGGTTCCGGAGTTTGACGCCAATAAGATGGCGAGTTTTGTGGTTCACTTTTGAGATGGGCAATTTACTGCCTTTGATGGAGAAGCTGGTCAACGCCACTACTTCTGTTTTGATTTTGTAAGAGAACTGCCCTCATAGAAGACTAATAAGGCAAAAACCACGCATCGGAAGCGAATTTAGAAATATAACGTGGGAAACCAAGATAGTCTAAAAGTGTGCTTACACTTGCACCTGGCAAAATGATCAAACGCTTAATTTCTCCTTCACCTAACCAGCCAACGAAATGCAATCAAAATGAATATACGTGCGTGTGCGTGGATGGAAAAAAGTATAGGGGCGCAAGGCGCAACCGATGCCCTGTAAATTCGTAGATTACTACTCGCGTACTTCTCCCAGCCAATCAAATTATTTAGAGTTTGAGTTCACTACGATTTGATCGGCTAGGAGAAGTACGCGCGTAGAAATCTACGACTTTACATAGCCCCGGCTGTACCCCTTTTATTTAACTAGTGTAAGTGTAGTGCAATGCAAACTAGATTGATCTACTAGCTACTATATTCGTCGGCTTTCATTTCATTGTTTTTCTAGCTTTCATTGTAGTTGACTAGTTAGTAAGACTTATAGACCTTATTTCTTGTAAGCTGTTCTTTCTCTTTCCAACGAAAATATAGACCTGTTGTTAGTTTAGTTTAATAATTAGCATTATTAGTAATTACACACAGTTAAGTTAAGTCCAGATAATTAGTTTGGTAGCTATATAGCTAAAAATGTTTGGAGCTTGTGCAATGATTACTGATATGTATCAGGATTGCGAACCAAACTAACCTTGAATCCCGGAATAAAAATAAAAGAGCTCATTAACTGCTACTTGGTTTGTTTATTCAAGACCAGGCAGGATACTGACGTTAGTTACATACATAAAGGTTTTTTTTGCAACCGTGGTGTTATGATTCAGCGGAATCTCACATCCCAGAGAAAATGTTCGGTATCATATGTTATTATTCATTCTGGATCTTTGAATCCGAATAGAGTTCAAGGAATCTCAAGAAATCAAACTAGCGTTCAATAAAATTGCTACTACTCAAGTTACATTATATGCACACGAGTATTTTTGTATAATACGCTCTTGAAATTCTCAAGTTGAGAATTTCTCCGCATTTAAAAAAGATTAGTTTCCATCTGCAGTATTTTTCTTCCGTAAGCAAGAACGACTGTACGTCAATTTCTATTAGAAAGGGGCAAGTTACTTATACTATCTGCGTACTCACATTTAGTTGTAAGTGTAGATTTTAGAAAGTTTCATTGAACGGTGTGACAATTTCACGTAGGACTGAAAACCTTTTCTCTTTCTCGGAACATTTTTATTGGTCAAGGCTGGTAATATAAATGTAAGAACAGTGCCTTGATCTCTAGAGAGGATTTGTAGATGCCAATTTATTTTCTTGTGAAAGTAAGGACACAATGGGGAGAGGCTTATTTTTGGTTTGATGGATCACTAAATCCTTTTTTCTTTATCTTTGACTTAGAAACCATTATTATTACTTTCCTTTCACCTTGTCGTGAGTTGGAAGCTAGAGTGACTCAATATGGTGGAGAGTAGCCAGAGGGCCGTCGAGTTGCAAAACGTCGGTGTTGCAAATCTACGGCCAGAGCAATAATCCTCTGACTGAATTTTTGACATCAAAAAAAGCAGTGGTGCGAGTACTACACTGCACATTTCCACCAAAAATCTTCAAACAATAATTTTACAGCCAATTATGCCCTAATTTGAATAAAATTTGAAATCTGAGTTAAAATTGACCTTTTAAATCCAAAAACGGTGGCTGAAAAATCATAAATTTAAACTTTGACTTATTATATAATTAAGGGTTGGTCTTATTTCTTTGAATTTTGTACCGTAAATTCAAAAATAAGGATTCACACAAATTCTAACAATGATAGTGCAATCTGCAATCCCTAAATTTGTATATTATACCCTTGACCATCTTTATCGACCAAGCCCAGCAATTTTTATTTCAAGTCCGAAAATGACAGTTAAAGATCAGTAATAGGCGTTTAATTTTGTTTTTACTTTAAAAATCAGCATTGTATAATAATTAATTACCCACCGATGAACTCAAGGTCAATCATACAAATTCAATCTAAAGAACGATCTTTTGCTCAAAAAGTTACAATGGTGTGAAATAGAAGTAGAATGGTTTCGATCATATCTTTCGGGAAGAAGTCATATCACTATTGTCAACAACAAAACATCCCAACCTTCCTTCCCCCAGTCAGGAGTCCCACAAGGATCGATTTTAGGACCCCTTCTATTCACAATTTTCATTAATGATCTCGCAGAAGTTATTAAACATGGGCTACCAGTGTTCTATGCAGACGACTCCCACCTCTGCTTTTCCAGTACAGTAGAAGATATAGAAAATATGTGGGATGAAGTTAATCATGACTTGAATTCAGTTGGCTTATGGATGCAGAGAAATGGAATGCTGCTCAATATGAAAAAATGCAAATACTTAATTA
>Ga0210040_10003442_pt1 | contig 21375 bp, 12 predicted proteins | sample CryGeyCG12114_NA_FD_185462 | JGI IMG/M metagenome (GOLD analysis project Ga0210040, IMG submission 185462) | Groundwater microbial communities from aquifer - Crystal Geyser CG19_WC_8/21/14_NA (SPAdes) (version 2) | ecosystem: Environmental > Aquatic > Deep subsurface > Groundwater | place: USA... | reverse complement strand
TAAATTCTTAATTGTAATTAAAGCATAAACATTTATTTATGATTATTTTTAATCTGTTTGTTTACTTTACTCTAGCGTGCTTATTTCCTTCTGGGCGACGTAAAGAACCGCGACCTAAAGAGTCGGCCACCTAAAAACGGCGACGTAGAGTAAGACGACCTAAAGAGAACGACGTCGCGATAGGCAGCCGATCTTTTACATATTAAATTCCAGCTGCTCATTTTACCAAGAACTTTTGAACAGGGCAAAAAAGAAAATAATCCCTCATGTTAAATAGTTATCCAATAACAATAGTATAACCTAGCATTTAAAATTCTGATTTTTCATAAAATCGGCAACAAAATACCGAATTTATAGTTTTCCTTTTTTTAATTTCTGTTTTTTGATGAGATGTTTTCGCTATCCTAAACAGTCTTTCGTTGTAATTAATCAAAGTTAAGTAAAAGTGCCACCGTGTATGCTTTTTTATATAGAATTTATGAATCTATTCAATCCGTCAATACAAAAAAGTTATTATTGACCACAAGATCATATAAGGATGACGACACATGACCCCAATGATAACAATGAGAAAAAATGCAATACTAACGAGAACATCCGCTGTGATTCTGGTGGGGAAACAATATGACGTAGGCTCTGGAATAACTATAATTAACTAGCCAACTCTTTTGTGGATTTGTCTATTGCAAACTGATGCTTCTACCACGATGAAACCGTATGGTGAAGCGAAATTCTAGACTTATGCTTCTTCTGTCATCATAGGTAAGCTAATGCGTTCTCTTTAATCTCTAACAGATGCAAATTATCGTGTACACCAACATTAACTTTCCGCAAGCTGTGGTCTCCCTAATGTCAATCAATCATGTAATGTAAGTGTGTTATGCACTGTTCCTACCTAAAGTTAACATTATGTGCTCTACTAGCTATAGAAATTCAAGAATCACACCTGATTGAAGCAAACTAGTAAATAATTGCCTGCCAAAAATTTCTTACAAAATTCTATCCAGCTTCCCTAATTAATTTGTCATCCACGTCATTAGAAAATAACGCCAATATACATTTCCGTTCTAATAGTTCAATTACGTAATTATATCTACACAGTCACAGTCAATGATAAACAGTAAAAATTATACTGTAAAGTCAATTTACAATTGCTGCGGTTTGATATTCACATTTCATGTTATAACTTACCGTTAAAATTCCTAGTAAATAAGCTATATCGTCGGCATGAATTTGTTTCTAGATCCAGATGGAACTTACTTTGCCAGTATCGATATCTATTAGCATGTAATACGTCGTTAGCTACCTGCTATCTACAGTAGTTAGTTAGTATTTAGTTAGTTAGACGCATACTGTGACTGTAAATTTTATCTCCAGTCTCAATTAAAAGGCTCCTTCTTTGTACGGAACATATGCACACGAGGAACATGCAAACGAACATACCACGCTCCAATGTCAATAATCCGTGATGATGATATGTAAACGACACGACATTGTGTGCATAGTGGCTCTAACGTAGGTTAATGATGTCTTCTTTTTTCACCATCCTTGGGACAGATAGTTTGCTAGTTAGTTAGTGAGCAAGTTAGAGAGACACAAAGTTTTAAATCCCAGGGTCCTCTCCGGCTGTCTCAATTTACTGACTGACTTTTGGATCCTTGCTCGTCCTTGCATGCATTTCATGTGTGCAATAAATCCTAATATTTTTTAACTATTGGCACCATGGAGTCAGTCATGCACAAGTTAGTTGTGCTGGTCGTAATTTTTTTACTTTCATCGTGCAGCATCAGTGCCAACATTCTAAAAGAACAAAAAACTGGATTCGCACAAAAATTGGATAGGACAGTGCAGAATGTGCTGGACCGATTGTACGGGGATATAGAGCCGGTTGAAGAGATTTTCCCCGGTTTGAATCATCCCAATCATATTGGAGAAGAAAATGCCCAGCATTTCACAAATGAGTGGGTTGTTCATATTCCAGGGGGCAAACATAATGCGGATTTTGTTGCTAGTGATGCGGGATATGAAAATGCTGGTCAGGTATGTAAAATATTTAGATTTTAGCCAAGTTGAAAAACTCGTATAGCTCAATGAAATTGAGTCCAGATTTAATCTAATTTTAATTTGAAACGTACTTCCAAATTCATTAACAAATTAGCTATAAGTACAGGTGGATGGTTTTGAAGACACTTATCTATTGCGGAAGAAAAATCACCCAAGAAGACACAAGAGGAGTGCAACTCATCTTTCTCATGAACTTGTCACATACAAAAATGTAAATTGAAATAATATCTAGTTTCATAATTAGTAAATGACAGCATATTAAGTAATGCTATTTGTTTTAGGTAAGATGGGCGGAGCAACAATATGCAAAATCCAGGCAGAAACGGAGCGCTGATTTTTTAGAGTTCTTTGACATGCTGAACATCTTTAAACATGCCGCCATTAATGAAGTGCGTTCCAAAACAGTCGTATCTGAACAAGGGTCCCGATTCAACGATCCACTGTGGGAAAAACAATGGCAAATGGTACGAAACGAATACATTTTTATTCTTTTGGCTCCTCTCACATTCCCAAACATCATTTCATATCCGTCCTCAATTTTCACACCCAGCCATGCATACACTCACCATATCCCATTGTATTTCCTTACCAAACTAACAAACTGAATGTTGGCAAAATATTTACTTACCACATAGAGAGATACCCGAACCAAGAAATCATTGCCAAGACTGGACTTGAATATTTTGCCCGTTTTCGACATGGGTTACACTGGGCGAGGCATAAATGTCGTTATTTTAGATGATGGCTTGGAGCATACGCATCCGGACCTTAAGGAGAATTATGTACGTACAGTGTAGCATCTCTCTTGGAACCAAATCTTGCCCAAAGTTTTTCATGTGTTGCATTTACTCACTAACTTACTCATGTACTTTCACCCTATCTCACTAAACATCAATGGTACATAATACAGAATGGGAAAGTGAGTGGAGACTTGAACGATGAAGACGATGATCCCATGCCCAGATATAACTCCCGACCGGCCAATTCCCATGGCACTCGTTGTGCCGGCGAGATAGCAATGAAAGCCAATAACTCTATTTGTGGGGTGGGCATTGCGTATAATGCTGGGATTGGAGGTAACCTTACTAACTGATTTTAGGGTAAATCGTTTAACATTACTCTGTCTGCATTTTAATTTTTGATGTCAGGAGTACGAATGTTGGACGGAGCCGTGAGCGATCGAGTGGAGGGTCAAGCACTGTCCTTTGCATTGCGCGATGTGAACATCTATTCAGCCTCCTGGGGTCCAAATGACGATGGGGAGACTGTAGAAGGTCCTGGAAGATTGGCTCAGCAAGCCCTTGTCAAAGGAATCACTATGGTAGTTAAGATAATATCGGGAACCTTGGTCCATTAGTGATAAATGAATGCATATAAACCTCATGAATGTGCAGGGAAGACATGGGAAAGGAGTGATTTACGTGTGGGCATCCGGAAATGGAGGTACTAAAGGAGATAGTTGTAGTTGCGATGGCTATGCTTCCAGCATTTTCACTCTCTCGATCGGGAGTGCAAGCCAGTCTGGTACTTTCCCATGGTATGGGGAGATGTGCGCTTCGACCATGGCTGTTACTTACTCTTCTGGAGCGTACACAGACCAAAAGATTGTAAGATTTTACGTTACGCTCTATTCCCGTAGAGCTTAATAGTTTCGTTGTTGGTTTGGTGCAAAAGTTTCTAAACTATGGCTATAGTCGCAATCTGAATTCTAAGTTTGCAAGCAAGTATTAGAAGTAACTAAAACTCAAAATGGATTGTACAAGAGTAATCAGCGTGTAAAATTAAACGAGTTGGGCGTTGGGCTGGAGGGGTTGTACAATGGCGAATTGATGATATCGTTAGCTACAATTTAGACAGCTTTTCATAGTTGGCCTGTGTAGTTAGTTAGTTCAAAGTAAAGGGATGCAAATAAATGCAGTTTCAAATATTTTACGTATGTTTGTTGCGTACATTAGGCCACAACAGATATTTTAGGTGGTTGCACAACAAGTCACACAGGCACATCTGCGTCGGCCCCAATGGCAGCTGGAATTGTTGCATTGGCCTTGGAAGCAAAGTAAGCAGCGGAGACTAAAAACTTGTACTTACTTCTATGAATGTAATCTTTTGCCATGTTTCGAACAATACCGGATTAAAAGTTTGACAAGTGGAATTCTTTTGGCAGCCCAAAGCTGACATGGAGGGATGTTCAACACTTGATGGTATGGACTTCTCAACCGGGTCCATTGAAGGACAACGAAGGCTGGAGCTTGAATGGAGCTGGTTATGAGTTTAACACTCGATTTGGATTTGGTTTGATGGATGCTCATGGGATTGTACTTAATGCTCTCAACTGGACCACTGTTCCCACACAAAGGATTTGTCGCATTAAATCACTCCCTATGTAAGTTTCCTAGCTACTGGTCAAAATCTAAAAGGCCAAAGTCAAGAATTTCGAAGAATCTAAAGTTTATGATCAATCTTCAGTTTAAAAGTTTCGATCTAATTCTATCAATTTAACTTACACTACACAAGTCCTTTCACTTTCCACTTCCAATGTTACAATTCGTCATACTATGAAATACACGTTTATAATATACCTCGAAGAATTTTGGAATCATTCTTGGTTTCGTAAATTTGGTTTTCAGTAAAGATGGATCCATTAATGGAAAGAAATCCGGCCAGATAGAATTCGAAAGTGATAGGTGTGCCGGTACAAAAGACGAAGTAAACTTTTTAGAGCACATTCAGGTGATTACAACGATTGAGTACACTAACAGAGGCCTGTTGCAAATCGATCTCACATCTCCCAGAGGTATGATTTTCCATTTACCAAAGCATAGCATGACTTACTTTTTTGTGTGGTGTTGAGAAGTTCCTTTAGTTAGTTAGTTAGCTCCTAAATTAGTTACTAAAGAGTTTGGATCTGTATTGAACAGGAACAAGGACAACATTGCTAACCCCAAGAAAGCTGGATCTATCCGGGATAGGATTTGATGACTGGCCTTTCATGTCGGTCCACACATGGGGAGAGAATCCAAAAGGGAAATGGACTCTCACTGTGAAAGACTCGGTATGTACGAGTGTGAATTACTTTTGTTGCAATCATTAAGCTCATGATACAAGCAGTAAAGCCATGTTCGTGAATATTTATGGCAGTCTAACAGAGTGGGTCATGAAGGTGAAATGATAAGCGCCACTTTGGTATTGTACGGAACAAAGGAAAGTCCCGAATATGTGAAGCACGGTCCCCGAGTATATCCCAAAGAGTACCGGAAGAAGAAAGATATTGGTCCTAAGGAGGAAAAAAAGTGGACGCCTGGAGAACGATTGGATCAAATGACCAATGACATTTTTAGAGAACTACATGCTGTATTTTAACCACGAAACGTGTACGTGTGTACCTAAGGATTTTACCAAAGCAACTTTCACCTGAGATGAAACAAAAGACTTTTTATTCTTTGAATAGAGTGTGCAGTCACCCTGTCACATTCTTGTCAGTCATTTATTTTATGTAGTCGACTAATTTATGATTACCAAACAAGCTATATGAGCATTTACTTTATTTTTTGCGTATTTTTGTAGCTTATATTAAACATTGGAGACGATAATAAAAAATAGCATTCAAATCTTCATGTATTTTTCTTCCATTTCTTTTGCGAGCTAACAACATGAGTCCATTCGTTAATTGGGTTGGGTGCCTAACAAGTTGTTATTTTATACCAAAACTATGCAAATCACTTACATCACAGAACATACAAAAGTCAAAACAAGAAAAAAACAGCATGTTTATTCCAAACGATTTATCAGTATGTTCATTTCATCATCAATTAGAATTCTTACTAAACACAAATATGCAGAGGGCTAATTAAGGAGTAGTAACTAGTCAAGTCAGTGATGCTGATGGATGATCCACAATAATGTTTTACATAAATTTACTTCCACCGAAAACTCAATAATCATATAACACATAACATTACTTTATCCATAATAACAATAGAGAAATTTACCTTGCCTTTTAAACTTGTTGTTCTATGTACAGACGATGAGAAGACCCAAGTTTTCCCTGTCAATCATTATGCACAGTAGTAGAGTATAGCAAGCCTCCTCCTGTAAACAAATGCTCACGGAAGCCTTCACTAACTTACCAACTAGTACAAATAATTAACAACTTGATATTACATCCCAGCTCATCAGTTGTGTCGACGGTTTGTATCTTACTTATGGTAGCTTCATTAGAAAAGTTGGAGCACTCACTCACCCTTTTACTACACAAGTTCTCTACATGTAGCATATAGTTGGTTGGCTCATCATACTTATTTAATTGCTTCACATCAACTTTATAGCAATAATAATAATAATAATCTACATCAAAATCTAAATCAATAACTATATATTCAGACAAATAAATAATTAGCAATACAGATGAGGACGGTGATCATCCATCCATCTATTTATCATGTGATGCAACCAACTACTCCACTTATTTCCAAACATGAAACAAAAACCTTAAATTACTTACTTATTCAATTACCATCGTCGTCACTACTACTCATGGAGAAAACATGTCTAATTTTATCTTTACCTCTACATCATCATCATATAGTATGAAAAACTATATCTTGTAGGTAAAATCATGAGACAAAAAATGTTTCAGAGACCCTCTGGACATTATTTTACTATCGTACTAAGCATACATAATAAACTATCCTCTCAAACCTATGGGTGGCTACCAACAGTGAGAAGGAGTCATCATATACAATGTAGAAGTGTGACCTTAACATTTATACATCTAAATTATTGGCATTCATTCTGCTGGTTGCTCTTCTCTCTCAGTAAACGCTAAAGAAGTGTGTAGTAGTAGTCTAGAGTCATCTTCATTTCATAATAAGACGCAGTTTAACAACATCATCAAAAAAGTTATAGTTTGATAGTAGTTAGTTACCCTTAGGAGAAACATTTGAAAATTACATCCTCCATCTAGTATTGGAATTTTAAAAAATGGTTGAACAGGGGAGGATTATAAACTTATATTTTGTTAGTTAGTAGTACAAACAATTATATAAAGTCAAAAAAAACTTTCTACATTTGTTACCATTCGAATAATTAGTTAGCTATATAGGTAGTAGTAGTAGTAGCATTCGGTAGAGGGGTGTTTTTCCCTGGCTTTCTAATATTCATAAGCCGCGTGCTATTTCTAAACATTTGATGAGTGAGTAGTTGCTTGTTTTTCCTTGATCGTGTCTACGGAACACAGTGAACTATAAAACTAAATACACATGTATAGAGCATAGCAATAAGAAATAGCTAATAGTGACGCACCTGACCTGTCAAGTAGGGTGGTATTCAATAGTTAGTTTGTTTGTTAGTCTTTTCGCATAAACAACATTTTACATCTACTACAGTAGTTTAGTTTGTATATGATTGCAATAAAAATTGGATCAGTATCAAAAACGTCTGCGAGACTACTATCATTATTAGGTTTCCTAAATCTTGTACGTTAAATTTATGAAATACTACATAATATTCCGGGCAGCAGTACTTATGTATGCATTTAGATTGACAGTAAACTTAAATGACAGGTTTGTTGAACGAATGAAGGAAATAATCATGCTCAACATTACAAGTAGAGTTAGTTAGTAGTAAGTGACACCTTAGTTAGTTATTTAAAACATAGTAATATGATGATGGACATCATGTAATTATTATCATTGTGGAACTTATCATCATCTCAAGAGCTAGAGCTATAGCTAGTTTTTTTAACGTTTAAGTCAGTTCTGTAAGATTTTTTAAACTCTATTCTTCGCCTGCTAGTTACTTTTTAACGTGATTAACGGACCTCACTCCTTATATCCTGTTTTAGATAGGATTCAGTCAATAATAAGAATAATCATAATGATAATGCGCCCTAAAATACGAAATATATAATAGTAGTCACCGTCTGAGTGTACGACGCACGGAACGTTCTTTTATATGAGTCTACAACAAATAATTAATCATAATATCCACAACAATAATAAATTTAACCCTCAAGTAATAAAGCTATTCCCTTGCCATTATTATTTCATTTAACTTAACTTTTAAAATACTACTTATCTTGAATGAGTTGTATCTTTGTATAATAACATGTAGTATTTAGTCCAAGACTGAAAAAACTTTAAGATATTTGTCACACTACGCGAGTTCAATTAAAAATTACATGAGCAGCAACATTCTAAAGACAATAATAATAATAATATTCATTGCAAAAGTGGCATAATACCCGAACGAACCCACGTGAGACTTTATAGCAAAGAAAAAAATAGACTCTCTTATTACTTCTCTCGGATTGTTTAAACTTGCTTAGTAATTCACTTCTTATTCTTCCTCGTCTTGACTCTGACTGATAAGTTCGTAATAATAATAATAAAAAAAGGTGCTCTCGTCACCATCATAAATGTATGTAGTAGTAGTTTGTTTGTGTACGCGGCATGTAATGCTCTATTTCAATCAACAGTAAATAACAACACCGAACAATAATGATAATCATGTGGAAGGAACGGACCCTAATCAACTCTAATCATCATCATTATAGATTCTTCTACTAATTAGTTGCAAACCTCTCCTACTTTTATAGTTGTTACCTAAACCAATACTCACATTAATTACAAATGCTACCATGTATTTTGCTTGTTGATAAAATTAATTTTCATTTCCTACCGCTGGATCATTTAAAAAACGACTGACAAGAGGTACGACTGAACGGTAAGGCATGCATGCATGTTTTCTTTTCATTATTAAGGTAGTATGTAACGTCAAATTATTACTATTGCGACGATCGAGTAAAGTTTAAGTTAGTTAGTTAGTAATTTGTAGAGTATGTTAATAACAATAAACTGTCTCAAGCTTCCTTCACTCGTTCGTCCTATTCAAGATGAAATTATATAGTAGATTTTTCTGACTACTTGGAGCTGGAGTGAATTTTTGATTTTAATAGCGCCTCAAAAATGTAAAATAATCGAGAAAAAAGTTTTAACTAAACAAAATTGTTACCATACGTCCTATAAGATAGCATTATTATATCCGAATTATGCGTGCGTGCCAAAGCTTGAGAGCATACTGATAGTTAATAGTTAACTAGCTACTTAAGTCAAAACGTAGGATTGATAATAATTAAACCATTCAACTATATTGGCTTTTGTGGTTCGACTTCGTGGTGCTCACCAAAAACTACTACCTATAGTTATCCACTGACTTTGCTGTTTTGTTCATCATTAAACTTTACTACTATAATCCATTACAAATACAAACTTCAAATTATCGTTCCAGTTAGCTAAAGTAAGGTATCATTAAAATTGTTATCATCATTGCCTTTGAAAAGGTGACTTCTTCTGCCTGATATTATAGATACGCGAGGGACCTGAGAACCAGAGCATCCACTCAAAAAGATGGACACGCAATAACAATAGTAACAAGTAAATATCTTGATGTAAAAAAACACGAAATTCAATAATCTAAATAGACAGCAGAGCAAATAGGTCACCAAACGCTCTCTATTACTTTAGAAAAACAAAGTCATTTTTGTTACCTAATTGGTGGTTTACGCCCATATCACGGTAGTTAAGTTAGTTAGTATTACATGTTTGTTTCTCAGAAAATTTAAAATTTAACGTAATTTAGTATCCATATAATAACAATGTATGGGTACAAGTACTAGTAGTACAGTAGTAGGTAATAATAAGAGCATGAGTAACAAACTGCACCAAATTTTCAACAGCTGTACAGTTACGTATTTCATACTGACTGCTGTACAAAATTATTTATGAGAGGAGGAGAGACGGAGGAGAGAGTTGTGGTTTTTGTTGTAGCTTTTTTGATGACGTTTCAGGATTTTTTTCTGTGGATCTTGGGTTTCGCAGGAAGTAGTTATTTTACATTCGTCGGTAAGGATGGTACGAGGAAGCTTGTCCAGGAGCAGAGTAACTGCCACCTCTTTGTGGTCCAGGTCCTCCGTAGCTGCCCGCAGTAGACGCATCAGCGGTTCCGTAACCAGAAGTTGGCTGCGACCCTGCTGACCAGACCGAAACAACAAAAACACGTTGTCACTCACTACTTTTGCATTCTCCCAGCCGAAATTATCATATTTAATGAGTATATCATAGTAAGTAAGTAGTAGCAATTAGAGGTAGTAGTGGTGATACTAAAAAGTAAGTCATAATTAATAACAATCATACTCAAACTTTGCGTAGGCAGGCATAGCATTGCATACATACTAGCCGTTTTTTACAGGAATTGCTATCTTATGAGAAAGGTGCTAACTAATGGACATGTCATATATAGCAAAACTTCAGAATACTGACTATGAAATCGGTAATCTCGGCCGCAAATGAACAAAAACGGAATATTGCGTCAATATGACAGTGACCACCAGTTAGCAGCAGCGTGAAAGGAACTAATAGATACGCAGAGATAGCCACAAAGGGTAAGGAGGAAAAAGTTGGGGAAACTTATGTACTTCACAACTTCCATAATTATCTCCTTAAAAAAGTCTGAGAAAACCATTAATTACTTACAGTAACAAACTTACTAGACTAATTAGCTACAGTGGCTAAAAGTTGGAGCGCACAAGAGGAATTCAAAGAATAATTATTACTCTCATCCTTTAAATCCACCTTTATTTTAAAAACTTGTTTTCAATCTCACAGTTGAAATAATCCTAATCGTTCTATCAGCTCCTACATATGCACGAAAAACAAAGACCTTGTCACTACCAGCCTCCTTTTATCCTATTCCCATCAAGTGCTACCGAATCCCTTCATTTATTGTACCCTTCACTCCAAGGAGTCACGCAGCCCTTACGTGATGATACATAAACCCATTATCTCACTCTAAACCAAATCAAGTGAGCAGTTTTTTAGTCAGAGAGACTTTTACTAACCAACTAAATTACTTAAAACACTCACTAACTCACCTAAGTTACCGAAAACATCTGGAATCAGAAACCCAAAATGTGAAAAGAGGCAAACTAATCCAACTCCAACCAAAGCTTTAACATAGTAAGTAGGCAATATTTACCTCAATTTCGCTCAATTGCTTTCTAACTAACTGACTGACTAACTAAGATTATGAAATCTTAGAAAAACATTACTTTAGCGGTGAAAATAGCTAGCTAACTTACTAAAGGGTAAGAAAAAGAATATTTTTAAACAGGGCTCAGGGCATGACAAAACTAACTACAGAGCTCTAGTTGTAGAAGTGACAGAATTTAAATTGCTGTAAGGGCAGATGCGTGTGATTGATGGATTTTTTGTGTGTGGGAGCCTGACCGTAAGGGCGTGAAGGTCCATAGGCAGCCGAAGCGGTATCCTGAGAATTTGGCTGTTGGGTGTACTGGGCCGAGGACCCATAGCCTGGCTGTGGAGTCGAGTACGGGTAGTTGGACGCAGGTGGTTTTTGCTGCTGAGCAGGAGCCGCATTGGAAGCCGGAGCCCCCGTCGGTGTCGCCCCCTGACGCGCGTACATGTCAGTGCTCCCATTAGCACCACTGCTCTGTCCATTCTGACCCATTGTATAGTTCCAGTTGGCCGCGGCGGCCGTCGCAGCACCATAATTGTTCTGCGGCGTTGTACCTGCGCAGCAGCCCCCATTGTATTCAGTGCATTCAGTTTCATCATTCAATCATTTTGAAATACTACTACACACACTAATCGGTGTCTGTGACATACACACCGTGAATTCGAGTATCATGTCAAGTAAGTAGGTAAGTGAGTAAGTTTAAGGTCACGAGTAAAGAAAATCTACTACAAAAAAATCAATCCTTTTCGTCGTCCCCATCAAAATTATCATAAATACAACTCTGCAAGTGATCTTGTGCAATTAGATTTTCAAAGGAGAAAGAAGAGGAGCAATGCTCAGAATATTTTCCCCTAGTTTTTAATTTAGAAAACGAAAACAACCATTGAAAAGAGAAGCCTGCTGCCCTGTACTGACATGACTTACCTTCTCTTTTTTACTTTTTCATTCTCAATGAGTTGTAGGGCAGCCACCCAAGAAGTAGGAGAATTTCCCATGCTATTATCCCCGTGTCTTCAATTTCTTAATGTCTCTCTCTCTCTCACTCCCTTTCTCTCTTCCTCACACAATATTATATTTTATAAAATCAAGTTCACCCAATCTATACGTACGACGAGCCAAATAATTAATCATGAAATAGGTAGATAAATAATAAAAACGATCCGTTTCCGAATTACACGAGTGTGTTGTTCTTGTAAAATTGTAAATGTATTAGCTTGCTAGTCATAACATCTTGTCTACAGAATTCCATTATAGTAGGGGTCTGCCATACTCGCCCTCACTGAGAAACAATGAGAAGCAAAAAAACTACTATAATAGCTTTCTTAAGCTACACTACTAACAAACTAACCATAGCTCGTAGTAGTCGTGTCCATAATGAAAATAGTTCTTTTCCCTTTTTTCATCTTACTAACTAACTAATTTACTATTGCCATCATACATAATCTTCTGGAGGGAGGAACCTACGACGTACAATAATTTTCCTCTTTTGCGCTCTCATATAGCAGTCACTGCTTTTTCCATACTCTTAAAATGTAACGTAAAAGTTATCCAATCCAGTGTCATATCATAATTATTATAATAATAATAACTACTCGAGATTTGGTTGCATTAAAGAATCCGTATTAATTTACTACTACTAGGCGTAGTGCTATTCAATAAAATAATATATTAATTAAACTAATGAACTCGAGGTGTACAGTTCTCAAAGCACTGTTCTTTTGTGTTAACAATAAGTTACTGTTTTTAATAAAATATTAATTATGTGTAGTAAGGCAAGGTAAGCAAAATTTAATAATAGTAGCTAAAAATACTACAACGTTAATAGCTAGCATTCGTCCGCGAGGGCGACATGATAGTATTTTAAAGTTCATTAATAATCATCATGATAATAGTAAATTATTATTATAATAAATACAACTAGACTGTGAGTTGTCAGTAAGTAAGAAAGGTATCATAATAATATAGTATTATTGATTTCCAGTGAGCAATGAACAAAACAGCAATGACTGCTACATCTCTATAGGTCAGGTATCTTCCCTACCTTGCGGTCTTATAAGTAAATTCCCAGCGAGCAACGAACCATATACTCAAGCAAAAATCTTTATCCTAATGTGTGAAATGTGACCTCAAAGCAAAAATTACAACTAGAACTTAAAAAATACTCATCATCATCTTTCTAACTACTAAATGTCTTAAGCTAACTTCACCATCTAACTAGAGTAGATTTCATAATATTTTTCAATAACTTCTAATAATCCAGCCTAACAGCCCCCGTGTCGTCCAAAAACGCTTTCTCTCTTTGTGAATAATACGACCAGGTCATAACGTTTACAAACTTACACTAATCATGCTGCTATTTACAACAATGCATTAAATGAGTGGTTGGATTTTCGCACTAAGGCATCATTAAAATAACGGTTAAAATAAACTAAAAAAATTGCCAACATCAATTTGAATTCTTTGTTTAAGGAAAAAGAAGAAAAATCCAACATGTGTCCAGTCCCAGTGCTTTTAAAAGCCCACCATGGCCACAATCAAATCATAAACTAATTGAACCATTTTTTTATCCTAATAATAATAATAGCCTTCCGTCCACCATATATCATCCCATTATTTAAATTTTAAGGATAACGATAAAATAAATACCAGTTAACAGCAAATTAAACTCTTCTACACACGTAATAGTTCCATCCAAAGGAAACAAAAAATAAACTCGGGGTAGTTAGTTACTGATGATGCATATGGCTTATAGATTTAAAATTTACTGAAGAAATCAGGTTGACGTGATGCAGCAGTGTGTTGAACAAACAGGGGAAGGAGGAAATTCGTAGAAACAGTAGTAGTAGCAGAGTTTCGTTTTTTGTTGATGATGAAGGAGGAGGGAGATGCTATGCAATTTTCTCATTCTCATTCTCGGTGTGCTACACATACATCATCATTATTGAATGAAATTTCTCAAAAGAGAAGGTCAGCAGTAGGTAATCATATCATAGATACAGAAACAACGGAAATACGTTTTTTAATCATTATAATAAAAAGGGGGACGACATTTTTGGGACTTTTTTTTAAATGTGATGTTTTTCTTGGCATCAATAATAGTATTATATTATTATTGGTGATGATGATGAGGGTGTGAAGATGAAGTAAATGAAGAAGAGGAAAGCTCACCATAGCCGTAGCTCTGCTGAGGAGTTGTTCCATAGCTACCCCACTGGGGCATTTGCTGTCCCTGTGCTGAAGGTGCTGCACCCCAGCCCTGGTAGCTTTGTCCACCGCCAGGATTGTACCCTTGTGGAGGGTATCCAGACTGCTGGGGAGGTGTGCCCCATCCCTGGTACCCTTGCATCATACCACCAGGTGGCCCCATGTGCCCCATAGGGTTGCCCATTTGTCCAACTCCGTTACCCATGCCGCCCTTTGGATTTAGGAGATAAAATCAGTTACTGGCCTTCATTGCATAATAAATGTATTTAGAATGCAAAAACTAAAAACTTACCATAGCTCCCCATCCGGCTTGACGACCCATTCCGCCACCTCGACCATCCCTAGGTTCGGCCCTTTTGATCTCAACCTAATCATAATAAAAGAGCATGTGAAACAGAACAAAGTAATTACTGTACAGCTACTTCAGCTAAAAGCGAAGGGAAATTTCAAGCAACTCACGGTCCTACGATACAATGATCATTATCATATTGCCTTGGCCAGACAAATGCAAATCTAATTGTCTACAGTAAAAGAAAGGAGCCTTATCATAATTATCATTACAATAAGGCTTAATTTAAACGAATACGGTTACTACATTGTCGAGGGTTCTACAAACTAATCCAGCATATGATAAGCAAATTAAAGACTTCTTTTAGGAGAACAAGGAGCCAATCTTGTAATCTTACAATAGGGCCTTAACAACTCGTACGTAATAGTAAGAATGTTAAATTCCACATACAGTAGTACAGATTATCAAACTATCCATCGGAATATATAAAAATTCAATCAATAGTAATTCTCTTCAATAAATAGTGCAGTAAGTAACTTAATAATTAGCAATAGCTCTATTCGTAAACTCCAAAGTTAGGATTATGTCTAACATATTTTATGTTAAGTACTAACTGTACTTATGCATACGAAAAAAATTAAAATAATAAGTTGGAGAACAGATTAGCTATGCTATAATATATTATTAAGATCAATATGCACACTGACTTTGATCGGTAGGAATAAGAATTAAACGTAAGTGAAGGCCTTGATCGTAAAATTATTTTTTGCACGACTCTGTGTCCCCTATGAATTTTCAATTGACTAAGCACACTGAAAGTATAAGGTAGAAAACTCATAATGGTAACACCCTCAAAGTGCTTACTCAAATGACAAAGATAGCGAACCATTCTGTTTCAAATCCTTTCATCATAGAATCCGAAATAGAATGCATAGGTTAGTTCCGGATCTGAGATTTCTCTAGCCCGCTTGTTAAGTTATTTGTTTATACCTGTTTCCCATTAACGTTGACAAAGTGTTCAGCAACTAATCTTTCCACAGGATCATCGGACTCAAATGATACAAATCCAAACCCTGACGATTAAAATCACATAAAGTATTTTAAAGTACTGGTAAAAGTTGATGGATTCAAAATTATCATCAGCATTAAAATATTCATCCATTCCAAACAAATTCACAATTAATATAATTAGAGGTTGCGTGACGTAAGCTATGGCTGATTACGAGAAAAGAAGCATAAGTTGAGAATCGTCGGTTTGACAATGTTAGTTTTTTGGACATGTAGCGGTGCAGTGTATTTTTTTAATTTGTGGCCAACATCGGAGACACGACGTGATACGGAGATAACGCCGTGCACTATGAGATGGACTTTTATTTTGGCTGCTGATATCACTTTCCTCTACTGAATAAGAGTTCGTGTATTCAAGGCAGTACAGCCGTTAATAATATTGAATCCTCAACTTCATTTATAACTCAATTGGTTCCTACATACTTACTTGAATATTAATATATACTTGAGACTACTGACAAATGACAACATACAATTTATATAACGTAATGTTTGTCACAGAGTCACTGTCCTATAATAATAGCCATAGCCGATACAATTTAGTCGTATACTATCACAAAGTATAGTAAAAAGTTAGTATCAATAATAGTTTAGAGCATACTAAACTATGTAAGATGTTAAAAATGCATATTCTATTCAGTCCCGTTGGCGCATATGATTATCTTGCCAAAGGTTAATGGCATTAGTGGGGGCAAATAATTAATTTAATCATCTTTAATCGTTGGCTACGTTGGGTTTTTGAAATTTACCTTGAAAATGAACTGCACAGATAGACCGGTAACGATGTAAACAGTAGAGTGCAAATTGAGATCAAACTGTACCCATTATAGTTGTACTTAATTAAACTTGACAAGATCAAATGACCCAAGTCATAAAATAAAAAAAGAATCCGATTCCTAGATTCCTTTTACACTGCTATATAAAGTATTTGCATAAACATATTATGCTATTGGTAAATGCAAGAAGAATTAATGCGGTGTAAGATACAGAACATAGGTAGTAAAATCACCGAGGCCAATTCAATTGGTTTCTATCTTCATGACATTGGGAATTTGTCTGAATGGAACAATGCTTGATGAAAGGCGGAAATGTGAACGGACTTACCCCTGGTTCTTCTTCGTTCCTGGTCGTACATAATAACGACCTCGACAACTTTTCCGTAACGATCAAAAAATTGCCGCAAGTCCGTTTCTGTGACATTTGGAGGAAGTCCACCGAGAAATACCTTCGGTACATTGGCTCCTTTCCTTGGTTTTTGCAATGTTCGTGGGTTGCAGGGTTTTGGATCAATCTAGAGAGCAGAGCAAACAAGATTTCCCAATAATAATATTGAACAGAATAATTGATTCAGCTCCACAAGCTCACACCGATGAGGAGACTGAAACTTTCGATGAATGAAAAATAAAAAGAGAGATAACGAGAAAAATAAATACCGTTCGTCCGTCTAGTTGGTGGGGACCACTATTTAGAACAGCATCCACATTCGAGGGGTCACTAAATGTAACAAAACCGAATCCACGTGATCGTCCAGTTTCGGGATTTTTCATCACCACAGCATCTACGACTTCTCCATAGCGGCTGAAATATCTTTGAAGTCCATCAATGGTGGTCTCCCAGCTGAGACCCCCGATGAACAGCTTTCTGTAATCATCGAAATTACTAAGCTATGACTGATAAGGAATGTATAAAAACCGGCTTGTTGAAATTGTAATGATGAACCTGTCAGTCAGCTCAGTTAGCTCCCAACCGAGATCGGTAACCAAATCACAAACTGACAGGCATATAATTATATGAAAATTTGGTCGATTTGCTTACCCTCTCTCATCCAATTCGCCTTCCTTTTTCATAATGTCTTGATTCTTGACACCGCCGGACAAATTTGCGCCAGCAGTGCAGTCAATGATCACGTTGGACCCTATTTTGGAATGTGGCTCGAGGTAGGCTCCGCGAGAATACAGTTGAGAAGGAATTTTGACAGCTTTCCTTTACTCAGCCTCAAACCAAGAAAAACGTAAACGTCCCTCGTGAGTTGGTTGCAAAGTATTTACGAAAAACTTGTTTACTGTCTGATTTACGTAGCTATAGAAGCAACTACAGGGCTGTTTGTCCAAAGTCGGGAGTCGGCGAGCAGATCGGGACGTCTATTTTAGAAGATAGAGACACTGCAATTGAACATACACGACAATATAAAAACAAAATACCCTAATCTATCTAATCTCAATGTCCAGTGGGGAACAAACTGAAAGAAGAATACGAATAAACAAACCCAAAAATGTATCCACAGATCCCCCTTCCCTCCCAAACCACCAATAAACAACACAAAATTAAAATTCAAACCAGAAAGCAGTAATACACCTTACCAACAATCAAAAATAAATAAATCTCAATTCAATCAAAGTAAAGCTCGTTTAAACAATTAATCTATCCAAAACCCAGGTACAAAACAGTGCAACGCCGGCCAGAGTGACAGGCCCTCCAAAATACAATTCTTAAACTTACGTATAGAACCACAGAGACACAACTAAAACTTGACAAATAAAGTTACAAGACTAACTCAAGTGAGTATTAATACCTAACACGAATTTAACTAATTAAAATTACACCTAGACAGTTAAATATTGAAATTTGTGTAAAAAATTACCCAAAATTCAAGATGGTCGCTGCTGGTAGATGGCTGGAGTAAAAGGAATGCGTCTTTTTTTACTTTCCCAGTCCCACTAATGTTACACAGCGCGTATTCCCTATACTTACTCTGGTTGAAGAATGATGCTCCTCATCAGCATGCATGGACATAGCGTACATACGTACAGCATTTTGAATCAATGGATGGATTTGCCGGCCGGTCATCTACATTTCGCCTATTTCAATATGCTTTACCCTATCTCAGGTCGTGTAAAAATATTTGATAGGTTAAATGGCAGTCTCCTCCCTCTACGTGCAACTCCAGGGCATTATTACGTTCGATCCACTGGGTGGCTCATAAATGTTGTGCTTTTTAATAAAGTAGTTTCAAATCCACAGATAATATTTTAGAATTTTATAGATTTAGTGGCTTGTTTTAAAACATACGGATTGTGAAAGGATTATAAAATGTGTATTATGTTGATGTTGAAGGATTATAAAAGGGTAAAATACGGGTGTCGTTGTTTTTTTGGCAGCCCTTGCAATGACGATGAGGAAGATTCGCAGAGATCGGAATATTTTACGCAGGAGAAGATACTTGGTATGGTAGTAGTTCTGTTCTGACTCTGAGTGAGTGTGTGCTAATGATAATCGTAGATAGAAATTTAATCAATCTATTAGTATCTGAAAACTCTTAATTACTTTCCTTTTTCCACCGAATATTTGGAGTGATATTGTTCATCACCTCGAAGATATAACATCTATAGTTTTATAGACAACAGCTATATAGAAGAATAGGGAACGCTGTGTACGTCACTCGAGTCACACAAAAATAATTTTTTTACAAATCTGACTGGCTAGTAGTTCAGGAGGAATCTAACTTTTAGTACATAGCTAGATAAATGGACATGTCAAGATGTCAACTTAACGAATTGGGATACTGCCACTGCACAGAGATAAATACGAATAGAAACGCTACCGGCTATTCTAAATATAGTTTAACTTTTTTGAAACTACTGCTAGTCACAGTGGGTATTTTCAGCTCCCACTCCCACTATATCCATAATTCCAAACGCTTAGTATACGTCTCAATGTACCCCTCTGCCTTTCTCAATGTGAAACAGAAACATTGCATTTTGTTCTGCTAGATGCCTCATGTACTGTATGTTTAATAAATTCATATTAGCTCATTTATTCTTTCCATATGTGACAAGATCTTCCTAAATTAAATAGAAGTATTAGCTAAAAAAAAATGAAGAAGTGAATCACAACATAGAAGAAATTGTCGCTCACGCAGTCATCTTCAATTTCAGTTCAGGCATGATAACAAAAATATTCGTTTACATATATTTCTCTATTTTCTTGAGTGCCAGTACAAACAAACTTGAACCATTTTCTCTTTTAGTGAACACAGGACTGATACAAACATACCTGTTTCACAATGTAATTAAATATGATGGATACATTTTCTTACAACCAGCTAAAAAAATATTGCATTCCGTTTGATATTCTCTTTGTATTTTAACCTAGGATTCTACTATTCTACAGACATTAATTATACCGACCAGTAGTTGAGCCTAAAGGTGTCCCAGGTGTAATTCCTGGAGGACCATATCTAGTATTAACATCGACACCACTTCCCGTACTGGTCCCAAAAATATTGCTACCCGGAGTAGTTGACACTATTTGACCTCTGCCTCCAGCAATTCCTGTGACTCCTGAACCTCCACTGTTTCCACTAACGCCTGACCCTCTTCCTGCATTAAAATTTTCGTCTCGGGGTGTATAATATGGATTATTTCTTCCACCAGTGATACTCGTAGATGGAATTCCATACTCTGCATTAAGATTATTATTCACTGGTCTCCTCCCAATGTTTGTACCTCCTGACGGGGACTCGTATTGGGGATTAACTCTTCCACCTCCGATTGTGGGTCTGCCTGTCAATCCTGACCCTATGGCACTTCCAGGAAAATTTGATGGGAAGGTCCCCGAAGTTCCTCTTCCAGTATTAGCACCGGGGACTCCATATTGAGATGATGGTCGTGATACTCCTCCTGTTCCTGAACCTGGATAGCCACCTTGTGACCCCGCTGTCGGATAGTTTCCGGTTGACCCAGCTGCTGGATAATTTCCTATTGATCCAGATGCTGGATAGTTCCCAGTTGACCCAGCTGCTGGATAGTTTCCAGTTGACCCAGCTACTGGATAGTTTCCAGTTGACCCAGCTGCTGGATAGTTTCCAGTTGACCCAGCTGCTGGATAGTTTCCAGTTGACCCAGCTGCTGGATAGTTTCCGGTTGACCCAGCTGCGGGATAGTTTCCAGTTGACCCAGCTGCTGGATAATTTCCTGTTGATCCAGATGCTGGATAGTTCCCAGTTGACCCAGCTGCTGGATTTCCGGTTGACCCAGCTGCTGGATAATTTCCTGTTGACCCTGAGGGTGAGTAGCCTCCAGTTGACCCTGAAGGTGAATAATTTCCAGTTGAGCCAGATGAAGGATAATTTCCAGTGGACCCAGACGGTGGGTAATTTCCAGTTGATCCTGAAGGCGGGTAATTTCCAGTTGACCCTGAAGGCGGGTAATTTCCAGTGGACCCTGACACGGCAGCTGGATAGGTGCCAGTTGAACCACCAGCTGGAACTCCAGAAGGAGGATAAGGACCAGCATTCGAAGAGCCTATTGGTCTACTTCCACCAGTAATTCCTTGAGAACCTGGATATCCCCCAGAGAGTTGATTTTCGTATCCTTGGTCCTCATCTCCAATGGTATATTTCTGTTCCCGAAATACTTGACGAATTTTATTAACTAGCTGTGGTGTTATTAAAACGTCTATAGCACTACCTAAAAGATTGTTTTGTTGCCCTGTAAAGGAAGTAGGGCAGAAACAAATCAATGAATCATTACCTTATCCGTCTAAGCCCAAATTTTCCTGTCCCCGGACAGTTACCATGGAAAAAAATAATTAAAATGTCAGTGAAAGATGAAATAAATTGTACACAAAGTATAAGTTATTTCATCTTCCACTGCCACCAACGCGGCTTCAAAACTCTAAAAAAATTAAAAGGAATTCCGTCCACTAAAGAGTAGCAT
>Ga0210040_10003440_pt1 | contig 21379 bp, 9 predicted proteins | sample CryGeyCG12114_NA_FD_185462 | JGI IMG/M metagenome (GOLD analysis project Ga0210040, IMG submission 185462) | Groundwater microbial communities from aquifer - Crystal Geyser CG19_WC_8/21/14_NA (SPAdes) (version 2) | ecosystem: Environmental > Aquatic > Deep subsurface > Groundwater | place: USA... | reverse complement strand
CCTTTGGTTACCATTCCCGCCATATATGCCGGTCACAGCTGTCAACATGAACTACGGAGGACCGGTGATCGGCCTGGTTATCATTTTTGCAATTCTGGATTGGTTTGTTTGGGGCAAGAGGAGATTCGTACCACCGGCCGACAAGGTGGGCTTTTACGATTGAGCAGATCTTTGCACGAGAGAGACATATATTATTCCATTGGTTGGCGCATATAACATGGCCCGCTGTACGGACCTCTTTCTATTTCTATTACAGACGTTTGCTCCAGTTACTGGTAGCATGACGAATGATAAAAGTTGAACCCTGCATTCCGTGGTTGCCGCAACAGAAACGAGTTTTAAGGCACCGCACTGTTCCGATCACAGTCAGGTGCAATGATTTCACTAAGCTCTCCGAGTCACCAATTGATGACATTTGCGGCGGAATGCATCAATCGCCTAAGCTTTGTCGAAGCGGAGACCTGCCTCTACCTAGGTGCCTAAGTACACACTGGCAAACTAATCTCTGGGACATGGACAAGTTACAGTAATAGGTATGCAAAGGCAAGCAATCACCGGCACGCCACTTCCAGGCACGTGCCGGATGGCCGACGGTTCGAGCGCCTTGGCAGGTCGTGACCCTGCAGGCTGCCAGCGTTCTGCGCTCCCCACTCGATCCTCCCTCCAACAACGACGATAAGAATGAACACGAGAAAACGAAAAATCGCTGCCACCAGATCGAAATGGGCACATGGTAAACTCCAAGCCGAAGCAGGTACACACGTGTGGCCGAGATAACCAATCGCGACTTCCCTATGTTGCAGAGTGGCGTGAGCTGCCCCCGACGAATGCATTTCACTCTGAAATGCCCGGTGCGTACCTCAATGCCTTGGTTGCGAGGTATATTCGAGCTGTTCGCTATCGCTTTGAGTGAGAGCACATTCCGTGTTGTATTTCGACCTTGACCAGTATCATCGTAACCGCCTCACCCCCATATCTGTCCCATCCCCTTGGCCATTGCGAGAGCATCTTCTAGCCGTGGCCATGCCTTATTACGAGATCCAACACTCCTACCCATTGGAGACAAAGCAGAAGCGACACCTGGCGGAAGCAATTACTCACCTCCATAGTACAACATTCGTCATGCCCTCTATGTTCGGTGTGTGTCCCCTGCCTCTGATCCATTTTCGTCTGCGGCAGTTGAACACACTCCCTTCTAATCCACCGTTAACGACACACGCGCACACCCTGACCTCACCCTCGCCTCTAGTCAACATATCTTTTACACCTGTCGATGCGACCGAGAACAACTACTTCGTCGGGGGCACCGCTCGACCCAATGCCTGCAACCGAATCCTCGGCCTGGTCCGCCAATCGCCATCCCGCACTAAAGCAGACCTCGATAAGCTTGCGGAGAAGATAGAGTCTGCGTGGTACGACGTCGTGACGGGAGAGGTGGTCCAGGAGGGCCAGGGGGACAAGAGCCAGCATGGCAGGGACATCGGCAAGAGGAGGGGCGTCGATCACGAGACCACACGAGAAAAGGACGCGAAGAAGCTGATGTTCGTGATGTTCCACCCCTTGCTGGCAGTGAGGGAGACTGGCGTGGCGATGCCTGGAGTGAGTACTTGGGGGTCATGGCCCCATGCTTGAGGTGGAGAGTAACACTGACATCGTGCGTCATAGGCTGGTGAGGAAGGCCATTGGATCAAAGAAAATATGGATCGTTTTCGAAGCCGGTCTCGTCAAGGCGACGAGGACTTTACGAGCATGCTGAAAGAGCTGGAGAACAGGGACGACTTGAAGAAACTTTTGCAGTAGCTGCGACTGCTTATGATGGTCTTGATCATTGGTGCTATACAGAGGAAATCTGCTTACGACGACACCGACCAGACTTGCAGGGGACAAGTCATTGGGCATAGGGCCATAGAATATTGAAGGAGGTTCGGATGTCGTCGAAACGTTGCCCGATTCTGGTCACAATATGTATATGATCGCCAAACATGATATCTGAAATTTGTATCGGCTAGAGACGACTGCTTATAGCATCCAAGAAGCACCTAATAAAGACACCTTACATGCCACCTAACGCATCCTCCGTACTCCATCACTCGTTTCCAACAAGACCCTGCAGCAGTCCTTTCAGCCCCTCAAACACCATGCCTACATCATCATCTCCCAACATATCTTCCGGTGCAAAGACTCCAACCATCAAGCGCCCATTCTCAACCATTGCCTCAACATCAATCGCAGGCTGTGACAAAAAGTCTGTTAGCTTCCATGGCCCGAAAACACGCGAGAAAAGATCGACCTTACCAAACACCAGTCCACACAACCCGCTGCTTCGTCACTCCCATCGTGCGCGAAAGGCGAAGCGCCCACGCCCTGCATGCCGTCTGCTAACTTCCTGCCTGCGCCTTCCGCGTGGGTGATTCTCACCCCCTTTGTCTCGCGTTCGCGTTCACTCCCCACCGCACGCTCAAGCTCCCCGGGGAGCCGGAGGAAATTGACGAAACAGTCGATCTTGACGCCGGTCCATTCGAGGACCTCCCTCAACGTCACCCCGCAATGCTCTGCGCGGCCGATCGCGCCTAGATCCCGCTGGACTTGCGTCGCGCTGGCCAGCAGTGAGCCGCTGCCGACGCGGACCTTGAGCGGGACGATGCTGAACGTAGGGGCGACGAGTTCGGTCACGCCGTCGAGGTCGAGCGAGCGGTTGGCTAGGTAGACGCCTAGGACGACGGCGTCGTCGTCGTCGTCGTCGGCGGCTTCGTTTGCCCGTCCGAGACGAACGATGCGGGCATGTACCCTTGCGTAAGCGGCGAAGAATAGTGCTTGGATGCTTACGCCGTGGCGTCTGCATTGTCTGTCTAGCTGGGTGGCGTCGAGTAAGTCCGGCTCGAGCCGTTCCAGTCTTCGCGCTTGGAACGTGCCTCTGCGCAGCAGCTCGAGGGAGGTAGTGTGCGTGCCGAGGTAGGAAGTCCAGAAGTCCTGCCGTGCAGCAACGGCCGTGTCTCCCGTGCTCTGCATTACGCCGACTAGGCTTGCCATGTCGGTGTTGAGCGTGAGCTCTTTGGCTTCGCTTTGGCATAGGTGTTCGAGAGATGTGATCATCAGCCGCAAGCTCACCGCGTCGTAGAGTGCGTGGTGGATGTCCAGCGTCACAAGCAGGCCGGTATCGGTTTCGATGATCTGTGCTGACCATGGTGTCCGGTACTTACTCCATGAATCGGGCTTGAGTGTGACTTGTAGGATACCATGGTTTTGGGTTTGATGCGTTCTGACGAACGTCGTTCGCAGCATCGGCACCGTTTCGACGAGCTTGCTCAGAGCACTTTGGAGGCCCGACTTCGAGACGCCTTTCACCTCGTACCAGAAAGTCGCGTAGACTAGTCTGCCGCCACTTGTGGCCCAAGCGTTCAACATGTACTCTTGTCCAGAGGTAACAGGTAAAATACGTTGGATGTCTTGGTCTGCAATCGAAGTGTCCGGCCGAAGGTTATGTATAAGCTGTTTCGTCTCGGAAGACGTGCCTCTCGTCGCGAGTTCTTGAGGTTGTGTCGTTTCATCGGTCTTTGCCACGGCTTCCGCCATCCTCTTCACGGTTTGAGCTTGGATGATCGTGCTCACTGGTAGTTTAATGCCTTGCTTCTTGAGCACGCTGGCGACTCTGATAGCGCTAATACTGTCCAAGCCGAGATGGAAGAACCCTGTATCTTTCTTTACATTCGCTTGTTCAGTCTTGGATACCTGAGCCAATACATGGCGGATTGCCGTTTCTGTCTCAGTCCATGCTTCGTCTTGAGCATCCTCTATCTCGTCCTTCTCATCTGCTTCACCTCCGGATGACTGCTTAATAGTGATTGCCGGCAAGCCACATATCGATACTTCATCGTTCATGTGCCTAAGAACCTTCTGTTCTGGATCCCGAATTAAGAATTGCAGAACGGCGTCGAGCTGTGACAGTACATGCTCAATGCCTGCTGCAGTAGCGACACCTTCTTGACACGCTATGGTCCACCATAACCTACCGTGTCTACCTTCCATCTCAACATTAATGGGATAAGGTGGATGGATACTGTTCTCGGCCACGTCAACTTCGTGGTAAAGCTCTTGGACACCAGCATCGTTCTCGGGTACTTTCTGGAACGTGAACAGCGTGTTGAACAGATATCTGCGCTTATCACCACTCATATTCAAGGCTGCTCTCAACGGAAAATGCTGATGTTCGGCTACTTCCGTGGCGTGGGTATGAACCTTCTTGAGCAGTTTTGCTGCATTTATCTCGCTTTCGATGGCTGTCCTGAAGACGACGGTGTTGAAGGTAGGAAACACGAGTTGTTCGGAGCCATCTGTGGTACGCCCGGATAGAATGAGCCCAAAGCATACATCGAGCTGCCGTGTATAGTGCGCGACGAGGAGAGTCCAGCAAGCAAGTCCGAGAGACTGAAGGGTAATGCCATGCTGCTTACAGTATGCCTGAACGTGTTCTAACGCGACAGTCGAAGGGATTTGGCGCAACAGGGCTGGCGACTGTTCACGCTCAGCTCCATCGACGGTGGTGAAGATGCTTGGTTGAGGGTCCCGCAAGCACCGTTTCCAGAACGACCTGGCCACCTTGGTTTGACCGGTGCTCAGCACTTTCTCCAGATGACTCTCGTACGGAACCAGGAATGCGCGTTCAGATTCCTCGTCATCGGCACTCAAATCATGATAGAGCTTTGCTACCTCGCGATGCAGTAGCGCTAGTGACCACGCATCATATGTTGCATGAGGCATGCCAACAACGAGGGTCGGTAACCCAGTATCTTGCAAGGTCACTCGCACGATCTGTCCTGAAAGACCTTCATTTTTGACTTGCTCTCTCTTTCGTTGAGCCACTTCACTGGCACTGTCTCCTCCGGTATGTAAATGCGGTTGAGGCTCGTTTTTTAATTTTTCCACAATTTGTAGGAAATTTATGTCGCTTTCCTCATCGTCGATGGTCACGAACTTGGTCCGCAGTATTGGGTTCCTTCGGACCGCTTGCATCCAAGCCCTGCTGAGTCTCTGGGCATCGATGCCGTTCGCAAGTTCAAAGATAGTAACGTTGTAGTATTTATCGTAGTCGACCAGTAGGCCTTCTTGCATTGAAGTGACTGGTAGAATGGTCTCGACGTCCTCCAGGTTGAAGTTTTGTTTCTCGAGCACGCGTCTATACTCATCTTGCATGTTGGCAATGCTGAATTCGCTCAAGCGATGAGTGGCGTTCTTTATACCTGGCCTCTCGTTCTGCTCAGCTTGAGCGACTATACCTGCCACCGTCGGATACCGCATGATCTTGCTAATGGGTACCACGATATCTGCTTTCCTTAACCTAGCTCCCAGCTTGAGGGCATCGATGCTGTCAAGCCCGAGCTCAAAGATATTGGGCTTGGTCCAACCTATGCTGCCAGGTTCAACATCGGCAAGTTGAGCAAGCTCATCACGGATCTTGCAAGCATTTTGTGTCCACTCCACGCCTCGGTCGGATGTGACTAATTCTTGGGTCACCCTTGTCCGGTTAGCCCGTGTTGGGACCGAGTCAACGGAGGGGCAGAAGTCTTTGGGGAGCACAACTTCTTCCGCTTCCACTAGCCGCTGGAGCGCACTCTCGAGCTCGTCCAGAAGTCTTTGCACGTCACTCTCAGACAAGTATTCTCCTTTGGCAAAAATAGTCATGACAAATGTGCCGTCAGTCCTCTGCTCTACTTCAATGTTCAGGGGATAGTCCGGCCGACTCGCAGATTTCACCTGCGTCCACAAAGCTTGTTGATTGTCTAACGAGCTTTCTTGCTGAAACACGAACAAGCTATCGAACAATGCTTGAGTTGCGTCTCTACCCAGCCATTTGGCAATATCACGAAGCGCTGTGTGCTGGTGAGGTAGTGCGTCGACGTTGAATTTGTGGCACGTCTTTACCAAGTCGGCTAGTGTAGATCCTTCATTAAGCTTATTAATGGCACAAGGGAGAGTGTTGAACATTGGCCCGATAACGTTCTCAACGCCGTCGATGGGTATTGCTCGTCCAGACACAATTAGGCCGACTGTGGGGTTGATGTGAAATGTCGTGTAAAGAGCATAAAGCCAAGCTGCATGGAAGACAGCTGTATTCGTCACATTGAGCTTGTGACTAAGGATCGTAATCCAGGCTTTCGAGAAGAGCTTGTGCGCGGATACTGGCTGGACATATTCAGAGCCTGTCGAGTACAGAACCGGCAGATCCAGAAGTTGTATATGAGGCAATTTCTTGACCCAAAAGTCTTTGGAATCTGACTTGAGCCTCAGCGGACCGAGGGGCAAGACGTCGAAAAATTGTGGGTCCTCTGAAGACTCGTTCTCATTGTCGGCCTTGTATATGCTGGCGACAGTGTCGAGAAGTAGATGGAGGCCGATGCCATCGTATAAGCCGTGGAACATTTGCAGGCACATATATGCCTTCTCACCACTTTCGAGCAACAAAAGCTGCCAGGGAGATCTCTTGCCCCATGACTTAGCCTTGCTGACCCAATTATGAAAACATTCGTCCAAGATGTGCTGGATTCCGCGACTCTCACTATGCCCTTGCAGTCTCATCAACGGGGCAACACCGTTGCGATAGGCTGCCTGTCCGAATCCATCATCAGTTTCCACGAAGTGAGTGTGGAGGATTTCTAGATCCTGGTATACACGCTTCCACGCCTTCTGAAGGCGGTCAATATCTATGCTGGCGTCCAATACATAGTTGAAGGCAGAAAAGTAAACTGTATCTTCTGGCTCTGACTTCATGACCTTCGATATCATGCCTTGCTGTAGCGGCGTGCACGGGGCGATCCGCGAAAGGGCAGAATCGGGAACATCCAGTAGTGTGGAGGCATGGCTTCTGTGCTTACTTGCAAAACGCTCAACCATGCGCGTGGCCCTTTCTACTTCGCCTTCCGCAATTTGCTGCGAGTCTTGAACGGTGTCAAGGGCATGAGCTAAGTCGCGAAGCGTGGGTGCCCTCATGACAAGTGCTACGTCTGCGCTGTGGAAGCCTTGTCGTCTGAGAAGCCTTGAGAAACTGATTGCAGAGATAGAGTCAAGGCCAAGCTCGAAAAGCCTGGACGTAGGTTCAATGTCCGAGGCTGATAAGCTGAGGAAAGAAGCAAGTACTTTCAGCACTTTCGCACAGCTTGCAGTACTCTCTCCGGAATCGCCGTCCTCTCCATAGGTGAGGAGACTGCTTCCTGGCCGCGTCTGCTCATACAACATTTTGAGAACTTTGCTTTCAACTTTGTTGTTTGCAGACAATGGCATTGACGATATCCTCAGTAGTTGCGTCGGCGTCATGTATGCGGGGAGATTCTCTTGACAATGCCGCCGGATTATATCCTCAATTCCCAATGGTTGCGAAGTAGGGACCAAAACCGGAGCTTCGGACTTTGATCGCCGATGTGAAGTGCAGAAGAATGCAACAATCTGCTCCTTCTCCTGACTGGGATGCTTTAGTACCATTGTCGCCACATCTTTGACGTCTTGCGCAGCGTTGAGTATAACATGGTTGATCTCACCAACCTCGAGCCTTTGCCCACGAAGCTTGATCTGACCATCAATGCGACCAAGAAATTCGAAGCTGGCATCATGTAAGAGTCTGACGAGATCACCGGTGCGGTATACACGAGTATTGAACTCCTTCAACACAACAAATTTCTCCATCGTCAGGTCATGGCGGTTCAAGTATCCCTTGCCCACCAGCGGTCCTGACAGGCATAGCTCTCCGACAGCTCCCCGAAGGACAGTTTTCTCAGACTCTGGCTCAAGTACAAACGAGCCAACATTGTCCCACTGCTGTCCGATGTTGGTCGGCTTGGCGTTCTTTGGTACACGAGGATGGACTGTGCAACCAATGGTCACCTCGCTTGGCCCGTAGAAGTTGTATAGGCAGCCTACATCTCCCCAGGTGTCAAGGATGTCTTGTCTGACTTGTTCACCGCCCACGATAAATACACCTTTGCATAGGCTCGGCACGTCTTGAGGAGTCAGGAGGCTTGCCAGACTTGGCGTGAGATCGAGGTGGGTTATGTTGAGGGCTCGGATCGCGCCAGGGATGTCTTCAAATAGCAAGTCTCGAGGTGCAGAGGTAACACAGATGCCAACGCTCCAGCTCCAATATTGTTCGAGTACGCTAACGTCGAAATGGAAGGCAGCAAATTGTAACCATCGAGATTCATCTTCCCAATGCCCCTCGAAAATGCGTTGGAAGGACAACATTGCTTGGACAGCGCTTTCATGGCTGATGAGGCAGCCTTTGGGTGTACCAGTGGTTCCCGACGTGTAAAGACAGTAGCACGTATCTCGAGCATCAAGCGGGCGAGACAGAACCGGCTTACCAATCGAGAGATTTCGCAGCAGATTTTGGTCGTCCACGGCAAGAACATGGACATCTTGTAGATGAACGAAACTTTTAATTTTGTCCTTTGTTGTCAACACAACTCTACACTTCGCATCACTCATGATGAAATCCCGCCTTGCCTTGGGTGCTCCTGGATCAATGGCAACATACGTACAGCCAGCTTTTAGTACACCAAGGACGGCGAACGATGCTTCTGGACACTTGTCAAAACAGATGCCAACAAGGTCAGCCACTCTCGATCCATGCTGGAGGAGAAGGTGCGCCACACGGCTGCCCTCAGAATCGAGTTGCTTGTATGTCCACGTGCGTTTCTGAACTATGCCTTCGTTGATGGTTGAGGCGAATTCGAGAGCCACTTTTGCAGAGAGCTCCGCTGCATTCTTTTCCACGAATTCATGTAAGAACATGATGTCTGTGGGTATCCGATCATTCTTGGGTGGCAGGCACGATAAAAGTTCACTGGGTAGCATATCGCTGTGACCGTCCGGAAACAGCATATCCTGCAGCATTGCCTCGAATTGTTGGAGCACTACGTTGGCGGCGGCTATCGGCAGCACATTCTCTCGGTAGGTCAGTTTCACGTCATACACGTCGTCCTCGCCAGGCACGATCTCGAGCGAGACAGCATACTCAGCACTTGCATTGTTCTCGACAACTTTCCAGAGAGTATGTTGCTTTTCTTGGCGAGCAAATTTCTGTAGTACGAGCACAGTGTCGAACAGCTCATCCTGAACCCCGAAGCAACGTTTTATGAAGCTCATTGGAGTAAACTGGTGTTTGACTAGACCAGCAATTCTTTTGGCGACGGTTCGAAGCATAGTTATATTGTCGTGACTGATTCTGACCGGACATGCCACGGTGTTGATGCAAGGGAAGACCGCCTGGTTCAGCTGTCCCTCCTCCTCGAACACACGGCCAGACAAGACGACGCCAAAGGTAACGTTCGATTGACCTGTGTAAGCACCGAGCAACCGCGCCCAAGTCGCAGCAAGCACCGCTTGAAAACTGACATTGAGTTGGGCACAGTGACGGCGAACCTCGCCCTGCGAGAGCGATAGCTTTCTTGACGAGAAGTGGAAATGTTCACTCGATGAATGGTAAATCTTCATGTCCGGGAACCTGATCATTTCATGGTCACGTCCTGCGTCTTCCCAAAATCGCTTTGCCTCGATCTGCTCGCTAGCGTGTCTAAGGATCACGCCTGTCACAGCAGTGATCGAAGGCGGCTTTGCAAGACAATCACCGTGGTACAAAGCTGCGACGTCTGTGAGTATTGCTGCGACAGAATGGGCATCATACAGGGCATGCAGCATGGAGAGGGTCAAGAACTTATCGCCGCTAGACTTTGAAATGGTAAGACGCCAGCAGGGTCGGTGCAGCTTATGAAGCATGTCTCTTCCGAGCTTGTAGCCACCTATTGTATCTGGCTGCTTGTTCTCTACAAACCATGGGAGCTTCTCGAAATTACCATCGTAGGTGATCATGGCAAACGGATAACGATAGTCGTAGGTCTCTTGGAAACCGGTACGTAGCATCTCGTGCTGGTGCATCGCTACAATCCACACCCTGTGTAGCTTTACAAGGTCGATGTTCGCATTTAGATGTAAATGCATACTGTTGAGATATACTCCTCCGTTGCTGCTTACGAATTGTGAAAGAATGCCAGCTTGCGTTGGTGTGCAGGGTCGAACAGCAACTATGGCGTTGTCATCGATAGCATGCTGTATGCATACAGCGGAACGATGTGTCTTGTCGAATGCTACAAGGTCAATGGCGCTTTGCGGAGACGACTCGCTGCCGGTGGAAGAATCACACACAGTCGCGATTTGCTTTACGCTTGGATCTTCGAGGATATCAGCAGCAGAAATCTTGTAGCCTTGCTTTCGCAGACGAGATGCGAGCTGAACCGCATTAATGCTATCGAGCCCAAGCCTGAATATTGTGGTGTCTTTAGCAATTCTTGATAACTCGGTCACTGCTAGCTCGGCAAGTATTTCTCGTACACGTGTCTCTGAAGGTGACCATACTGTAGGGCTGTCTTTGGGGCCGTGCAGCCCATCGCCGACAACACCATTGATTGTTAAAGCGTTGTCCTGCGCTTGCAGTTGCGGCAGGTCGTTGGCGATTAATGCAAAATCCAGAGCACGTCCTTGAGGATACTGAATAGTGTGCAACAGTATCTCAGTATAGTTGCGCAGGATTTGAAAGGCCACATCATCGTCAAGAATCTTGTGGTGCAGCTTAAAGGTAACAATATTGTCACGAGCACTTGGTACCATTTCCAATATCAGCGGAAAGTCCATATCACCTGAATCCTTCTCGAGCGTCCAAACAGCGTTGTTGAGCTCAATTTCTTGCTCTTTTTGCCATAACAACAAGCTATCAAAAAGACCGTCACCACTAGAAGACCTCTGCCGCAGAATGCGCCGCAACGAGCTTGTCTGGTAGGGAATTATGCCAGTATTGGTAGAGTGGAGACTTCTGCAAAGATCATTATTAGATCCATATTGTGGGATTTTAGCATGGACTGGCAGTGTGTTGAAGCAGGGACCGACCATGTGCTCAATCCCTTCGACGGGTAGATTGCGGCCACTAAAGACATTACCAAAAGTCACATTTCCACACCTTGAATAACATGCCAGAAGCCTTGCCCAAGCTGCCTGTAGTAAGATCGGGATGGTCGTGGAGGACTGCTTGGCGCGCTCATAAAGGTCTACAAGTGGAGCTGGAAACGTGGCTGTGGCAGTGCGAGAGAAACCCGCCGACGTGGACTTGGTGGTCGACCTTAGCATTGTCGAAAGCCTGCAAGTCTTCGCGTCTGAGAGCTGAGATCTCCAGAAATCGTCCAAGTCCTGCTGACGAAAGCTGGACATATAGCGGATGTAATTGGTGAATGGTACGACCTCGGGTAGGTGGTGGTTGCAGTACTCAGATTGCACTTCTTGCAAGAGTACGGACATGGCTTCGGCATCGTATAGTGCATGATGGATGCTTATCTCGAGAAGTAGATGCTTTGATTCATTCTCCTTCCATCTAAGATCATATGGAGGTAGAAAAAGGCGATCGTGCTCGTGACTCAGAGTGTGCGTGGCTGTCCCGTTCCTGAGAAAGGACAGCTTGAAATCCTTGAGTACGACTTGCGCATATGGCACATCGACGATGTCAGTCATTACAAACCCAGTGCGTAGTAACTCATGTCGCTTGACCATGCTTTCCCATGCTTCTTGTAGTCTAAACTTATCGCCGTTCACTTTGAACAGTAGGAAGTTGCAGTATGTATCACTTTTGACGGCTTCGATACTTGAGAGCATAACTTCTTGTAAAGGCGTGCATGGCATGATTTGTTCCACTTTAAGCCCTAATGCTTCATACTCCTTATGGATGGAGACCTTCCATTCAGGTCCGAATATGGCGTCCAAGCGCTCGGAAGCTGGGTTTGGTTGCAACGGCTTGGACGTTCCGTTGCTTAGTGCTGCGAGACGAGAAATCGTGGGATTGCGCATTATCGTCGAAACGTCGATGATACCAAGGTTCTCATGGCGAAGGCGACGAGCCAGCTGGATTGAGCTGATTGAATCGAGTCCCAGCCTGAAGAAAGAAGTGTTGCGACTGATTGCGTGAGAAGGCACATTAGTGACTTCGGCTACGATTTGTGCAATCTGTGCCTCACGTTCAGGAATAGGCTCCGACTCTCCTGGGGATCGAGCTTGACAAGAGTATTCTTGCACAGATTGCTCGTTTATGGCTCTGTATTCCGAGATGAGACTGCTCTTGTCCACTTTGCCCTGTCTAGTCAATGGCAAGCCGTGCAGCCTTACAAGTGTATCAGGAACCATGTACGATGGCAATTGACGATTGAGTTCAGCGAAAAGGTCGCTAATATTGCTCGCTTTACCGTGTCTCATAGATTGCTTGCCCTGTGTCCAGAAGCTGACCAAGCGCGCAGTCGCGGTACCTTCATCCACAACCAGCGTGAACGCGTCGTCAACACGCCGGCTCCGAATCAACGCCGAGTTGACGTCTCCAAGCTCGATTCTTTGGCCACGCAGTTTAACCTGGTCGTCTTCCCTGCCGAGGACCACAAGGCTGCCATCTGCGAGGAGTCTTCCAATATCGCCGGACCTGTACAGACGTCCGTACTTGTCATGATTGAAGAAGCTTCTTTCGGTCAACTCAGTGTCAATGTAACCCCTCCCAATCTGTTCTCCACCAATCCATATCTCCCCAACAGCACCTGTCGGCACAGGCTGGAACTCGGAACAGGTCAACTTACCACGTGACTGTGGCTTCAACTTGCGGCACACAAAGATCGAGGTGTTCGGGAAGGCCGGACCGACATTGTTGGGCGCGTCGCGATGCGCCACTTTCGTACGGATATTGCAAATGTTTGTGGTTTCACTAGGGCCGTAGCCCTGGTAAAGACCGCGACCCGACCAGTGGTTGAAGACCTTGGGGTTCATCGTTTCGCCGGCCGTGACCAGCACCTTGACTTTTGGCACGTTGTCGGGACTCAGCAGAGCAGCTATCGATGGGGTCATACTCAAATGGGTCACACACGTGGTATCAACGAACGACTCAACGTCCCTGAAGAGGACGTCGTTACGTGTGGTGCAGAGTGCCATGCCCATATGCCATGTCCAGAATATCTCAAAGACTGACACGTCGAATGCCGGAGAGCACGCTTGAAGAAGACAATCTGTTTCCGGGTTGCATGGATATATGCGGGAAAGGCTATCAATATTGCTGAGAATATTCTTACGGTTGATGAGCACTCCTTTCGGTGTACCTGTGCTGCCAGACGTGAACACAGCGTAGGCCAGGTGACTGCCGGTTGTTCTTGGCGGCTTGTACCTGATACCTGATTTACGCTGGCGATGTAGTTCATCAATGAGAACGACTGGACAAGTATTATCGGACATTAGGCCTTGGGATCGTTCAATATCAGTAATTGTGATTTTGCACCGCGCTTCTTTTAGGATTTGGTCGGTCCGGTTTGTGGGTGTCCTTGGATCTATACACATATAGCCTGCACCAGATAAGACCACAGCTAGTATGGCAATGTATAGATCGTGCGATTTCTCCAATAGTACACATACCAAGTCATCAGGCTGCATACAATAAGCTCCCCGTAGATAGGAGGCCGTGCTTGTCGCAAGACTATACAGGTCTCCGTAGCTGAGAGTACTCGTCTGCAGCTCACGCGTTTCAGGTGTGAAGTCTTCGACCAAGCTTATCGCAACTCGTGCAGGGTCCTCCCGAGACAGGTGTTCGATGGTAGACCACAATTCAAAACTCCCGTTAAATGCCTTATATTGTGCATTCTCGATGGACATGTATTTGTCGACGATGCCTGTCCATATACTATCCAAACTGCTATCCGAGCTCCGAAGGATTATCTCGACGAGGGAATCCAGTTGACCTAAGATGAGATTGGCATGATCGCCTGGGATTTGACCGTCATATGTAATTCTGGCGACTAGTTGCTCACTGGTAGGCTCGATCTCAAGGATGAGAGCATAGTCCAGAGAATCATACGTGTGGGTTGTCCGTACGAAGTTGCGTGCTTGAGGGTTTTGACTGTAGCTTTCCTGCCACACGCAAAGTGTGTCAAAGAGTTTTCCATCAGCTGATACGTTCGCGGTTTTCTTAATGTCGCTCAAGCTGATGTTGCTATGTGCGAGGCAATCTGAGTACAGTCGTTGAACATGCTGTAAGAGGTCATGAATAGTTCTTACCGATGCCAGCTCAATTCTCAATGGGAAAGTCGAGAGACATGGGCCTATAATCTCATCAATAGCAGGGATTTGTCTCTCCCGACCAGACAGTACTATGCCAAAGCATGGCTCCATGCTGTCCAAAAATGAGGACAATAACAGTGCCCATGCTGTTTGGATGATAGTCTGTCGACTGAGACGAGTGTGGTTTGCGAACTGTGACAGCTGCTCATATGTGGTGGTGAGGGTCCTGGACGTATGATGTCTACTGCTCAGGTCATGCTCATGAGCGCATAAGCTCGGGAACTCAGTGGGGGCAACACCTTGCATCAGGCTTTGCCAGTAGTTTCGATCGTTATTGCATTTCTGTTTCATTTCCTGCCTTTGATGAGAGCTGAAAAGGGAGTAACTTGGCCGTTTTCGGGGCGATGCGCCAGCCAATATCGCATTAAGATCGTCGACGATAAGATCCCACGACCATCCATCATACAGAGCATGGTGGATGCCGATCTGTATTTGCTTCCTGTTCCCGTGGTCACCTGCTGTAATTTGGAGTGGGTGGGTTAAACTGAGGTCGTGACTCTCATCAAGAGCTTTCCATACTATCTGCACGAAAGGCATGTCCGGCTCGTCTGTCGGTACAAAGCCTGAACGCAGGATTTCGTTTTGCTGCGCGATCAGGCGGAACGCATTCACCACATCTTCCTCATCGACCCCGTCAGCAAGCTCGATCGTGATTTCGTTGAAGTTTAGAGCTCGACCTGCGGTTGTTTCGGCAAGCATTGCAACCTGCATTGAGCTACAAGGTAACAAACGATCGACAGCTTCGTAGAGATCTTGTGTTTGGAGCTTCGAGTAAGTTCGCGTCCGAACGATATCCCAATCAGGAGGTAGTATGGTCGCCATCGATCTGACGTCGTTCACACTGGAGTCCTTTGTCCGACGGATGTGGTTTGCAAGATCGCGAACGGTTTCAGACTCTAGGATGGAAGCAGCCGAGACAGGGTACAAATCTTTGCAAAGTCTAGAAGCCACTTTGATGGCACGTAAGGAGTCAAGTCCTGATGACCACAATGACGTGTTGCTTGATATCGACGAGTGAAGCTCCTGTCGAAACACTTCGATTATTTTGGCTTCCATATCGTCAGGAGCATCGTCAGGAGCAACGTCTCGACCCTCCTTGACAACGCTTTTCTGACTGCGGTATAACATCTCCAACGCCCGACGATCAATCTTACCGGATGGGAGCTGTGGTAATTCGCCTTGCAACGTCAAGATCTCGCCGGGCCTCATAAAGCGAGGAAGCCAGGACTTGCATGTTGATTGAATGTCACCTCTTTCGACATCATGACCGGTAGCGCAGAATAAGACAAGCACATCGTCGACCACGCTTGCTACAGCCATGTTGACACCAAAAGTCTTGCATGCGACCTCTTCGATCTCGCCTAGTTCCACTCTCTGACCACGAAGCTTGACTTGCCCTGCAGAAATGCGTCCAAGTATTTCAAGATCGCCAGTATCAGACAGTACAGCACGATCACCGGTGCGATATACCAGGCCCAAACCCGGAATATCGACAAAAGCATCCATTGTCTCCTTTGGTCGGTTGATATAGCCACTTGCTAGCTGCCCAGAGACCGCAAGCTCGCCGATCTCCCCAACAGGTAACGCACGCGAGTCTTTTGCGCTGGCACTTTCATTAAGGATGTACGCAGTCACAGTAGCTAACGGCTTTCCAATACTCCTGGTTGAGCTTGACGCCGCTAGTCGAACGGCCAGTGTGCAATGTATTGATGCCTCAGTTGGTCCGTACATAGCATAGAGCATACTTTCCTGCTCGGGAGAACCACCAAACTCATCCACAACTCGGCGGGTAAGCATCTCACCGATTGTCAACAGGGTCCGGAGACATGGAGCTGCAGCTTTCGTGCGCAACAGACTACTGGCCACTGTCGGCGTCAATTCTGCAGCATCTGCATCCAGTGTATTGATGGTGCCGGGCAGGTCAGCGAGCATACGCTCACGTTCGCAGCTGACCAATGTTGCACCTCGCAAAAAAGGGAAAAAAGTCTCAAAAATGGAGACGTCGAACGTTGGGGAAGCAAATTGCAGAAACCGCTTGAATTGCGGTATATGCTCATCGTGAGCAAGCAGAGACTGAGTGACCGACTCATGTGGAACCTTGACTCCTTTTGGTAGACCTGTTGAACCCGACGTGTACATGATATATGCAAGACCAGGCGGCTGTGCAGAGGCCGCGAAAAATGGGTTACGAACGACGTTCGTTGCGACCCGGGAGTCCGAATTGAGTGAAGATTGTGACACTGTCAGGCATGCGATGTGCGGCACCACTGATCGCAAGTTGGCTTCGTACTCCGGTAGTGTGAGAATGAGACTGGCGTCCACATCCTGAACTATGAATCTTAGTCGTTCCGTGGGCAAGTCCGGGCTGATGGGACAAAATGCCGCGCCTGCTATCAGCACGGCAACCCATGTTATGTACAGCTCTGGAGACTGCGGAATGAGCACAGGTATAATAATACTGGCGCAGCCCCGTTTCTCCAAAGGGATGTTTCCACGAATCTGGCGGGCAAGATCGTGGGTTTTGCTTAGGAAATGGTGGTACGAAAGTCGAACCCTTTTGCCGTCTGCTTCTAGAAAGTCGAGGGCAAGGTGATCTAAAGATGAACGTGAAATGAGATCGTGGAGTAGCGCGGGTCCTTCTAAGCGTTTTCTTTTTGGGTTTATGACTGACAAGGCACATGCTTGATTGTCGCCCTTGACCCTTAGCTCTTCCATCGTGTCTTTGTTGATCCTGTAAGTGTAACGAGGAGCCCCTCGAGGGTTCTCTGATCAAAACCAGTTGATTTGCCCTGAGCGTGCTCGAACAACACCCGACTTGGTCTCACCCTTGCGGCTGTGGCCTCAGAGATAGCTTAAGGGTTGTTCAAGGAGGTCGAAGGAATAAGGACAAACACTGGTCACGCAAAACATCGAAAGTTTCGACGCTGCGGCCGTTTGTGGTACCATGGACGTGGATCCATTCTTCCGGTTGCTTGATGACCAGGTGAAAAGTATTTGAACACGAGCAATCAGAGCCATTTGACACTGGCACCACTTGCATCATCAAGACCTTCCACGCGTACATAGTCCGCTGCCCGACGCCTTACGATTGGTCGAGGAGATTGGAGAGTGTGGCATGTTCACCTATCTTTCCTGCCAACATAAGAAGTGTGGCTACCCTGGGCACGAAGCGAAGAAAGACAGTCTCACACCCACCAACATCACACATCACGCCTACTGCACACAGAAGGCGTGCTAGCTCCATCGGTGACCTTACCAGCTTCTTCACAGCTCGGCGGAACACCTGATTGGTTTCTACTGGGGTCATCGGCCATCAATCGGCGACCATCGCAGGACGCCACAAGATCTTATAAGATAAGATCATCAACAATCTAATCAGATTTTTCTTTGCCGCGCCCACTCATTACCCCTTTGGTACGTCGCTCCTTTTTCCATTACGTCCTTGACGACAACATGCCTGCGTTGGCGTCCGATCACGCTGGTAACCTTGTCGACGATTTCTTCTGAGGCAGCTTGAGGAGGGACCGGGGAGGATCCTTCTACTCGAGACGTTTGATGAGGACGAGTGTGGACCAGTTTCGTCAGGATCAAACCCGCTGTGGTCCTGCTACCTACGTTTTCAGACGTGCGCTATGCACGTTGCTACATAGACTATCATGTTCTCTGCGATGCTGACTCCTGTTATGTAGCTAACTAAGCAACTCCAGGCACCTCTCTCATCCAGCTTCACGTAACAAGGATGGCCAACAGCGCCGAACCACAGGATATCAACACGGCCGAATATGCCCACGTGAATAACATCAGTCCCCAGGTGAACGCTGGCACAAAACTCAGCAATGGCAGTATGCACGCGGCGCACGTTTCTCCCGAGCAAGACGCTACTGTAATGGATGAAGTCCACGACCTCAGTGAGTCTCCGTGCAATGCAAATCCGATATCTACTCTACTCAGGTGCCTCGGGTAGTCAAGCCAGAAGCGCGAATGGCGGATGGATATCTATATCCGTGCTGTGGACTGGCGATATCCCAGGTATCCCAGATATGGTCAATCCTCCGTATTTCTTCATGTTCTTCATGATGTACTCTAGAGCTAACTTCTACGTGTTCTTGCACGGATAGTCTGTGTTGGTTTTGGCCCAGCATCACTAGCCATTGCAATTGCTTTGCACGATAAGCTCGGGCTAGGCAACACGAAGCCGAAAGTGGCTTTTCTGGAGCGACAGGTCGAGTTTGGATGGCACGCCGGCATGCTTCTTCCAGGTGCCAAGATGCAAATATCATTCATCAAAGATCTAGCCACGGTACGAGATCCGCAAAGCAAGTTTACATTCTTGAACTACCTCAAAGAGCATGGGAGGCTCTTGCAATTCACAAATTTGGGGACATTCTTACCAACAAGACTAGAGTTCAACGATTACATGACTTGGGCAGCGCGTCATTTCACTGAATCCATCAAGTATGGCGAGGATGTTGTCGGAATCTGTCCATATCGCACAGATGGAAACAAGAAATGGAACGGGTTCCAAGTAGAATCTAAGAACGTACGTTCAGGAGAAAGGACCTACCATTTCGCGCGTCATGTAGTCATCGCTGTTGGAGGCAAGCCTTCGATACCCAGCCCCTTTCCCAACGACGTTGAACGAATCATGCATTCATCGGAGTACGCCAAAAGGATATCCAAAGTGCTGCCGGTAAGAGACAAGGCATACAATATCGCGGTCGTGGGCAGTGGCCAAAGCGCTGCCGAAATATTCAACGACCTGCACGGACGTTTTCCGTCTGCTACTACCTCCTTAGTCATACGCGACTCGGCTCTTCGACCAAGCGATGACTCTCCATTCGTGAATGAGATTTTCGATCCAGCAGCGGTGGACGAATTCTACAACAAGGGACCGAATGCAAGAGATCAACGTATTCACCGCGACAAGAGCACAAATTATAGTGTGGTAAGACTAGAACTCCTGGAAAAGATGTATGCAGATCTATATCAACAGTCGATCAAGCAGCCAGATCAGGCATTGCAGCAACACAAGATTCTGGCTTGCAGAGGTGTGGTGGATGTAGTGGATATGCCTTGCGACAAAAAGGTGACACTGACACTAGAGGATCTGGACGATACAGCCGTGAAAGGACGGGAGACGTTGACCTTTGATGCTGTCATACTGGCTACCGGTTATACACGCAATTCGCACCTTGGTATGCTGAAAGAGTGTCAGGTTTTGAACGGAGGAAGCGAGCACTGGCAGGTGCAAAGGGACTACAGCTTGAATCTCGAAGATGTGGAAGACGATGCGGGAATCTGGCTTCAGGGCTGTAATGAGCAGACTCATGGATTATCAGACTCATTGCTATCGATCTTGGCCACAAGGAGTGGAGATTTGGTGGATTCCATCTTCAAACGTAACACTCGCAGGAAAGAGGAGTAAGATTTCGACCTGCCCAAGGCTACCGCTTCCGCGTGTCGAAGGATCAAAGCATCAGCAAGCATCAGCTGTGGTGATGAAGAGGATTGGCGAGAGAGCGCTACTGAGGAAGAGAGCTACAGCTGTGCTGCTTGGCTGGGCCTTTCATCGGCGCTGTGAGCCGGAAACCTTTAGTCTACACCATGAGAATTGGACGGTACCCATCCAAGCCTACGGCGTAGGAATTTCAAAACCAGTGTCCTACGATCTGTGTAACATCTGCGTGATCTTGACTATTCTCTGCTGCTCCTCGTCGTGCACATGTACCGGAGCGTCTCCGCAGCAAAGCCACAGCGGAGAAGAAGAGGCGGGGAGACGGGGATTAGAGCTTGCGCCTGTAAGTTGATCAACGCTCGTCCACCTGCACACGATGGCCTGGAACGTTCATATGCTCCCATTAGCGATCACACATATAGCACCGTTTCAGCAGGCGAGCAGATCGTTCTCAGTTTCGCGCATCCTCATGCCATGACTCTGATGCACATCCGACCTCCCGCGGTTGATTTGTAGTGAACCTCGGCAAGTCCGTCAAAGCGACCGACTCGGTGGATGTTTCTGCGCCCACCGACTATCCGCGCGAAGGCACTGGCTTGCTGATTTCTGGCGCACTGGAACGCGATGCGATAACGTCTTGAATCGACACCACAGCCAACTCATGGACCATTCCGACTCTGCCATGGAGCGCCCTAAGAAACGCCGCAGGCGCGAGGTGACACGAAAGCCATTGCTCGCTCGCTTGGTTTTTGATGATACTCTCAAAGGGGATGCTGCCATAATTCCTCAGCAACTCTGGGCTGACCTGAGAGCGGGAGCTGTTCGAGGTATGGTAGCAGAATCTCGTTGGTCGGCCGCACTTACATGTTCACAGATCAGAGTGACAGCACGGAGTCCTTCATTGCTCTCGCACCCTACACGCCTTTACATACAGAGATTCAGGAATCAACCTGGACCATCCTACCCACGAAGCCTTCGACCACGAGCTCAACCGAGCAGACTACGGATCAGCAGTCGTGGATCAAGGTGTCGCCCTCGTCGTCTTCGTGTCAGTCCTTCCTGAAGGTCTTCGCAGCCGTGGACCATAATCGCCATGGTACCCATATACCAAGATCAATCGAAGTCCGTGTCATGCCCGCACAGCCATTAGTGCTCGATACAGTATATGTTACGGTGGAAAAACATCTGTTACAGAAGGTGGACGACATACAGAGTCGGTTTGGCGGAGGTTTCCATCAATATGGCAGAAACAAGCTCGAGAGGAAGAATTCAGGGCATAATGGATCTAGTCATGCTTCACCCTTACCGACAGAAGACAGGATGATTAATCTGGTACGACAGGGCCTGTCAGGCCTGTCTTTGGTCCATTCCGGCGTCGTCTTCCCGTTGCCTTTACCAGCGCACCCCATTACTCATGTTCGGCCACCGCCCGCAATAGCAGTCGAGTGCGAACCTGTGTCACAAGGACGCATTTCACCACGGACGAAGATCGTCCTGGTACAGGCTGGCTCGTCGCAAGAGAAGGCGTTGAAGAAATTGGCGCCCGCTCCACCTATTATTGAAGAATCCTTGGAGGACACTGCGGAAGATACATCGAATGACCAATTTTATTCCGCTGCTGAGGACCGCCATGCGGAGACGGCATCTGAGATCGATGGCGCTACAGACGATGACTCGGCTACGGAACAATCGAGCCAAGAGCAGAGCGACGAAGAGTCGGACTCTATGGATGACATGATATCTTTGAGCGCTCCA
>Ga0210040_10003439_pt1 | contig 21379 bp, 8 predicted proteins | sample CryGeyCG12114_NA_FD_185462 | JGI IMG/M metagenome (GOLD analysis project Ga0210040, IMG submission 185462) | Groundwater microbial communities from aquifer - Crystal Geyser CG19_WC_8/21/14_NA (SPAdes) (version 2) | ecosystem: Environmental > Aquatic > Deep subsurface > Groundwater | place: USA... | reverse complement strand
TTATTATACAGCACTTTGAACACATACAACCAGTATAGTTACAATGTGCATGCAGTCCCTTGGCTTTAAAAAGTCAGTTGGTTGTAAACGCGTGCCGTGCGCCCCAATGAATTTCAAAGGCACTTCACTCAGTCACTTTAATTTAGACCAGCGTTGCTACAAAACTCTCTAAGGGGTACAAACACACAAAAGGTTGAAAAAATTGTCCAGCCTTCTGTCTGTTGTCCCCTGGAAGTCAAAGGGAGTGAAAATATGAACGAAATGGTTTCTAATCAAGAGAAAAAGTCAAAAACAGTTCATGAGATGGCACAAGGGGAAGAAAAAAACGTTGCAGTGAGCGAGTGCATTTGCATACTCGTGATTAGGAAAAAACGAAACGCCCTAATCACATCATCCACTTGATTCAAGCTAGCAACATTTTTCATTCCGAGAATTCAATCCTATTTTCCACGCTGTGGTATCAACTCGTTCACTGCACTGACATCAGATCCACACACAATGTCATTTAATGCATTGTAACTATATAACTCTTCCTCTTTTAATCTCGTCCAATAATAATGCATGCAGGCACAAAAAAAGATACACATGTAATAACGCGCACAATGTGTGAGAGCAGAATCCATCTCGCCTACTTATGAAGGGACGGAAATCCAATTTATAAATTGGGATTGGAAATCATTCGCTCCATGTATTCTCAGATCTGTGGCACATCAAAGATGGGCATACACACACGCTGCTATGCATAGTCTAACCATACATCATCATAAAAATAGCTACAACTCTAACTAACTAAGAGTAACCGTAGTTAAGTAAGTCGCTATGCCCACAAAATGCAGCAAAGGGCACCCCCAAAAGTTACTTAACCAACTGTCACGCTCCCAGTCTCAATGGAAATCAATAACCGTAACCATCCAGAATAAATGGATTCCAATCTCTCATTTCATCAAACAAGCCAGCTAACCATCCATGCTAACTAACTAACTAACTATAATCTCAGCCATATTCGTATGCACTGAATGCACTCAATTAAAATGCCAATAAATCGATCATATTACTTCACCCTCAGCCAGTTTGTGACTCAGCAATGCTAACTAACTAACTCACTATATTTGAAAATTGTATTCAGGTGTGGGGTTCAAAAAAGTTACATACTAGTGGTACCAATAGCTAATACATTCGACCTTGTATGTGTAAAACAAACATGAATGATGCGAAAAAAAGGTGGAATGGTATCAACATGGCATGCTAAGAACACATTGAGATTGGGTGGGAGGAAGCTCTCCCAGGATGTGGAAATGAGAAAGCATGAGCAGATTAGGAATTGCTCTTTGTCTCACAGGAGTGAATGCAAGACTCTCGCTCAGCATGATGTTTACGGCAACCTGTGGTTTTTCGTACAGGTGAGCTTTCCAGCCGTTTCTCACACTCTCCACCAAAAACTGACTTACTCATTCGAGCAACTACAGTCATCCAAATGTGATAATAGTTTTGTCTTGTTCGCATTCTTTCATTTCAAACTCATATGATTTATTGCTATTTCTAACTAACTATGCATAGGAAACTGGAACACTTGCATTCATGGGAAACTAACTAACTAGCTAACCATATGTAAAAAATTAGAGTGCTACTTGGAAACAGAACATGGACAAATGTTCAAACAACAGGACAGAGGAATGATAAAAGTCCGTAACAATAGGGATACAATTCCAGTGGAAAACTTATTTATTACATGCATTCATAGTTAGCTGCTCATTTGTTAGTACCTGTTTAGTTAGCATAAAGGTACAGAGCACACACACATGCGATAATGTTTCCCACTTGTCATGCAAAGCTGTCTGCTAACTAGCTGACACGAACCCGACTGTATTGACATTGCATCGAGATGGTTTGTGTTATGGAGTGATAATTTGTATGCTACAAATGAGACCAAAATTTACCAACTCACTATGAAGGGAAGGCAACTAAATCTTGACAGACTACGTTGGAGTTCCTTTTGTATACGAAAAGCGTGCTCTTTGAAAGAAGGCAAAAAGTTGAACATGTAGATGAATGCTGCGGTAAAAGCTCCATGGCATACAATTACATGACTTTTATTACCTTGATGAATGTGGCTGGTTGAGCTATGCACTGCTCACCTATTCACATTCCCTGTAGAATGAGTTGAGCACACAACGAGGACTTTAACAGCCTTTTAAAATATACAAATCCGTTTGCTTTATCCTTAAGTACACACAGGCTGGGCATTCATTACATATGAATAGATATTAACACACTGTGTGTGCTGCAATATTTATTGGGAGAGTAGTAAAATTTCAGTTAGTTGGCAAGTTTTAATGTTTCCAGTTAGTTAGTTAGTACTTTTTTGGAGCAAGACACGAAGTTTTGAGATTGAAACTACAGAAAAAAGTTTTATAGTTTTTCTTCACTCAACCAATGAAATGAAGAATGTGGAAAACAAGGTAAATTATCAGACCACTCATAAATCATGCGCCCATAAAAAGATGATAAATGGCAATTTATTAGTCTGCTTCTGCCATCAAGAAGAGATTATGCAAACTAATAATGTTTATGATTTAACGACCCAGGAATCATCACTGAACCATGAAATGATGATACGGATTATTTGTCAAATCCTCTGTACTTACAATAAATAAACCTGGACTGGGAGATTTTAATAAATCTGAGTTAAAGTTCACAGCCTGCCTGAAATTAAATCGCGATTCGTCATACAGCTTTCTTCTTATTGCATAACATATTACTCTATGCAAAAAAAAGTTGAAGTTAGTGCAGCATATTAAAAATGTGGACCACCTGATTCAATCCCAGCTATGAGATAGAGTAACTAACTAACTAACTAACTGGAAAAATTCTTTCCCAACTAAGCTCAAAAATAAATACACAGTATATTATGGACTGCACACATGCAAGGAGAGCACTCCACCAATTTCATTATTCTTTGCAAACTTGTAGGGAAGAGGGAAACCAAGGGTTAAGCTTATGACTACACAAAAATGAATTAAAAGCACGTTCTGACTGCACGTATACTTACTATATGTACTTGAGTACAAAGCAAATGTTGGTAAATAGATGAGCACGGAGAGATAAGGGAGGGCGAGTTTAGGCAGTCATATGTTGCACATAATATTCAGCCATTTCATTTCCATCAATCATTCATGTTTAGAATACTATAAGCTAGTAACTAACTCTCCCTGTTTTACAATAAACCAATATCAAATATTATGTGGATGCAACTTTTAATTCTCTAACTCACTTACGTACTCTCAGTCCGGAGCTGCGGATTAGCTTACAAGTCTCAGATGACTAATCCTTGTACAATGCAAGCAAAAAAATGGTATTTATTATCCCCATCTTTGGTTTTTGTAGTTTCTATCACAAAATCCTTTATGCCATGTTAACAGTACTTGTCATTCATACAGAAAAAATTCTGTGAATGTGTAAAAGGAAATGAATTGTTTATTCTGCTCATCTGCATTTATAATCCCTGCCACATAAAGCATACGGAAAAGTTAATATCCTGGTATAGATGCTTTTCTTTTGTTAAAAACAAAGATAATCAGTTGAAAACCATGAAACAGTGTTCACACAGAAAAGTACAAAAAAACCACTTGTGCCCAACAACCAGCAGTTGATCATTTTGTAACTCTTGACATGGATGAAGAAAAACTCGGTTGCCTTTACCTACTTGTGATAACTCATTCATTATTTATGTGAACATTTTCTTGGCATTTAAGGAATAGAGAGAGAGAAAAAAATCTTCTCCTTCACCATTTAGTTTCTCGATAAATCACACTGCATGAGTCTAACTGTAGGTTGGCATTACACAACACTTCAAGTGCAGGGCATATAGTTAGTAAAGTCAACGGGTTAAAGAAATGAACGTACAGACAGGGGAGTTCTAAAAGGAAACCACAAAAGTCCCACAAAATATCCCTTATTAATACTTGAAGTAATGCATGAAAATTTTATATATGGTTATTAACCAACAGTGGATAAAAAAAGAAGACAAAAGTTGTTCCCAATTTTACTCCCTATGATGTCTTATCACCTCCAAAAAATATCCCATTGACTTTATGAATTATTGTGTACACTTTTTTATTCTTTTCCAGGCACACTAGTTCACAGTAATTTCAATTCATCTGGAAAGATAAAAAATGTTCATATTTGCTATGCTTTCCTTTAAAATGGCTGTACAATCGAGCTGAGGGGGCTGGTCGTACATTTTCATTGTTCATTTCAAAGAATTCCCTGGCCTGCTTTTAAGCTCTCAGACTAACCAGGATTGATGTTATTATTATCAGCCTTTGGTTATTATAAAAGCAACGAGTTCATCATAATGAAATGCATACATTTTTAATGCCAAGTTAGTCAGTTAGTTGTACCATGTGTGTGAGTTGGCCCCTCTGTATGTACTAAACTTGGGAGCATACATATACAAAAGGAGAAAAAGTAATGAATGAATGATGCCATTCGCTTTTTATGGAGACCATATGAGCCGCTCTCTTTATGAAACGAGCTTCCCTTCCCAACTAACGGACTGTACATAAAACCAAAGATGTGGTTAACTTTGAGAGCTAAGCTTTCTTGCAAAATGCATCCCATTTTCTCAAGTACAACTTTGGTCCCAAATTATAGTTACTTTTGGGCCACACAAACACAGCATGGGAAATCCAATTTACTTGGCTCAAAGTGAAAGCCTGTCTGCAGAATGACTCGTGCTCTATGAACGTTCCTCCAAATGAAACAAAGAGATTAAAAAACAACTTTTGCAACGGCTATGCCAACATTGCAAAAAGTTACTCTATACTTTGGAATTATTAATTGAAACCAACTTTTCACGACGCAGTTCCAAGACTCATATTTTTCGTACTGCCGCAACAACATTGTTCCTAATTCAAAATGGCTTGTTGTGTAAAACACGTGATTTGCTCTGAACCTGGATTAGTATTCTTGAAGCTCCAGTACATAGTTTACACGATACAGCTGTAAATTCTCGTTATTTAATTTACATCCCTCTTTTGATTCCCAGAGTTACTCACTCGCACATTTCTATTGCACAACTCTTTCCATTTCATCAGTTTTACACTCACCACAGAGATATGTTATCCAACAAAGTAATCGATACACTACGGAATGAGAGTTACATTTGGGCACAGAGGGCTCCAGAACAAGAGTTGGCTCATATATGCACCTTGAATGGGAAACAAAACGAATAGAGTTTGAAGCTCACACTCTAGATTCCTTTAGAATTGATAGGAAAACCGGGTATTACGAAATTCTCGTTTGGTAAACCCCAAGTAAATAATATTACGTGTGAGTGAGGGTGAGTGACTCATTATTGCGTACACACACAGAAATCCATTAGGTCAATAAAACGGAGCAAATGCATTCTAATATGCACAGAAACGATGAATTTCGATTCTATACTGATGAAAAAACTTTCCCAGTGCCTAAGATGATGAAACAGATAAAAGTGATTGCTTGTTCAAAAAATAGGGGAGAAAAAAAGGCTGAAATTAAAATGTGCCGGTGCCATCATCTTCATTCACACATTAACAATATATGAATATCGTAGTGAGTGATAACAATAATGAATCTTAAGACACACTTTTTCAATTTAATGAGCCCACTATGTTTATACAATGCCTAATTAAGGCTTCTAATGCACTCCCATAAACACAGTAATGACAGTCATAAAAATCCAAGGTTATCTCTGCATATTACATCCTGTGATGGAGATTAACTCGCAGCTTCAGGTTAGTTATAGTTAGTTACTCACATTTAAATTCATCCCCTAATAAATAGTTGAGTTAGCTAAACACAAAAAATGCATATAAAAATTCCATTAGCTATAACTAACGAATCCTTGCTTTTACTGAGAGTTTGAAGAAAGTTTTCACAAAAAACATCACAGATCGTCGCTACACCTATTAAAAGCTGCCCTCCGTAATATAAAACTACCATTTTCCCATCACGTACTCAACTCTACACATTGGTAAATGCATTACCTATGGCATACCACTCACGGATGACTTTTACTAGTTACTGCACCAATGCACCGGAATTTAATGACTTTCAAGCATCATTAACACACGAGATAAGAGGTGGTCTAACAATACACATATGCAAGGGGAAACTAACTGGGAATGCATTTTGGGACATTGTAAAAGTAAAAAAAGGGGGTTCTGGAACAGTGTTAGTTTTACTAACAGGAACGCACAATATTACACAAGAAAATCTTTTTTTACGATCACAATCTACCGTAACTAACTTTGCCATGGTTCATGGGAGAGAGGAAAAAAATTCACAATTCAGTTCACAAGTAATGTTTGTGGGTGCACCCTGATTGCACGGGCTCCCTCATCTTATTGCTTTTAGAATCCTGAGTAATAATCATAAGAACGGCTTTATAGTGTCCTATATATTCCCATTCTGTCGCTGATAAAGTCACCACATACTTAAATTCCCTACCCGTAAAAATATTAGTTTTCCTATCCAACTATGGTACAACAATTATGCTTCATTTCAGCATTTATCTATTGTCAATGAAACATGCTCGAGTTCTAACTATTCTTCTAGCATTGCCAATGCAATATATCTGCAATAATCTTTATTCCAAAGAATGGAGAATTTTCTAATCACTATCACCGATTTTGTTCTTTGTGCTGGTACATTTTTTCCCTTCATTATTATTTGTCCCCAACTATTTGTTCTCCCCCAAGCTAGATACTATAGGCAAGTCTAGGTATAACAAAACCGATGAGTTTCAATTCCGTCGTTCACAGAAGAAAACATTTTTACACTACAAAGGTAGGACCGAGTAAATGAGCCCAGTCACTGGAATGTAAAGGCAAGATTGAATCCCTCGATTGTAGTCAGAGCATCATAATATATACCATACATGCATGTTTGCTGGGTCGGCATTCTTCAGGATAAATGACAACCCATGAGTCTCCATTGAAATCCATGTTTTGGATAAAGATTACAGAGTGGAGAAAACTCACAGACCCATGTTTCTCATGTTTTTCCAGGGTGCATGGTTAGGAAACCAGCGATCCGTACCATTACAGGAGCACCGGATAAAATATGCATGTTATTCAGGATTCTTGTGATTTATGTGACGGCCCTCTCCCATATTCAAGTTTAAACGAGTGAAAAGAAAATGAACGTCTTCATTTCATGATCATGATAATATGGACCTTTTAATTTATGGGTGACGCTTTCATGCTTCACATGCTAGTACACCCATCCCTGGTTATAGTTAGTTAGTCCCACCAAAAAGAGGGCCTTTTTTACGTGTCCACATAATCATCAAGATAATAATATCCTCATCCTCCTCCTGTCGTATCCTCGTACATAGCCAGTAAGTAACTAACTAACCGTCTCATCATCCCGGCTATATTGAATTCATAACGCGGAAAGTCATTGAGCGCCTACCTTTGATAATCCCGCACCAAATAAAGGGCACAATAGGTGCGACGCATGCAAAAAAAAATGTGACAGTTTCCACCCAAACAGGGCCTATAAAAAACGGCAATGGTGGCAACTTTTTCTTATAACCGTCTGTATATATGTATTGCCTCAAAATTCGGGCATTATTCCCCATCGTTGCCCATTTCGCACAACCAAAACTTCATTATTAGACCATTAGCCCAGGGAATTTGGCAATCCTGGCAGCATAAGAACACATGCCAAGTTGTACACCAAGTTCCACTTGATTTCCTGAGCACGTGCCCTCATGTGGAAACATCCTTTTCATACAAAACAGGGATTCCAATAAATGGCCTCCAAGGTGAGTCCAGCTACTATTTGTGTGTAGTGTAGCCTCAATAGTGGTTCATAATAAGTAGGCAAGTGAGTAATAATCCTGGAAATTTCGTTTTCCAAACCACTTTTCGCACTCCATGCATTATCCCACATTGTGTGTGTGTGTGTGCGGGTGAAAGAGATTCTCCAAAATTCGCATCCATAATAATAATACAGGGAAAGTGGCTAGATCTGTACTTATGCAGAGCACACATAATCGTAAGCCTTAAAACCATAAGCTCAGGAAAAAGTAGTTCAACGTGATGGAGGTGCTTGCATGATAATACGTACCATAAGCTCATCATTCCACGGCCATCCTTGTTATTAATATTATACATCATCTCCCACTGTATAGAAACTAGGGTAGCTAAGTAGATTTTTAGAACCAAGAATGAATGGACTATAATACATTAGTATGATTCTCCACTAGTAACTAGTTGCAAATAAATCATTGTGTATCCCTAGTTTCTTCACGTTCCCATAAATCATGTTATTTATTCGATGCGGTGAATAAGGATTCATGATAGGAGGGTTAAAAATTTGTGTGCTACGAATTCCAAATACCAAAGGAATGTTATTTCCTAAATCCATTAATTAAATGGATAAGCTGGCTAATTAAAAAGAAAGCTTTGGGTAGTTAAACTCACTTAGTTTTCCCAGCTATATTTGCTAGACTACACAATTTATATGCCCATTTTTTAACGGGAAATGACTTCACAGAGGGAGATGCCGCTATTCAAATAGACTTGGCAACTAACTTTTACTGCCACTGGGTAAATAGTTAAAAGGAATTAAACAGTCCATTAGTGACTAACTGAACTTGTTATTTGGTGCTCATAAAAACTTGCTATATTATGAAGTGTCCTTCAAACCGGGCTAAGAACTATCTAACAACTTTCCTTTTAATTTATCCTCCATCAATCATTTTTTTTCTAGTTTTAACAACCGTCTGGAGTCTTCAACTCTACAAGGACATTGCGAGTAGATCAATAACTCGTATTATCTTTCCACATAATAAAATGCTCGTATTTACAAGGGACGTCACATTTAAAACCATTTATTAGAGCTCTTTAGTTTGTTAGAAGAGATAGCATTCTTCTTTCTATACTCCTTTGAACATTTTTTCAGTCTGTAGGCCAAGTGATGAAAAATTCATGATAAACCCGTTTTCCAAAGAATAAGTCATTTCTCAAATCAATTTCTTATTTACATACCTTCAAGCGAAACCTGTACAAATGCAGTTTTGACCGAGCAAAAAAATTGAAGATTACCAGGAAGAAATGCATTATGCAAGTTTAATTGGAGCAATTATTATAATAAACGTACGAAAAAAGCTATGAATACAATTATGCTCCGGACTGATATACCAAAAATGCTATCTCATCTATAATCTTGAAATGCCCGTCCTGACAGATCTTTGAATCTAACTAACTGAAAAGCTCTTTTCCATAAGGCCACAAAAAATAGTCCGTTTCAAAAAGGATTAAAAGCTCCAAAGTTGTAATCTCCTTTTCAACCAAGATTACATCTCGTGCCTAAAGAAACTGCACTCCTCTTGGCATTCAAGTTGAACGACAAACATTGAACCTAACGTACTTGCTTAAAAAAACGGATCCCACATCATACTTATAATGTAGAGCCTGAAAGCTAAATTCGCACCTACAGAATGCCCCTCTTATACACAATACGAGTATAATCTTGGCCATCTATTTCCGTGAATACTATTTGTACAAAGGGAGGCAGACATAAAAATGAAACCATGAATTTTTGTGTACCCAATTTAGGTAGTAGATTCCCAGAACCACATAAATTGCCCATAGTGTTTTCACTGACTATGGTGAAAAAAAGCCATCATCTCACCCATATTGCACCTCTAATCAAATGCATAAATATTCGCCACAACAAAAGAAAATGAAATGGCCACCTCATTTTTATCTTTCAACCCGGCTCACATTCTCAAAGGGAAAAAGCTAGTGCATACTAGCTAACCAACTTTTGAGTGAACTGGATCCAATTTTCCCAGAGCTTAGCTGGTAAAGCCAACCTAATGCGCTCTCATTCTCCCTCCGTCTTATAGTGCTTTACCTACATATTTTGGGAGACTGGATTCAAAAACTCCTTTGGTTTACTTACTCGGCAGATAAGCTCTTCTGAAACACAGTGAGACGTCATATATAGCCTACTTCTTTTGTAGTAGTAGTGAGTGAGTGAACGGGGAACTAAACAAAGTACTTTCATTTTCTCCAAAAACAGTGGTACTGGTAGACTCAACTCTTGAAATCTATAGAAAAGTTGAGTTCTGGGGAAACAAAACTCTAATATGTGTCTTGAAGGATGGAAATGTATGTGACATGGAGCCATGAATGGTTCCCATGAGAATTCCCTCGCTTTTTGTCTCCATTTCCGGAAGCATTCATCCCTTTCAGTCTTGTGTATAATATTTCTCAGTTAAATAAGCCAAACAACAAGACGGGTGAATAACAGCACAAAACACTCGAGTTACTGCTCCTCCAACTTGGCTCATCCAACCATATATGAACAATAATGAGAGCACGACTAGTCTATAGTTGAATATGCATTTTTATCCATGAAATACGGGTGGCTCATAAAATTCTGTCAACAGAATTTCATGTGTGCATAAACATGCTCTAACGCGTCCCATCTCACAATAAAAGAAAATTTTTAGGAGAAAAGCACTTTCTCTCCTCAATCATATTACTTGGAGGCATACACACATCTATGCAACGCTTTTTTACTGCTTTTGAAACGGGAAGCAAAGTAATAACTTTTCTTAGTGTCTTCTCTGCATGCAAACAATTCCACTGGAGATGACTTTTAATCCAACAAAAAGCTGGAAAAATTCATGACATGTTGATTCTAACTGAAACACAATGTGACAATAGCTGCACGCCTGTAGATTCAGAATTTTCGCAGAACAGTGGAAACAATTGTAAGCTTGGTCTTATAGTAAGATGATGATGATCATGTGACTGGAGGCAATTTGAGGCCGCTCCAAAAAAGGACACTCACTAATTATTATGAAAATGGGAAATGCATAATTGCCTAATGTCATTCCATGTCTATCCTCATTTCCCATTTTCCGGTACAACTCACTCATTTCCTAAAAAGGACCAAAATAATAATGGAGCCCACAAAATGAGTGTTAATTCCCTTAGTGTTTATAGAATTCAAATTTAAATGATTTCATGACAATCCTATGACTAGCAGACGTTTCCAAAACACAGGCTAACTACCTAAGGGTATAAAGGGAATAAATATTCCTAATTACATAGCCCATTGACGTAGCGTGCCAAGAATCATAAACGGGTGCAAGTTAGTATACTAACCATTTCATTGTGTGTATTCCTTTTGCCATACCCATTACTTGGCCATCATGGAAGCTATTAACTTTTTAGTTACCAATCATTAACATTTTTGTCATCATCACCAACTGCTGTGTTACTTGAACTAACTATGTCTCCATATGATTTGTCCCCCACACAACCAGCAGTAGTTAATAACTATGGACAAAGCCTAATCAATAGAAAAAAACAAATATACTCAACCCTGGAGCAACCAAAAACAAACCGAATCGGTCGGCTAGTTGGTTGGTTTGGTTTCCTAATTCTGTGACCACTAAATATTGATTCACTGGTCACGGAATGGATAAAATGCATTTGAAAATAAAATTTTAACAAGTACGGTCCGACCTGGGATAATATAAATATGTTGATTGGTTACTATGAAAAGAACAATCAAGATGGGTCAAAAATGAGCCTAATAAATGGTTTCTCCTAACTACAGCAGCAGCACACGCAATGAAGTAATATTGATAGCATTTTCAACTGTGCCATGTGCCCAGTTTTTGTAGCTAAACTATAATTTTCATATGGCAAACTGGTATTCCCCAGTTCATCTAAAAGATTCACACAGCCAGAATAGTAATAATAATGGAGCGAAATAAGCAGAACGGGAAAGAGGCCCCAGTTTGGAAAACAAACTTTTACTCCCTAACGTATACTTTCACTTATTATTGCTTGGATTATCGAACAATCCACAAGGTACAACACAAATATTGTCACGTGTTGTGACTTGTACTCCACACTATAGTAAGTAGACCACTATAGTTAGTTAGTTAGTGAGAAACAATCGGTAGCTGTAGTTAGCAACCAAGCAAAATACAGTGTGGCATGACAAGGCCATATCATAATGAACCGAGGGAGTCCAAACTTTCACAAATGGGAGTAACATTTTCTCCTTGGCAAATAATGAATGAGATATCCGCCTTTCTCCCAACCATTGTGTTTTGCTGCGTTGCACACCAAGTCTTAAGTTTGGTTTACTTAATTCCCCAAAACATTCTCATATTACAGTCTGGGCCTTAATATTAACGGGCCTGTGCCTTACTAACTAAAAAGCTCATGAACTTTTTAAATAGTTAGTAAGCTACGGCACACACAGTACAAAGGGAATAAAAAGTAATAAGAGTGACCTGACTTCACATTCTTATCTCACTTAATGAAACCCTCAACTTTTAGTCGTTAATTTATGCACCGACTAAATTTGCCAAACACAAAACAAAGTCTATAAACTGTGTAGTGCAATAAAAAGCGTGTTGCAATAAGTTTCCATCTTTTGCAATCAACTATAACACACATTTTTTTGTCAGTATTTTGTAAATACACACATCACACTTGCATTCCATTCTAGATTGAGTTTGTGAGTCCCAGTCAGACAATATGCACGCTGCACGCCTTAAAAATTAGCAATTCCATGCACACCCAAGACTTGACTTTGTCCATAGAATTAAAGACAGGCTCTGTGTGTATTCTTTTTGCTCAACTTGAGTAACTCACTCAGTCAGTTAGTTAGTTAGTTAGTTAGTATTAGCTTTAGCTGTGGAACCCGGGATTCGAAAAAACCAAGGATGAGCTTACAAAGAGCATTCACTGTGTGGCATCCACAGTGCTCTACATTTCCGTTGTGTAGTGTTAACGAGAATTCCGTAATCATTTTGGACGGGAAGAACAAAAAGTGAAGCTGCTAAAAGGGAAACCAAAAGACGTGCGATCCCAGTCAAGCTAACTAACTAACTCAGTTAGGGAGCTCGTTCCATGCAAAAAAGAGAAAGGTGAAGAGACAGACTCGGAAATCTTAAAGTACACTTCCATTTCGCTTCTCTAATGTTTTGAATAATGAAATGAATATTTCTTGGCAACCACAAAAGCCACAGCATGTCGCCTCTGAATTCAAAGTGCTCTCCCATCATTGACTTTGGGCCAAATTAACTGACTAAAAGCATGTCAACACGTCTTATATCTGGAGTACCATAAAAATTCGGGCCAACCAAACACATTAAATGGCTTTTAACTCCTGTGCAGTCGAACTAACTATCAGACGATTACATTTGCAGCTATACTCTTTAAAATATTCATTGCAATCAAATTCATTTGACACACAAGTGACTGACATTTGGGCTTTTACACTAATTCCCTGTTTTGGATAAACAAACACTAATGACAGTCCAACAGACAGTTTGTTCTAAATTCATGATTTATTCTGACCTAGTAATTAATGAGTTTCAAGCTATTCCTACCTGTGTAATGAGTTGCAATAGTGACTGTGAGTCAAGAGACATAAATTACTAATCAGATGCTCCAATAACTGACTTCTACATGAATATTTTAAGCTTTGGTCCAATCAAATGCACACAAATAAAAACATACAACTCCAGAATAATTACTCTGTTTGTTTTCCAAAATGCCCGTTTGTATAAGTGACAACTGGGGAAGTTGCTTTTCTTATGCAATGGGAACATTTGAAATGTCTAACTGTAATTAAGTAATGCTCTAGTGCTCAATTACTGTGCGTTTCTCAACTCAATATTTAATTGATGGGTAGTTAGTTTAGTTTGTTACCAGCTCTACGGAATTTCATGCTCATTTAGTTGCACCCGTGTGCGTGTGGCTCACATCATGAAATATTGACGAGAATTGGAGCCGGAAATACAGGGCAATTAACACATGGAAAATTTAGTGGGCCAAAGTCTACATAACGATAAAGCATATGGAACCAATATAACATGTAAACTTACGCAGTATGAATGGCGTATAGGATTTAGTTTAGGCCATTTTTGCAGCAAACTGTAGCTAAATCTACGTCATTGAATAAATTCGGTAATAAAGTTAAGCTGGATCTCAAACATTGTGTAGAATCGTAAAAAGAAAATCGTTTTGGACTAACGTCCAGCCTAGGATGGACATTTTGTTCCTTTATTGAACACCCTGCTGAAAAAAAGAGACGCTCACCATAGACGCTCCTGTGAGTGAGTAACAATCAATAGAAACGTGTTTTCCGGATTTCCAATAAATCTACTTCAGCAAAACAATTTGATCCATATGAAGGAAAAATGGATGGCTAACTCATGTTGAAAAAATCGATCCCGAGCTGACAACTTTATCGAGCATGAAGAAATGTCGTGAACCAGATATGGACGATATTACATCTAAGGACCACTGCTGCATGTCTAGAATTAGAATTTTTCCTACGTCTTCCCCACCAGGAGTTCTTCTCATAATCATTCAACTCGTAATCTATGTGCTCGTATTGGTAAAAACTTTTCCCCATTCTTGTATATACAGAAAGTTTACAGTAAAAATAGCTCTGAAAAGAATACTAGTTAGTCTGAAACTGCAACCAGCTGTAAGCTCCTCTCAGGAAAACAAATTGTGAAGAAAAATCTATCTCATCCTACAATTAATAGATACATCTTTCAAAGGGTTGGTTATTGGAACGAAGAAGCAGCCAATAGAGGAACATACATATGAAAGCCACCTAAAAGCATTCAACTTTGAAAGAGATTTAATCTCGAGTTATATTAGATTACTTTTTTTCCTTTCATGTGTGCAGATATGTTATGCAAGAAAGATAAATGCCCTGCTGTTGCTCTATATCTATCTCCGGTTCTTCATCTAAATATATTGGCAAAGAAAGCTAATGAAAAGAGAGGAGGAAAAAACTTTCATGGATCATCTCGCTCCCAATGATAATATTATTTCCTTGCACCCGCCATGGATGAAAGGAATGAAAGAAATCAAATTAAATCCTGTCGTCGTTTGTAAACTACGTAACTACTACTGCATCTTCCAGGGAGACACACGTAATAAAAGAGAGTCCAAATACATTTACACCAAACAAACCTATCAAGTTTTATGTGCACGGAATTCTACACTTCCCAGGGCACCGGTATCACTTTTAATAGGAGCACAAGTTAGTATTGTTGTATTATCAGACGGGCATCAGCATTCCTTTGTCAACCTTGAAAGCAAATCAAAAGTTAGTCAGACACGGAGTCTTGGTGCACAAGATAGGAAATAGGATCCCATTTAGAGCACCTCACAACCAATTCTTTTGGATAATTCAACTCCAACTCTTGTAAGGCCAATGGCACTCCAAGTTACCATCTAACTCGCATCAAATCAAAGATGAATGCTCCTAAGTGTCACTGTATAGACCATCCGTGTGTATTTGTTAGTGTCAAGTTAAAAGGGCAGACAGACAGAGTAAAAAAGCATTAAATCTAATAAAAGGAGAGAGCATTCATTTTCACTTGACTTGAAAGTGTCAACGAAATTATGTAGTGAGTGAGTGACGCAGATCACTTTTCATTCATTCTGTTCACACATTTCCCAGCCCGTGCAAAAGTAAATTAGCAGTTAGGTAGTTCCCTATCTATCTGTGAGCTAAACAAATTGTATTCACTTTCCAGAAGAAAAAAACAGAGGGTATAGATACTAGGATGAGCCTAAAGGATTTACGGGATTTTTCGCCCAAAGAAAACACTCTAGTTCAGCCTCATTGATTTCTCGTCCATTTAGATATTCCGATAGCACTATATACAATATAGGCTTCCAGTGTGCAGTAAAAATGGGCTATAAACCATTTTCTTTCACTTATTTACGTGCCAGTGAGTGACAATAACAATGTTGTGTACGCACGGACTGTGCACAAAAGGCGAAAGGAGATTTCCGTAGTCAAATGTATTCACAAGGAAAAGGGGAAAAAGAACATTTTCTCCAATGGGATTCCAAGTACTATGCATATAGTCTATTGTCTCAACTCACTAGTGTGGACAAACGAACAAGTGCAATTTGAAAGGCCATTAGGTTATACAATGGAGCTACTCTGTAGTGTCTAATAACTCCGTTCCGAATCAGTTAGCTTTAATGTGCTCTTCTCAAAGAACAGCTTCAGTTCAGTGCCAGTCAAAGTTGAGACCAACAATGAATTCCATAGGGAAGGGTTAACGTACTGGTGCAACTCACTAACTAACTAACCAAAAATTTCACAACTATCATATTTCAAATGCTAAAAAAATGAATACGAATAGACAGGACAAAAGTTTAACTAACTATAAATCTTTAGGTGCAAAGCTCAAAGAAATAAACTTTTTAAATCTCACTGAATGTTCCAAGATTTTTTCATTCATCGGAAATAACTTACTTGAAGCTTAGTGAAAAAATCACCAGCTTAATGGATTCAAATAGGAAGAAAAAGTTGAGCCATGGTGCCAAATTGAGAAAAGCATTATTGGCAACCAACTAGAGTAAACTGAAATATAGTGAGCCACTAAAATATATCTCTGTCACCACACCACAAACGAGTGCAAGAAAAATGTCGCACTGTGTGCTTTAATTGTAAAAAAAACAATTTTATTACTTTACTCATTCCTTAACACAAATAGCTTTCACCTTTGACTTAATAGGGATCTGTCGCCAGTGCTGTGATTTTTTATGGTTGTTGATATTTATAATTTTTTTTCTCACTACAAAATAATTGTATTCTATCCGCTTTGCAATCAGTATAGAATGTCAAATAATTCACATTTTTGACAAATGGCCACTCCCTCTCTCCAATTTCTGCGTAAAAGTGCGTAACGCATGTGAAAAAGAAGATCACTAAAGGAAACTATTCCCTTCTTTATAAAAATACGAAAAATAAACAAAGCACGTAATTCTCTGTGCAGCAACCACATGGGGATGCGGATGCAGTTTTACTGCAGTAGACAAACCTGTAATACAAGTCAAAAGCTCCTTTCATTGAAACTGATACTATGATGGGAGAAAAAAATCAAACTTGTTCAAAAACATTGCCAGGGCATATTGCATGCAATACGTTGCGTACGTATCCGGTGTTTCTATATATTCCCAAAGAAAGAAAAAAACATCAAGTAAGAAATGCACAGCTAACTGTCTGATCCACGTTTTCTCTGCAGTACTTTAGCTTATGCATGGGAGCAAACTGAACAAACCATAGAAAAAATAATATTCTTCCTGCCAGGACTCAAGTAAAAATAATAATACACAAAAAACCTAAAGTTTGGATTCCAATTGAAATATGAACTTTGTGTGAGACGCGTGAATCTGTATACAGACCAAAAAAACATAAGCATGCAAATTCGTAGCCAACACAAACTAATAAAAAATCTCATACTCAGAACTTTCAGAGACGTCAACATGTCGTATACACAACAGTTTTCAACAAACTAACTACTTGGCTAAACTTCTCAAGCATCGTTTAACCTCAACGATCAAATAACTATAGAAAAACAACATATCTTTTGTAAAGTATCCATTTTTTCATAAATACGCAAACTTTGCTAAAAACTGGACCCCCCGCATTCTAACTATGCATCCTCTCATTTCATTTCATATCGACTCTTCCATGAAGACAAAAAAAGCTCAAATTTCTGTACCGTTGTTTCACCAAACTCAAATAGCAACTCCCTATTCCTATCAAACTTATAGCAATAAGGAGCCAACACTTGTGCAAACATTCAACTTTTTATTGCTTGTACATACAACGAAAAAGTTTCGACTGGGTTCTTTGATTCATTTCCTATATGATTTGGGTGGAAAAGCCCTTTTCAAATTCAAGAGGAGTCACCGATTTATATATATACACAGGGAAATGGTATATACAACTATATGAATGAGTGGCTGACTTTTCCCCCTGTAACTACATATGGGATAAGTTTTGGCTGTGTATAAGCTAAGGATCCCAGGAGATTGGTGATCAGAATACAGGAGTATGCATGACGTCTCTTGAGTCCTCATACAATATGGACTGGAGGAGCAAAAAAACTACTTTGCACCACTCCATACATAATAAAGGATTACCTTTATGCACTCACGCTTCCGCACATTTTTAAAACGTCTCCATAATGCATTTCCCGGTTGGTGTACAGTGAGTGAGTGAGTGAGCTGAATTGAAACTGGTGGCCCCAACCCCACCTTATTAATATTCAATCTGTATTGTCTTCATTGAAAGACATGAGTTGGGATTCCAGGGAAATTTTCACACAGGCTAAAAGTCGTCTTGATTGCTTTTAAGGGGAAACTTTGCCCATCAATGATGCATATAGAGATTGTATGCACCACAAGAGCAATTTAGGTGGTTCGTTAACTCCATGGATTTTGAAAGAGCGGAAACAATTTGCAAGGAAGGAAGTCGTACTATAGTTAGAAAAAGTTTCAAAAAGTTCGCTCTCCTATTTAAGTAAGTAAGTAAGTAAGTAATTCTGGCCATTTATTTACGGTAAATCTTTGTTAGTTAGTTAGTCACTACTCTCACTGACTATGCATGCAAAAGGCTATACAGAGTAATTTTCGTGTCCAATTATCCCAAGCGAGTCAACATTAAATATTTCAGTTTCTAGAGCTGCAGACTACAACTATGGAGCAAGAAAATTGACACCACGGCAAGTTTAAATTGACTTTGGGTGAGTTAGCTCACCTTACAGCAGTTAATTTGCTACAGACGTGAATATGTCTTTGGGTGATTTCACACCCATGTCGACACTTTAAAAGGCCATTTTCATAAATTACACTGTAACCAGAGAATCTTTCAACGCGCCATGAACTAGGCTTTAGGAAATAAAAGAATATGAGACTTTTGTGTACAAATTGATGAACATGTGTGGATGGAATGGAAGCTATAACCTCCAGTGGATTCTAAATTTTACATTTCATGTTACATGCATGAGTGAAAATTGTATATGAGTAACTAACTTACTGACGAGCCAAAAGTTTGAAAAAAATGGGCGAAAGAAATCCCAAAGTCCCCTTAAGCCACATACAAATACCATAGCGTCAATTAGGATCTAATTAGAGTGCGTTCAAGCGCAAGCACAAGTCTATTTAACACCATCTATGGAATTCTCATTACTGCTCATTTGGCATGGAGATTCCTTCCTCTCGAATTTCATTTCTCATACACGCTAATCAGCTTAGTTAGCAATTCTATAGACACCATCATGCCTTACAAGTCATTTTTTGAGCGTCCATGCTCCAACAGGGATGAATCTATGTTACGTGCAACTAACATATGCAAACGATAAAAAGGCTCCAGTGAATAGATCCTTCAGCTTTGTTGATACTCACACAGGAAAACATAATAATATCTTCCATACATGGACTTTTATTTTTACGACTCCTTGTAACTGTAACTGTAAAGTATTGCAAGAAACACGATTTGCTTGAAAACTAGAATTCTAAATAGATCTCTCGCTACTTACTACAATGCGCCCAATTTTAGTGCCTAGCATCAAACCAATTGTTACAGGTTACAACAATAGGAAAATCAAACGAGAATTTTCTTAAAGTCAACATCTAAATGTCATTGCCTTGCTAAAATACAACGACTGCCCATTGTATTCGCCTAACTAACTCACAGTCAGCCAGTACATCCCTAATAGGCATATATTGCACTCTCACGATGATAAATAAGAAAATATTATGCTGCCAGTAGGGAGCCCATGAGCAATCATACTAAAAATCTCAATCATCATACTAATATTTGCTCGTGGGATACAAAAATCTTTCGTCAGGTAAATTCACAATAAGTACTAAAAATAATTGAAAGTACAAAAAATCGCTTCTTTTTCAGGGCACACTACTAATCGATTCCAGGTGATAGTTACTTACTGTGGTTGGTTAGCTGCACAAAAATTGGCACAATAGCTCTCACAAAAAACCTAACTAACTAACCACATTATTCCATCACCATACTCTTTTGCCCGCATTCAATGCAAGTTCTCACGAATCTTATCCGGCAGAAAAAAGTATGCATCAAGTGAAAAAATGTACGTCTTTTATCCAAAATCCCGTACGGAGCAACACTATATAGAAACTAGCTACGGAAATGAGCTTTTGAGTGCCTCCGCTCTTTACTCACTCTGTCTGCATACATAAAATGTGAGCACAGGAATTTATGCCCCTAAGTGGTCCAATGATAATAACGCTAACTAAAAGTGAGCGCAAGGATTTTCCGATTTACTTGAGAATTCCTTTCATTCATGCCACCTCATGAATCCGAAATCCGTATCTCCCATCCTAGGCGGCACGCATACAATACTTTTACGCATTTACACACTTTGGTACTCCTAGCTGCATATGGACCAACATTATGTTAATGAGGAAGGACACCTTTTACCGAAACAAGCGCTCCGCATCCTCATTACTATGCACAGGGCTGAGAATTAGCAGCTAGTTTGTTCATTTCTCACATACATATATAAACAGAGAAAAAAGGCTAACGATCTAATGTCGTCGTAAAGTGACTGCTCTCAAAAACTCCAATGTGCTCAGGCATAATGAGCGGAGCAAGTCTCAGAATGGTCTCTCCCCAGAATTATATGGGAGGCAAACCCACTCATTTGGTCCCTCATAAAAATAAATACATGTACATGTGTGAAAAAGGAAATTTAATCCTCAAAAGATTTTGCCTATGTTGCTCCTGAAATAATGAGCATTCACAAAACAAAACATGTCAAGTCGAGTTAAAGTGTGAACAAGATCGATAAAATAGCACAACTGTACGCACCATATAAAGCACTACTGGACAAAAAAGTGCATGCATGGTCCAATAATAATAATTATTATCGTGAACAATTTTATCTTTACATGCTGTGCTCATCAGTAAGTTTACATTCATTTATATTGCTACAGACAATCCCAGGACCAAAATTTCCCCTTATTTCCATATTCAAATGACTCGAAGCCTTTTAAACACTCCTTGTAGTTAGTTAGTCCTCCCACAATTAAAATTACTTCACAGTCAGTCAGGAGTAGTAGTCTTTGCAACCATTTAATATTTCACCATCATATTGCTCCTTCCTACAGCAAATGGAAGTGACTACGCCAAGATAACAAAGTCTCAGGAAAATCCTCCTAGTGGTGGCCCAATCTGACACAAAGCACAACAGTGAACAATTCAAACCACGCCAGGAGACCTAAGAAAAACATCATCAACGCCCGACACTTGTAACCATCTACAAAAGAAGAATCTGACTACATGCATACATGATAAAAGGCCACCCTAGAGCACTCCATTATTTTCCAGCCCTAGTACAAAGCCAAATTCACTCACTCACTACATATATAGCAACTTGAGATCATCTTGTCTTCACTTCAACTAGACAACATAATACAAACCAGCTCTGCAAAATGTACCAGCCAAATGAAAGATGGCAAAAAATAGGCAGAAAAAGTGTCTC
>Ga0210040_10003438_pt1 | contig 21389 bp, 10 predicted proteins | sample CryGeyCG12114_NA_FD_185462 | JGI IMG/M metagenome (GOLD analysis project Ga0210040, IMG submission 185462) | Groundwater microbial communities from aquifer - Crystal Geyser CG19_WC_8/21/14_NA (SPAdes) (version 2) | ecosystem: Environmental > Aquatic > Deep subsurface > Groundwater | place: USA... | reverse complement strand
TACTGTGCATAGATGTGAAATGTATTATTTGTTGCTGGATTAATGTATGTTGAATAGATTTTTTGTAAGTCAGTCGTTCTGTTTCTATTATATTCTAGCTAAACCCTTTATGTTGACATGAGAAAAAATGTATTGAGGAATCCTTTTTTTATGCACTTATGCAGGTGTGTTGGTAATCTTTTCATTTCTAATAGGTACAAAATGAACGATTACAAATGCTCCTTACTTACACTTAAAAAATACAGATTTTGGATAGTTAGAGTTCAAAATGTAACCAACATAAAATTTAAAATTGTGTAAACTGATGAAATGGCTGTTTTTATCAGTCTTTGTGCATTAATTTGTATTTTTGCTATGATTTGCAAATTGCTTTCTTTATTGATAACATGGGAAACCTGTCATTCCCGAGCTCAATTACATTTCTAATTAGCACAATACAAGATAAACAAGCTCTTGTCAGATTTAAGAAAAAAATTGACCGTCAGTTAGTTAGCACAAGCCTGTTAGCAGACAGTGGTGATTGGTAATAACGTTATTAGCGTATGAAAGTGTTTTTTAAGTCATTAGGGAAAACGGTTAGAACTTGTTTGCCATCAAGAAAAATGTTATAAGCAAAGTGTGCTCTGCTGATTCCTAAGTTTGCATGCTCTGATTTTGTAAGAGATATCAGATTTTTCTCGAGTACATGCAAATGATACTCCTTATCTTGCAACCAGTTCATTTTAAACGCATTTTAAGAAGCGTTATTTCACGTACCGAAAGAATCTATAGAAGGAAATGCCGGTTCCGGACCGCTTTTTATGCACTTTCCGAATTGCGTTAAACAATCCTCTTATGCCTTAAAGTGGTTTATTCCACAACTAATCTTCATCGTTTACTTACTCACATTGAGTTTTGTTGAAATAGTGGAGTCCAAGTTTGTTCCTTTGCGTGCTGCATGTTTGTTTTAAGTCAAGTGAGCAACAAAAGTGCACTTAATGCATTTTATGTTGCAATTATTTTCACTACTTGGTGAGTAAAATAGGTAATAAATGAATAACGAAGTATAACTTATAATTACTGATATTATTCCTCATGAGATGGCTAATATGTGGGCAGTTTTGCTTCCCATCTACTACATTCTTCAATATAAAAATTCGGGAAGAAATAAATGCTTGCATGCCCAAAGATTCTTCCATTCTCGTTGTTGCAAGAGGTTTGGAAAAAATGTGAATCTAGAATCTCACAGTATTTAGTAAGTTTGTTGTACATACAATGTATGCTGCACAATAATGTGACCACAGGGCAAATATTTTGACACAAGATAGCAAGTGCGCTGCTCTTGAAATTATACGCAAGGTATCATTTACTAACTCACTGACTATTCTCCTTTTTAATAACAACTAACAAGCATACATGAGTTTAAAGGAATGGAATATTCTCATGAATAGCTAGCAGTAGCGTCATCATGGACAACAAAAGTATTGATGCATGATGGAACAAAGCATAAAAAATATAATGGTTTTTCTCTTCTGGGTGCTTCCACAATTTTTTTCCCTATACTTACTTGATATACAATGTGCAACAAATGGATGGAGTCCCTAAACTAACTAACTACAGTATAACCATGTAAGTACTACTACTCTTTGAACCGAATAATATTCTACCAAGTGTCTTGATTGTTATTAAAGGCAAGAGTTAGAGTTACTTACTACATACATGGATAGTTCCATATACTATGAGTTTGTAGAGTGAGTAAAGAGTTCTCTCTGTATGTTTATAATGAAAACATATCATCATCTTCACAGTAGTGGTATGTGTAATAATGTGTGTATGACTGACTAACTGACGGACTGTATACCATTTATTTGCCCTTTGGGCCTTCCAGCACAGGTTTTGAGTCGAGTCACTCACTCACTCTTTCACATAGCAATGTGTGTCCATATTTTACTTCTCCAAAGGCGGTGGTTTTCTTGTACATTCTGATGTTTCGTATAATGCTTGTATTTAGTTAGTTCAGTTGGTTGGTCTGAAGAATAGTAGATGATAATGATGATTGGGATCTTTTTGTGAGATTTTAAGTTCGTTTCACTCATCAATTGTTTTACCTTGCGACCTTGTTTATAAGTTTGTCTGTTTGGTAAAATAATTGAAAGAAAAATTAGACTCGAAAGATTTTTAGATTTGCCGAATTTCAAAGAATGGAAGGATTGAGAAAAATGGTTAGAATAGGGAAAAAGGGATGAACTTGGAATTTATGTGTTTAATATAGTTGGTTATTTGCATGAAGTGTGGTGCGGTATGCTGTAATTTGTATCTATAATAGTTATAGTTAGCAAGCTAAGAATTAAAAAAAATGCTCGGAGAGCGTTAAACTCATTTTATTCACAATTTGGGCGCTTTAGTGTCAGCAAGGAAGATGGTATGTTTTAAATTTTTTGCCACCCCCTTTTCGTCTGCTAATGCAATGTGTATAAAAGTGGTGTTAGGATCTTCTTTGCCGTTTTTGTCCTCTCATTGAATACTACATGTATGCACACAAATATGTAGAGAACACGTGAAAAGATTTGATGGGGCTCCTCTGCGTGTGCATGAACGCTCTTTTCTTTTACATGCTGCATACGTTGTAACGTAGTGTATACGGGAGAGGAATGTAGTTTGCTACACTTTAAAAGAGTCGTGAAAAGTTTGTTCACAGCCATTTTCTGTTAGCTAGTTAATTGTACTGATATATATAATGATAGTGCTATAACCATTGTAGTCACACAAAATTTGTTTTAGGCACATTTTATGCTGTAGCTATATTAAATTTTGTGTGAATTTTCACTTGCATTTTCATATTTTTATTAAAATTAGAACATACTGTTGCGTGCAAGATATAAGCAAAAGGAAATATGTACTGAGACACTGATTTGTAAAAAACGCTTCTCATGGAAAGCGTCTGGAGGTCATTTCATTGTTCAACTTTTCGTTTTTGTTGTGTCAGTACACACACACCGAATAATATTCCCTTTGCTGAGAAACTATGAAAATTACAATTGCCCATTCACCTTGAAGTTAAGTTATATAGTTGGAGGAAAATGTTTCGCTCCCAAACATTCGTGACAACATAGGACTCTATTTACCTTATGTGGCGAAAAATTTGCCGGATGATGAAGTTAGGATACGCTTACATGTTTGAGTGCAGATGCGATGGTTGATAGAATAAATTTTGCTGGTCATTGTGACCTGATGCGTGGAGAAATAGGAGTACAGAAATAAGCAATCCTTTTTTACCTTCTCTGCTTAATGTCTGCATATGGATTGCACTAGTCAAACTAACTAAACTATATTATCATAGAACACATACACACAACGAACATGCTGGGTACGGTTTGCTGCCGGTCAGCTACTTTTAAACTCATTCCGGCCTAACCAGCTACTATTATTATTTTATTCAAAATGAGTGTGTGAAAACATGGAGGAAACATCTTATAAGCTGTATAACTTGTACTTGTCAAGCGATTTTCTGCCTAATAATAATATTTATTCAATTTGGCACAATATAAGTAAAGAAGAAAAATTTATTCGTCCCATGTGATTTCTTGGTGAGTGGGAGTTATACCGGAAAATACATATTGCACCCACCATTTACAATTTCAGACTGGCAAGTTAATATGGATGAACCCTATTTAATTTTTGCTAGCTACCTTTAACGGGCACACACAGACAGTAAAAAAACTCATCGTCCATTAAACTGGAGTTGCAAAAGCATTATGATGCATGCCTGTGAAGACAAATCGTGAGATGAGCACAGATCATTTCACTTCATTTCTATTAAGATACATGTAACTTAGTTAGTTACTTACTTACCTGTTTGAAAGATAGATAGACAACTAGCAAACAAACTATATATGCATATGAAGATGATAGTGGCAATAAAAAATTCTGCTGGCGGCCACTAGGTATACAAAAACGTTGGTATATAGTGTATGAGTCGCACTCTGTTTGTACACCTTGTTGATATGTTATTGTTGCTGTGTTTTTTTTCACAGCCAGTTAGTCCTATTTGCCTCTTGCTTATATCGGATTAACTGGGCAACTAACTAACTAAATATCTGTAGGTAATATATCGACAAGGTTCGCTCATCATGAGGTGAATATAGTGACTGACTGAGTGAGCAAAGAAAAGCAGCATTCATCATGATGCTCTAATATACAAAAAAAGGTGGTCGCCATTCTCCTTCATCTTTTGGGTTATCTCTAACTATATAATGAACAGACTTGAGTGAGTAAAAAACAGGTGGAGAACTTACTGGATGTATGCATAATATAGATAAAGTAGTGATGATGATAATGTTGTTGTCTACGTCTGGTCCCCTTCCCTGTGTCTTTAGGAGGAAAAAAAGATCTCTTCAACGTGCTTACTTGCACACATATTATTATCATCATGGGGTAAATGCCAATGACTTCGTTTGGCTTGTTGCGTCACCTTGAAGTTTTTAAAAAGGAATTTAAGATGCATATAATGTTGGTGATTTGTATGTTTTGAGCATGGGTTATTTTAAGTTTGGCGTTTGAATGTGTGCAGAATGGTCAGTATTTTAGTTAGGTAGTTTGCCTGTATGATTTTCTTGCACGGGGAATTGAAATTGTTACACAATAGGTAATGTGGATGAATGAGTCAGATACTTTTTTGGATGAGAAAAAATCCGTGTGAAGAGACTATTAGGATATGATGACAATATTGTCTCATCCCTGAAGGGTTGTTGTTCTCCCTCCTTTTTCTGGTTATGCATGGATAGAGAAGATTTCCCTTGTACAGGCTATTGCTATAGAGTGTGAATTGAATGCAACGTGTTAGTATTATTTGTATACACTGTCATGATTGGTGGTGCTAAGTTAGGTAGGTGAGTAAACCGGGATGTGATTTATTGTACAAGCATGTGAATAAACTTCCTAAATGGAGAACAATGGGCAGCTGTTTTTATGGACTTAATCTAATTAAAGAGTAGTAGTGAGTGAGTGAGCAAATAAGCTTATTAAATACACTTCATTTGTACATGTTGTATGTATGGAATCCTAGAGTATTCACCAAAGGATATATCTGACCATTTTTGAGGAGCAAATGTATTTGACACGGTGGGTCAAAGGCTACTAATAATCATATGTATTTATCGCATGAGCCTGACTGGCAGTACAGTACATAGTGATAAATGGGGCGCATTTATTACATGTGGCCGCCTGCTCTCACTCAGTTGAAGTTAAAATTAGCATGGATCGTAATTACATCCTGACTTGACACGTAACTAACCGTGTCTCCTACCATATCTATCTATTTTACCAATCTATATAAGACTAATGTGCTATTGGCTCCCGTTAATAGTCATAGGCAGCGGAGAAGCAGTTTAGTTTTTTGCGCGCCACAAATTTTTGTTTATATTTGAAGTAAACAGGAAAGTTATTTTTATACGTATGTAGAATTTTTGGGAAAGAGAAACCTGCATCATTGATGTGTAGGCAAATATATTGTAGCTGTTGTGTTGAGCATTGCTACATGCGTGCTTTGGATTTTTTGTGGTTTTTAACCAATGTCATCATCAAGTTTTAGGGAAAATAGCGTTTTTATGATGCTTCTTTTGTTTCCGGCATGATTTGTTGTATATCTTGGTGCAGACCGTTTCAGTTTGAATACTTTAGTTTGTTCAGTTTACAAGATATGTGCATCAACCACGCTCTAGTTATTGTTTGCATGTTTGGATGTCAGATTGTGCATAGTAGGGTTGGTTTACAATTTTGTCGCTCATTGCTGTCAGTGCAATGAATTTTTGCAATTGCGGGACATTGCAATTCCTAGTCTCTGTAGCTGATTATATAAAAATATAAGAGATTTTTTTTAGATTTTCCAACAACATTGAAGAATGTTTTTCTTACTATGTGTGTGTGTTTTTCAGATTCACAAAAAACGTAATGCACATGCAAATGCCTGCATGTCACCATGTGCACTTTTTATGTCGCCTTGAATTCTAAATTAAGAATAACAAAGCTCAATGAATTGGCTGTCAAAGACAGTGGAGGTTTGTCAGTAGAAAAAATGTGTACAGAAACCTTGTTGATAATAATAATTCGGCTTTACTCATGTAAAAGTTAGTCAGGTGTGGTAATACAGAAAGAATAAGTTCATCCTAAGACTTCTTTTAATATCCCCGACTCTTTGACTCTCATATGCAATACGACGAATAAATTGGGTAAAACATGAAGCAAATTGATTTACCTGCGGACATGCATTGTTCATGCGAAATGTATTAGATGCAGTCGACCAAAAGTAGTTAACAACTTGGTGGTGACAATATTTTGTAGTACTTATCTTTCTGCGTGCATATGTATGTATACCGACCGATTATTTGTCCCGTTTCTGTGAACACAACTACCGTTTTAGCATGTTCACGAAAAAATATACAAAGATGATCATGATGATGATGTGAGGATAATCAAATGCAGCTTCTTGTGCGGTGATCATGATGGTAAAAAAAACGCTTGCATGCCACATTCCCGTTGTAAATCATTGTTACATAAAAAGTGTGAATGCGTTTGCTTACACGATGCAATCCTATTTTTACAAACGTTTTTTTGTCTTTGCTTCTATAAATTGTATGCATCTGCTTTTGAAATAGACGGGAAAATAGTATAGATGCAAATAAAAAACTTTGTCATTAGTTAGTATATGATCATCAACATCATCATGGGTTGGCACATGTAGCATAAAGTTTTGTCTTCTTGTTTCACACTAAAAATATAGGGTTAACTTTGAGTTAGTTGGTTAGTAAATAGTTAGTTAGTGAGTGACTTTGTATGACGGTGTGTACAGAGTTAAGTTTAGCTATAGGATTGGAAACCCACATGGGAATAGAGGAAAATGTGAAAGAGATGATGAAAAAGAAGCATATTTTTAGTTTTAACTTGAAATCAGAGTGCTTTGTTGGCACGTGATGAGAAGAAAAAAGGAAACCCGGTTCATATATACACACACAGATGCATGTGTTGTGGACGTACAGACAGATACTTTTATTTTTGTAGGTAACTAGGCACTGTTTAAAATCATGTGCATTATTATTGCACTCTATATAGGAGTTAGTTGGAGTTGGAAGTGAATGAGTGAGTGAATAGTAAGCAGTAAGAAAAGTAATAGATGAGCAGATGTGAGGCAAAAATTCCACAAGTCAAGATCTTTTACTGTGTTCATCCATCTTGGTAGCTTTGCCACTATGTATATTTGGTGTAGTTAGTCGGAATCGTCTATTTTTGTAGTTAGTTAATAGGGAAAAGACAAGATATTTGTGATCAGTCTTTATGCGTTTCTGTATTCCGATGGAATCATTGAGGGTTTCAAATCTGCCTGCATGGGAAGTTATTTTTGCCGCTTCTGTAGGATTGCGGGTGTAATTCATCTTTCTTTTATTTCAACATATATCTTTAGAGTGTCTTAATTTGAACAAAGACTCAATCTGTCAAGTACGGCATTCTTTTTGTGGGGGATGAAAATAACTTGTTTTCTACAAAATGAGTCTCATTCACAAATCCACTGCTGTGTCTATTAGTGTCTTAATTGTACAAAGTCTATGCTAAAGTTAGCAGCTGGAGGGAAAGGAATGCATATTGCTTTTATTTTTCTGATAAATTGGAGATGCAAGTTAACAAATCGGCTTCTAATAGACCACATACTCTATAATATCTGGTTACCACTAAATTGATAGCGGGTTTCATGAGTGGATGAAAAAAATCAATGTAGGGCAAGTAAATGTTAAAATGGGGAGTACAATTTGCCTTCAGGCTGGTGGGAGAAACAGACTGACAGAAGTTTCAGTCTCTTACTTTTTTTAGTAAGTTAACCTATTTTTGAAGCGAGCCGTTCGACTAGTCATAATAATAAGTTAGGTGGAAAGATGACTACATAATGTTATATATACTATATACCTTTTTTCACTGGAGAAAAGAGTGCATAAGAAACCCAGGTGTGTATAAAGAAACTGATAGACACACGTAAAAAAATAATGCTGGAAAAAAGGTAAAACAAAATGAAATGTGAGCCTTTTGTAGCCCTGTTCGTTTTTTTAGTGATGGTGTCTGCTGGTGGTTCCATACCGCTTTGGCGGCTCACCTCAACAAGTTCCATCGTATTTCATGCCATGTGCTTGAATAATGTTATTAGGCGTTATTTTCAGTGGAGTAAAGTGTTGGCTTCAAAATGGATTCTTATGGCTTGTGCCATGGCTTTGATTTCACGCTTTTAAGAAGGAATTCATTGGTTGAATTGTAGTCATAGCTTTCCAAACTTCTCTCAAGTATAATGAGTACGAAGATTTCAAATATTTACACCACCCAGTTTAACTTAAAAATCACATGTGTACTAGAACGGTTCGCTATAGTAGACAACAGTATGTATGCTGCTTTAAATGGTATTTGATTTGATTTACATGTTTGATTTCAATAGTAACGTCTGGAGTTCTGATAAATGAAAAGCCTACTGGATAAATCTAAGCTATAATGTCGCCAGAATAATTTAAACCCTGCTTTTAGCCTCAGGTGTACATAAATTAAACTTTTTGTCCACTTGTTTTGTCTCCTGAAGTCCACTACTCTAAATATAAGTTCAACCTAAAGCATATTCTACCAATTGAATCTGTATTAAGCTGCATAGCTAATAGTTTCAAATTGATACCTTTAAAATCTGCCTTCGTCATTTGAAATTTTCAACTAGCAAGTTAGTTAACCTTATTAAAAACATTCTGATTTGGTGGTGTAAACAAATGTGACTTGGAAACCACTAACTTTGAGCTACAGTACCATCTTAACAAGGCACAGGCTGGTTTTTCATGATCATTGTATCTTCCATCAAATCTCTAACGCCCCCATTCAAGGAAAATAAATGAACCCGATCTAAATACAAAGATGATTGTCATTTATTTTATTCTTACAGGGCAAGTCACTTTAATCCTTTTCTTGTTTATATTTACACTCTGTGGATAATTCACTAATATACCTACAAGCAGGATTTTTTTTCCCATGCATCTTTAATTTTGTTGGTGCATTGGTATTAAAATAAACTTACGCATGCTGCTCCTAGATAGTTTCAATTGGCCTCCAAAGCAGATTACGGCTGTTTTCTACACAACTAACTACTAACACACATAAAGTGAGGAGTAAAACAGGTGAAATATTTATTTGTATCACAAGGGAGAGGGCATATTCACATATTGGTCTCCTCATGACACCAATAAAAAGTTAGTTGAGGCCACAATAAAGATGTCTTTTATATATACCTTAAAGAGCATTTACTATTAATTTTTCACAACTCACAGTTACTTACTCACTTTGTTCAGCTATACGGAGGAAGATAGTAAAATTTGCAACAGTACTGTTGCTTGCTTGCTCCCTATAATGTCGTGCGTTACCGTAATAATGACTGTGCGATATGTAGTGAGTGAGGGATGTGTGCATGGTATGTTGTTCGTACGAAAGGAACTATAATATGACATACAAAGAGTACAAAAAATTGCGGATATATGTACCGAGGCACGTTTTGGTAGGGAGTTAAGCTTGTTAGCTGACATAGTAGTATTACAGGTGGGTTAAGGAGAGATATTAATACAATGGGAGGATAATCATTTGTGATGATTCTTGTAGCCGTGAATATGATATGGTGTTGTTGTGGAAGAAAATTTGTATTGATGATGCCGTTATATGTTATTTGTGATGCCATGCGTACTTGAGGAGTAAAAGACTGACTGTTGCTTAATATGAGGATTTGGTGCTCAAGTAGTTTGTATCTCGTGTATTCTGAGCAAGTACGATATGAAAGGGATCTGATTTAGTAGTGTCAAAATTTGTGCAAGGTATGTTGTTAGTTGATTATAGTCAGTTTTAAGGTAGCAAGTATATTATATTACTATATAGAAATAGAGTGGTGTGAGATAGATTGTGAGTGAGGAAAAAGAACGTGGAAAATAAAAGATGTGAGTGAGATGAAGAGAGAAATGACCTGAAGATTGAACAAAGATATAAATAGTAAGCAAAGTGATTGCCGTATTTTGAGAAATAAGAAGTTGTTGTAAAAGCTTGTTAAATGAAAAGCAAAATGCATGCAAGCAAATGGTGCATTGAGATCCCCTGAAGATTACAAAAAGCTATCCATCAATGTGGTCAATGCCATAATTTTTACTGTTTTTTTGGAGCAAATTTTAAAATAAGAACTGGTTTATATTGTATTGCTCACAGCAAGAGCAAGTAAGTAACTAACTAATGATCATAATCATGTCGTGCTTAGCAGATTTTCATTTTGCATTCAACAATTCTTCTGCATGTGTAAAAAATGTAGTTTGTCACTGACTGGGGTTAATGAATTTGAGTAAATGAAAATGTGGTTGACTCTCTAGATTTGGGTCTGTCGTTGGCTTTCAAAGAGTGTGTGAGTGACAGATGAACTATATTGCACCTTATGCTTTGCCTACATTTCAATGAATGCAAGCATGTAAGACGTTATGCATATAATTGAGCTCATCAGCTCCATTAATAGCACATGCGAATTTCTCGACAGAGCTTTTTTGTGACTTGTTAGCTGTGTAGTAAGTACTCTGTTTTGAACATTGCAACTGTCACCAACATAGTCATCATCTCGTTTTGGGTGCAACTCAAATGCCCTAATTGTAATTACTATGTGCTAGTTACTATCTAGTTGGTTGGCGGTTTTTGTCTTGCAAAGAGGTCCCTCTGTTTTCTGTTTTTTGTACCTCTGAATAAATTTAGCGGCAGATTAAGTACAAACAAGTGTCAATTGTGTGGCAGTAACGAGAAGTCTTCCCTTTGGGATTGACCAAAACGTCATTTTTAAGAAAAAATTTAATCTCCTTGTTTTCTTTAAAATGATTTTTTTGGTTAATAAGTGATAGTAAGTGAAATTACTTCATCTCTTTGTAACGACATAAAGTACACAGTACACACACTCTTTTTTTGTACATTTTATACTGTTGTACTTCCGCGTTGGTTTACCTTTTCATTATATGCTCTTCTTTTTGATATCCTCATGGAAAGGTTACAGGTAACTACATTCGATAGTTACTTAGTTCCTTATCTCTCTTTTTACATGTAATAGTGTACCAACTTATGAAACAATGTTTCATCTCGAATCCAAATGGTTGTGTATAAAAATGTGTTGCTACACATTACATAGATTATCACTATTATTATTGGCATCTTGCAGTTTTCATTTTTACATCTACCTTGCATCTTGGTTAGTCCACATCATGTGCTTATTGCGTATATGTATGAAGCAATGTGGACAACGAACCAAAGTAAATGCTATCACTTTTTTGGCAGGTTGGCAAATACTGTAGACACGTCTTGTGATTTTCTACGTTATCAAAATTATGATTAATCTACTTGGCTTGTAACAACAACTGCTTTCAGGCACCTCATGGTGTCAAAATTATAGTCACACCTTACAGCTTTCACAAACGAAAAAGTTTCTAAATTGATGAATTTTTTTCTCCAGCTTCCCAGACTGGGGCAATGGTGGCTCAGGGATTCCAGGGAATGGAGGCAACAGTGGAGGTCCCAATGGAAGCACTCAAATGTCGGTGGTCACCACGGTTTGGGGGATGAGTTCTACGTCTCAAAGTGGACCTCACATGTCCTCGTACCCTGGTGGGGGTGGAAGTCACCACAATGCAGGTCCTCAAGGAAGTCAGCAGTCCATGCCTCCGAATATGTATATGAAACAGCAACAGCAGCATATGATGCAGCAAGGACATTATGGAGGTGGAAATTCTATGACTTCTTATACAATGGCACAGCAGCAACAACAGCAAAGGTGAGACTTTGGAATCGAATTCTTCTTATTCTAACCCGGCATCAACTGATTTATAGAGAGTGGCCAAAATAAATACATGTTTGTGTACGTCTGTATACTAGTGCTGTAAAGTTTGTTGGCTATAGATGCGGGAACGAGACAAAAAATGTGTTTGTTGTTCCTTCAGTTAGTGCGTATGGCTTGAACTGCTATAAATTAAATTGGGAGAGTGCGAGAAAGTATGTAGTCAGTTAGTTAGTGGTACAACAGGAGCAAGTGTAAAGTCGACATATATTTCATGTTGGCATGAAATGTCTCAATATTTTTGCAACAGGGGATTTGTCTTGTGAAACTTTGTATAGTTTTTATGCATAGTTTGGTTAGTTGAAATTGCATGCACCGGATTTGAAGAAAGTCATCCGCAGTTATCCGATAGTCCGTCCGTAGCTTTCGAAGATAGAATAGTTAATGAGAGTTTAGTAATGGTAATGAACGTAGAAATTAGTGCCTGATTGCTGCAGTTAAATAAAGTAGGGTATCTGTTAGTAGACTTGTTTAAAATTTTCAGGGTGAGTTTAGTCTCTACGTGTTGGGTTGTTAAATCGTAATTTCGGCCTTTAAGCTAGTTTTCGTCGACAGTAACGTGAATCTGGCGTTTGTTCACAGGGAACTCAGAATTTGTTTCCTACACTCTTTCATCCACTTTTGATATTGAGAGACGGCAATGTTTCACGACATAAGTTCTCAACGCTTTTGTTTGTTGGCAGCAAGCCATTTGAACTATCAAGTAGGATCTAGCATCACTCTTTGGGGGTATTTGGGAGTTAAGAATGTATAGGTAGCTGGCTTTACATGAAAGACTGTAGCTTACAACTTAACTTTGGGTTATTAACGCAAGCATGGTAGTCTATTTATTACGCCAAAATCTTATATATAGTTAGCAGTAGGGCCAACATTTATTGACAGGATGAAAACATGCTGAAATGATACATGACATGCAACCTAGATGAAAAATAAGTGCAAACTTTATTGAAACGTAAATGATGCTTTATTGATACATCATCATGCGGGATGTAGGCCGTGGCTATTAAATCAAATGAAATGAAACCGATTTTTTTCAAACGTTTGGGAAAAAACATGTAAAGAAGAATACACGTTATCTATACTTCTCACTAGTTGAGTTTTTTTTGCAACGGGTGAAGACAAATTAGTTGTTGTCTTACTATTAAATTATAACTGTTCTGTTGGTAAAGTGCACGAGCAACGGTAAGCTGTTAAATCACTTTATTCCCAAGCAAAGAAAGACCTATATTGCAGCAGAATCTAAAGCGAGCATGATTTTCCTAAAAGGATTATTCATATACCACACACACATAGTAATATTGAAACGGGCCAAAGAATTTGCATACATGTGTGTAGTGTGTGCGTGTTTGCATGCATATCTGCGTTTTGACACCACACCGCTGCTCTATAGTTTTTTTTCTACTATGCTCATTGACTGAATATAGCTGAATACTGAATGCACACATTGCCTGTGTATGTACTGTAACAAGTTGGCTACCCTGATCTCATCGTGTAGCATTCCTATTCAGGTGACTAACTAACTAGCTAGCGTTAGTTAGTTCGTTAGTTGATGGATTCAAACGGTGCATTATTATTATTACCCCTACTACCGGTGTCTATTTATGTATAGGTGGTTTTCAAATGAGTAAAAAACTGTTCTACACAATCAGTAATAAATCTATTAATTCAGTGTGATGCACTGGTCGACTGATGTTCAAAATGCCCCACTTTGTCTATTAACAATTTTTTCTCATTGTTGAAACTATTGCTGCATAGAAGGAGTGACGATAGTATAGCTTTTCAGTCATAGTTCAAAACAACCCCAAAGGGGTGAGAATGATTCGTTACATTCAATAACCTCAAATGATATGGCACTTTAGTATGTGCCTTGTGCCTAAATATTAAAGCACAACAAACATTTTACCGATTTTGACAGTTTTTTTTACGAGTTCTGCGTGTTATAGCATAACCAAGAGTGAACGGCATTTCATATACATACATTTAGTTAGTTAGTTGGTTAATGTATGAATATGCAGGGGTGACAATAATCTAGGATGAACTCGAGATGAAAAGAAGCACAATATACTTATGCATATATTCATTTTTTTGTGTGTGTGCAACAGATTTGGACCTAACGGTCCTGTTCCCACCAGTCATCATCAACAGGGTGGCAGTTATGGGGCCAGTCCTAATTCGATGAGCGCGGCGGCGGCTATGGCAGCTGCTACGGCTACGGCGACGGCTACAGCCACTGCCAGTGTTGTGGCCATGCAGGAAAGACATCAAGAGATGAACCAGTATGGACAGGTGCGGATAATTTAGTCAACTTATTGTTCTTCCTATACACCGCTGTGTATCGTATCAATCAATATCAGATAAATTGATTCTTCAACGTGTATGTTTTGTTTGTAGCAGCAGCATATGGGTTCCATGTCAGGCCAGTATTCGATGCAATACAACTCCAGTCAGCAAAGGATGGCCATGATGAATAGTAATAATGCGATGAGCATGGGGATGATGAGCAGCTCTCAAAAAATGACGGTAATATAATTTATTGGCCAATTATAGTTCAAAAGGGTTCAATGATTGTTGACTAACGAGGAAAAACTGTTGCAATTGATGTAGACGCCTACTGGATATGGTCGAGGTGGAGCAAGAAATTCTCCTTATCCTAATCCAGCTTCACACATGAGCCATAAAAAGAGTCATCAAATGCAGTCATCTTCGAGCCCTCATTTAATATCTCAACAAGGAGGTGGGTATCCAAATGGACCATCGCAGTCTATGCCGGGTTCCAATTCCTCCAGTAATAATCCAATGCCTCCAAACGGACCTATGGGTCCAAATTACAATGGTGGTGGCTGTACTCCGGTATGTGGCATATTACCAATATTTTGTTTGCAACTTTTAGCTAGAATTCAGTCCGTCCAGTCTTGTTAGCTTCCCCCTTTTTATAGTTTTGTTTTCGAATATTTGTTAGTTGAGTGACTTTTTCTTCCCAAACCAATATTATTTCTCTTTTCTATCCCTCCTCATAGGCCTTAGGTAGCAACCATAGCACTTACTGTTCTGACTGTTTCGTTCACCCCCAGTACGGGAACTGTGGTCCAGGGCCTCAATACAATAATGGAGTACCCCGTTCAAATTACCCGCTTTCTCATATGCACTCTATGGGTATGCCGTACGGAGCAAATGGGGCCTGTGGCCCACGTCCTGGGATGCCTGGGTGCCCTCCTGGAATGCGTCATTCCTCCTCCTCTTCCGGCGGGTTTTCCTCTAACGGGAACATGTCCCAATCCCAATATTATGGAAACCACAATGGCTCTCATCCCCACCACCCATCCAGTAATAGTGGCGTGATGGGAGGTCATCATCCAAATGGTGGGCCCGGACAGCAACAGCATAATCCTGGACATGGGCCCATGACTGGTCCAATTCCTTCTCATCCTCATGGGGGTCCGATGCCCCCAAATATGCATCCACATCCTCACGGTCCAACTGGGAATCCAAGTACCCATACCTCAGCTTCTCATTGCCAACCAGTTCCTCCTCACTTATCGAATGGATCCTCTCATCATCCTAGTAACTCTAGTTCCTTTATGCAGCAGCAGCACCCACAACAGTCAATGCACCATCCGCCAGTTTTACCCTCGCACCAACAGCAACTCCAACAACAATCAAGTCATGGTAACAATAGTAGTAGTTGTGGTGGCGCTAATGGTGGTAATTGTGGGCCCAACGGTGGCAATGGGTCTCCATCATCCGTAGTTTCTGGGCCACCAGGAGCCAGAGGAAGTATGCATTCATACCAGCATAGTCCAATTCCCGGGAATCCGACGCCACCTCTTACGCCGGCGTCCTCTGTTCCCCCCTACATGAGTCCCAATGGGGATGTTAAGCCTGTGATATCTAATCCTAGTAAGAATCACTAAATCTGAAGTAGTGAATTGAGTGAAAAATGGTTGGGATTTTTAGAGAAAGTAATTTATAATGAATGCTTGAATGATTTTGTAGATGACGAATTAAGACTAACATTTCCAGTGCGAGACGGAACGATCCTTGCACCTTTCAGACTGGAGCATAACTTGGCAGTCAGTAATCATGTCTTCCATCTGAAACCAACGGTTCACCAAACCCTGATGTGGAGGTAATGTTCCTTTAAAATGCCACTTGGAGTTGGAAATAAAATTGTGAAGGTGTTGGTTTGCATACGGAGAGTTTGATTATACAATGTTGAATGGTTTCTTTGCTTTGTGTGCTGGATTTAGATCTGACCTAGAGCTTCAACTGAAATGTTTTCACCATGAGGACCGCGCAATGCATACGAATTGGCCCGCCTCAGTTCAAGTGTCAGTGAACGCTGTGCCACTGAATATAGATCGTGGGGAAAACAAAGCATCTCATAAACCACTGTACCTAAAAGACGTTTGTTCATCGGGACGGAATACGCTGCAAATCACTGTGGCAGCATGTTGCTGTGTAAGGACTATAAAATTATCTACAATTTACTAGTTATTTAGTTAGATTCCCTTCGATGGGTTAATATATGATTTAGTTCAATGACTTGTGTGTGTGTGCAAACATTATATCCAATTTTTCCCATGATCTATTTTCTAGTCTCATCTTTTTGTCCTACAACTGGTTCATCGACCCAGTGTGAGATACATTCTCCAAGGACTGCTCCGCAAACGACTCCTACCAGCTGAGCATTGTATAACGAAAATCAAAAGGAACTTCAACAACAACAGTAGCAGCCTGAATACTCCTACTAGTGGTTCTGGCTCTGATGGAGACGGCGTGGAACAAACTGCGATCAAGGTATGAGTTTCCAACTAAAACTATTGCGTGTGTTCCCTATCTCTCCCTCCACAGCTTTTTCCGCATTCTCACACTTGGGGGGAACGCAAAGTTTGAATTTTTTCTAAATGAAATCGTCTTGATACTTTTTTGCTTTGTCAGTTAGTTGGTGAAAAAAAGTTTGCCGCCAGTCGTAGAAAGATTTCTGCTTACTGTATTATTTATTAGTGAGCTTAAGAACTAACTATATCGACCGATAATTTTGGTTGGATTCAATTCTTACCTTTACGGTAATACTTTCTCTTCCTGAACATAATACTACTACATGGTGGGCTACGTCCAACGTGTACGTACGCAGTACATTTGGGGAAAGCCAACTGGGTCAAATCAAGGCGTCTTTTTGGGTTTCTTCCTTCCGTTGTCTCATGTAGTAATGCTAGTCACAGCTACTCACTAGTACTACATACTACTAGCTGACTCCAGTATTATTATGCTTTAGCTGATAGGATGCGTGTGCAGTGCAATGACTGCTGTGAATAGAGAAAGTGAGCGAGTTTGTTACTTACATGTCGTCCGTCTGTTCTGAAAAAAAACCGCGAATTTATCTATAAAAGTCAGCGTCTCAAGGCTTTGTGATACTCGCCCAATTTGGAATGAGCTTTATTTGATGATCTTTTCACTTGAATAAACTCATGTCTCATTGATCATTTTTGTGACTATGTTGTGATGGCAGTAGGAAATGAATATGGGTTTTGCTGTATGGTTGCATACTTTTTTCTTGCGTGGCTGTGAAAGTAGTGTACTTACCAACGCTGACAACATGTCGTAACGGAAATTCCTAGAATGGGACCATGGGATTGTGCTTTCATGCACAATAGATAGATTGAAGTAAATGGAATTGACCATTGACGGTTTTTCCTCCATGTATCATGGTTTGCATACAAACGTAGGATGGAAAATGCTCACTTTTAAAAGGAAATAAGAAATAGGATGATTGCATGCATGTATGGTCATTGGTTAAAACTTTTTCGCTTGAATAAAATATGAAAGAACTTGTCTGTTGCATTTTTTTTTGGTGCCGTGAAATTGTGCTTTTAAATCAGTCGCTTTCTATGTATTTCAGAGACACAAAGCTGAGCACGTGTTTATCCCAATTTAGTATGTAGAGCACTCAAATATTGACAAGCAAAAAGTTTCCCAGTCGGTACTGGCTTTTTAGTTCACATCAAATTTGCCATAATGGATTAAATTGAATTGACGGAAGAAAAAAACTGAGGTGTTAATAATACAGCCAGTAGCGACCAATTTACGGTAAGAAAAGGGAAAACCAGATGAATAGCTTTTTTTTATTATTATCATCACCATAAGCATTTCTTTCGTGTGTGGGACAAGAACGAGAGAAAAAGTAGAAAACCAAACAAATAAATAAGTAAGCAAGTTAAGTACTTTCTTTTTCCTGGATACCAAGTACTAGAGAAAAGTACTATAGTACTTGTCTATTTCGTGCCATCATTATTGGGGGGGGGGGCGCAAGAACCAAGTAAAGTTATATAAACTCTAGAGCGGCAGTTAGTACTAGTCTTTGGTTGTGAGGCCAAATAGTTAGTTCCTGGTAATGTGTAGAGCTTGAGCCCGCGTAATCATAGTAATAATACTATCAAGGTATCCGTAGAGATGCATTGGATTATTTTCATTCCCATTAGCTAGTTACTACAAATTTATTTAACAACTACTTTCTACGAATTTCGTATAATCTTTTTTTGCCATCCAGTAAAGCAGTTATATCAATATTTTCACTCGTTTAATTCCATCGTTTACAAATAAAACAGAATCAGGCTGCTTATTTCCCCTCAAAATCAGGTTTTTAGCGGATTCTGGATTTCCTTGTTGGGTGCAAATGAATATTTTTCGGCGTGCTAGTACCATAACTATGTATGTATGTACGTGTGGAAAAATTTGGAGGATCACATGTACAGTACTAGTGTATAAGATGATGATGATGATAGAATAGAAGCATCTGGCCCTTTCCACCGCATCGATTTCTTTCTTCTCTCTTCCTTTCTCTTGCTCACTGTATTTACTACTAGTAGCAGAAAGTTAGAAAGCATTGCTTTGCTACACATAATACAGTACACACAGAGAAGACTAGGATTTCACCGAATTTCTCCCATTCCCATGAACAGACAGAGACAGAGCTATTCGTTTGCTTTCTCTCCTGTGTCTAGTATGCAATGCACTATGTAGTATGTATACTAACTAACTAACATGGTCCTTTCCCAAGTAGTATATCCGTTGGCACATATTTCGTATTCAAGAGTGTGCTCTCTATGTAGTAGTAAGTGTGGAGCTCTCTCTCTCTCTCTCTCTCTTTTGCCCTCCTCCAGCTCTCTCCTCAAGTATGAATAGAATGGATGAAAGCAACTCAATGTTCTCTACTTTGCTTACTTACTTACTCACTCACGATGAGTCAGTTTAGGCGTCTTTTCCTTTTTTGACAAAACGTGAGAGCAAAGAAATTTTGAATGGCAGTTTGATCATGTTATAACCATAGTACTGTAGATTGTGTGAGATTAAATTCATGGGTTGCTCGTCAATCCTTGAGTTTTAGATTAGAATTTAAAAAAAGTATTGCTTTTGATTGCTGGTGTGCAAATTATTTCTTCAAATAAGCTTAGGTTTATTTGAGAAAAACAAAACACAGTGAGTATAGCCTGCACGGACTGACTGTGATTTCAGTGTATAGTACCTTATGTGAGAAAGTTTTTTTGTAACTTGTTCCATCGGAAGTTTTTTCTTAGTAGACAGCATATTTTCCATTGATCCTGTGCTTTTTCATGCATTCTTTGGCTTTTCTTCTCACTCTACTTGAACTTCACTCTTTTACGTCGTTATGTATTGTACTTACAGTACAGTATGGAGTTGAGTCTCCTCCATAAAAAGTCAGGAGGCTGGAATTCACAATTTGAGCACATTCAGTCAGTGTTCATGCACACTATACTCTGTGTATTACGTTGTTTGGAGTTTGGAGTAGAGATGATGAGAAAATACTTTCACTTTATGAGCCTTCTGTGTTTTCATGTTAATGCACTCACTAGTGGCGAGGGTATCTTTTCACTGCGTAGTGAGTGGTCTATGCAGTTGGAGTAATTATATGACTTTGTGATTTATGGGCTTGGCGTGATGCTGTTGGAGACAGATAAATGTCGATAAATGCTTCAAATAGTTTCTATTTCCTCTAGTAGATTTAGTTTAGTTAAGTCGATGTGATATCTTACAACAAGAGATATTGGAACTGTATTTTTCATTTTTTATAAGGCTTGCTATGGAGCTTTGGTTTTTCGAAAATCTGCGAGTTTACATGATGTTTGTTTATTTTTTTCCAGGTTTCGATGAAATGCCCTATTACGTACAAAAGAATCTCATTACCAGCTAGAGGAAGTGAGTGCAAACATGTTCAATGTTTTGATCTCGAGTCATATCTTCAGTTGAATAGTGAACGTGGTGCCTGGAGATGTCCTGTGTGCAAGTATGTTGTGAAAATAATGAGTTAGTATAAAAAACAGTGAAATCCCGAATTATTAATGTTCATTATTATCTTTTTATCACAGTAAACCAGCACAGCTTGAAGGACTAGAAATTGACCAGTACATCTGGAGTATTCTTAATGCTCTCAACGCAACAGACGCAGAAGAGGTGACCATTGATGCAGCAGCTAATTGGCGTCCTACCAAAAATATTCCAGGCTTCAAGGTAAAGGTATTGATCATTTGCAACTTTTTACTTTTATTTAGTCGGTTGATTAGTGACGCTGGCTAAAACGTTCTAATATTGTATCTTATTTTTCAGACGGAACCAGATGACATGGACTCTTCTTCATGCAGTGCCAAAAATTTCAACAAAAAGAATGTAAACAATAGCCCGGGGAACAATAATATGCCGTTGCCTCCAATGGGTTCTTGGGATTCTTCAGGAATGGTGATGAGTCCATTCGCTCCAGATATGCATAGCATTGCTTCCGGCTCGTTTATAAACAACAATCCCAACTCATCCTCCATTCTAAACTCTGGTCCACGATCAGTGGGCAGCTCCTATGACTACACTGGCAGTGGTGGTGGTCCACTCAGTCAATTGGCCGACTCTGTCAACTCCCTGGATCCCCTGAGTTCTATTGAGAAGACCATCAATGAGCAAGTAGGCATGCCAGCACCCCCCTCTTTCCGAGACAGTGGCAACAATGGCCCAAATAGTGTGGGCAGCAATCACAATAACCAGCAACCCCATACTCCTCAAACGGGTCCGAATACTCCACATACGCCCCATACACCTGGGAGTGTCCATGCTCCACATACCCCGGCTGGGGGTCCACCTAGTGTGGGCAACCCTCATCATATGAACAACAACAATAGTTCGAATGCGAGCAGCGGTAACCATAGTAACAGCAGTAGTGGGGCCACAACTCCGGCCATGAATGTGAAGAATGAAATGTCTTCGATCCCTGATACAACTACATCGGACTCTGGCCTTCCATCGGATTTGAATTTTGATCCGGAAGCTGTGATAAATGGTGAAGGCTCAGGGAATGAGTCCTTAAATGTAAGGTTTATAGTTGGAAAGATGGAGATTGTATTTGAGGATACTTATCGGATCGGATCAGTAATGTTGATCCGATCCGAAATCCGATAAGAATATTGTCTTTCTTGCATTGTGTCATTGTATGATTTAAACC